>Ga0123352_10009382_pt1 | contig 15299 bp, 10 predicted proteins | sample TergutLab28metaG_FD_89700 | JGI IMG/M metagenome (GOLD analysis project Ga0123352, IMG submission 89700) | Labiotermes labralis P1 segment gut microbial communities from Petit-Saut dam, French Guiana - Lab288 P1 | ecosystem: Host-associated > Arthropoda: Insects > Digestive system > Gut ... | reverse complement strand
ATGGTTGAAAAATAGCAACCGAAACATGTTGGAGACCTATGAATGTTTTTAAAGTGTTTTAACCAAGTAAGGTTTTACAATATTTTAAAGACAAGGTGCATTTGTTGGTATTTTAAATGAATGCATACAGCCTTATATTCTGCGGATGTCAAGGGGTCGTGTGGGGAAGCCGACGAGTGACCCCCATAAAGTGGTAATGAATAGACATATACCGCCAGTTCTCATATACATTCATGGTGTGCACTTGGGAAAGGGTACCTTTAATTTATTCTCGTCATCCATGGATGTTGCACACACGAACCAACTCGTCCCTCTTGATATTGAGTAGCTATACTGACTATCCTATCCCGGCCCACAAAAATATGTGGTGAAGACCACGAACTATGAAGCTGTTCCTAATTCCAGTTATAGCAATTTCGTTTCACTATCAAGCACCTTGGTTCATAAATTTTCTAGGCCTACTTGTATATTTTACCGCCTCTTCGCTACGTACTGATCATTGTACGCATTCATCTGCTGGCGAAGAACGAAGCGACGGTGAGCCTACAGTTCTGTTGCAGTGAAAAATGGTTACCTAAAGAGCAGTAATGGAGAGAGGAACAGTCGAAAGAAAGTGTATTTTATAGCTTTATAGGGTGAATGTGTCTCGATTCTCAGACTGCTTCAGTAAACAATAAACATTTGACTGTAACACTCTAGTTATTGCAACAATGAATGTGGAGATCTGTTACTAGTTATCTGTTAATTACATGCCTCTAAAAATTGCAGTGGCTTCTACCACTCTTCGCGATCCATTAGCTCCATCAAATATGCTGTGTGCCTGTCGGTCGACACGATGAACAATCAGTGCGTAAATGGGAGAGAGAGAGAGAGAGAGAAATGCATTCTGGTCTGTGGAGAGCGACATACACATCCCTGTGTATGTGCGACGAAAAGGGGAATATTATTGTTTGTAGCTGCCGTTCGCTTTATGAATGTACGAACCGTAAAATTAATACCGACATCTGTCTCTTTGTTTATCCGTTTGTGTGGTTCACATTCATCACTCAAAAAAATTACTACACTCAGAAAAAAAGAGAACTTCTTTTGTAAACATTCGTACATTTTTCAATATTGATATTTCGATTTCAGGGCTCATGCGTCCTAAAAGCTGAATTTTTTAGAGAATGTAATTTGTTCTATTTTTAGCACACAAGGGGTTAAAACATAAAATCGTACGCATTACTAACACTTCCAAATTCAAGACCACTTTTACAAAAAAAATATATATTTTAATATTCTAATCTACTTTTCCAATTAAAAGCAGAATATCTGGGTTTTACTCGTATGTCGTAACCTGTCTCTTTGTGTGTCTGTCCCACGCAGTTGGCCGATTTTAACGAAACTTGGTTTAAACATCGTGCCTTAGTAATTAAATCAAAAAATATATTTTATAGGGCTGGAATACCTTACTGTCTACGATTACCGCTGTAGTCTTTGTCCTCACCTGAGCCATTAGCAAGAAGTATCAGCGAGTCTCTAGGAAAAGTTATAAAGATGTTAACTTATTGTTATGTAATGTTACAGAGGGGTTGAAGCAATTTGGCAGTATGCTTTAGACAGTTAGGAAGACATTTAATGATATGTATTTCTTGGTTTAACTATAAAATTAATATTATATCACAACAGTATGGTTTTCTTACCCCAAGCCAGTAAAAGGGATGTCTGCCTCTCTCTTTCTGGCAGTTCAGTATAATTTTGATAATTCCTTTGCAGTTGGACTGCGTGACGATTGTGTGACTCGTTTATTTAGACTGCCTGTTTCGGTAGTCTATCCAAAGGGGAAAGTCTGCAGGTCTGACACTTCAGCACCCAAACTACAATGGAGTAAACAATTGTAAAAATATAAAATATAATATTGTGTCATTTGAAAATATAAAAAAACTGGTAGTTTTCAAGTTCCTGAAATTACTAATAAAAACTTAGAAGGAGCAACTTTTATGCGGTGAGACAAATACTAACGTCACTTAGTTTTAAGTTCCGCAGTTTTGTTTGGTTTTAAATCTAAGAGAAATATACACATTTTGTTGAAGCAATATTTTTGTTAAAATACGATTTAACAACATGGCGGCAAAAACTACACAAATATTTTATTTGGGCTTCTATGCTATGGAATATCTGTGAATCATCAGAGCTGTGTAGTGAAGTATGGGACGGAAAGCTAGCAGAGTCATACAAAAGAGTTAGGAAATATTCTTTCTAAGTTAAACAAATACGAACGTGGCTACTGTGCGAATCTTGGAGGTTATATCCGGCAAATGTAATATATGGAGTGTATCTTAGAGAGATAGTTTTATTTTACTGAGCCGAAGCAAAATATCTACAGAATTTATTTTATCAGAGCTACATGGCGACGAAAAAGATCTAGTCTTTGCGGCATCTCTCCCGAATACGCCGGGATGTAGTCCTCGTCTGACAGAGAGAGACGCTACTATTTGAAAATATTCCGTAGGTTCAAAGAGCAAGAGAGTTAAATGATAAGTGTTGAGCTTTACTCGAAGTAATGAAGCATCAAGAACACTAAAATGTAAACTGTGTCGCAAGTACACAATCTTATACTTCAGTGATCTTGAGCTCTTAAGTTTAGCGATTGAACTTCCCGGGATCCACTTTTGTTTGTAGCCATTTTTGTCTCCGTTGAGCTTTCTGCAGCGGTCTTTGTACAGCGAACATAACTCACGCCGCCAGCCACATTCTGCAGTTCACACACACATTCGATCCCGCTGTCTTTCTTTGTTGCTCGACGGTAGATTTTTTTTAGAACTCACAGTACTTATTTGCATCGGAATTGTCAGCAATCTCTTGATTACATATGCATTGTCTTTTTTTGTAGGTTCTTTATCGTAAAAGTTATTTTAGATCTGAAATAATGGTACTCTTTACCTTTGATTTTTAACGCTTCCCTTCTACTGCCTTTCCTGTCCACTTATTTTGCTTTTACACTAAATTTACTGCTTCAGTGTAAACAATAGCCTGTTGCCTTCTTTTGAATTCGTTTCTATTCTGTGGTTTTGGTATTGGAGTAACCTTCTTCAAAAGTCTGGAGGTCAGGTGAGGAGAAAGGAAAGAATAAAATCTAGTATGCAAAGTATGCCTGAATGTCTCGCAGTTTTAGATGAGGTATTCGAAAATTGTTCCTGAATTAGAAGGTCAGAAATTGAAACTACATCCCACATTACTGTTTCCACACCAGATATAGTTTCGTTGGTGTGAGGTATGGAAAAGAAATTTTTAGGTACTGAGATTTGGCCCAAATAAAAATTTTCTGTTCACTCAAAAGATACAACTCCAGTACCCTCGGCAGTAGGTTTATTCCACGCAACCCTGACGAAATTTCTCTTTCGATTTCAGATGTTTTTTTATAGTTTTTACGTCGTCTAGATTGCGGCTTCGTTCCTTAAATAACATTTCAAATTCCAAATAAAGCACTTTTCCAGGCGCTGCTAAATATGAAGACAGGTACTTGAAAAGCTAATGAAAATGATGTCACTTTCAAACAGCAGTCTGAAATTGTAAGTGGGAACTGCAATAATGTTTGTGATCGTCTATAATTATAAGAACCACATTTGCAGGCTTATGTTTGAGATGGTCTTCCCTAAATCATTTGAGGAAAAGTCTTTATTATTGTAACTATGAATTTAGAATCATGTACACATCTGGTCTTCTGGTACACTATAGTAACGCTCTTGCTTCTTGTGGACAACTTTGCCTTTTGGTGAAGGGGACAGAAATTTGACTGCTTTATCACAGCGTGTTATAGCAATAAATATTTCTTCTTCTTATCCAGATGTTAAACCACGAATAAAATAAATACCTTTTCTGTTTGCAAACAATCAATTTTACTATTGGCTTGTATGACACTTTGATCCATATAAATATGTTTCCAGGAGTGTATTTTTTTTCTGTCTCTTCGTTCTACAACTGACATAAAATATTTCGGGATTTTCTTATCATTCCGTGGGTCCTAGCGACAGAAAGGCCTATAGACCGTTAAACACTCAGCTCTGGATTTCTCCGCAAGATGGAATGCAAGCAGTCATAAGCAATTTTAATTTAATAGGTGAAATTATTTGAAATTCCCATTTTACTAGAAAGCCTACAGTCAGACACACGAGCGGTCCCTTTCAGCATATCAACCAACAAGTGCACTCAACAAAATGCAATAAAATGCAAATCATAAAATAATATTCGTGACAAGTATCAAACTCCGACATGTTTCGGCACAGGAGTTATATTTAGTGTATTGTGCAAGGACATTTTTTGCCAAAACATGTAGGGGTTTGATGTTTGTTATGAATTGTAGTTTATGATTTGAATTATATTGCGGTTTATTCAGTGCATTCATTGGTAGATATGTTGACTATAGGAATGTACACGGTAGGAGTAACATAAAACACTCGAACATAATGTTTGGGCCTGAAACTTCTGTTTTATGTGTCTGAATACAAGCCACGATTTTTGTCACTGTTAGTTGAAATCTACTCAAAGAACAAGGAACCGCTTGAATTTTGTCATTCTCATTCTGAAACGTTTCGGTATAATTTTAAAGCCCTTTATTTCTTAGAATCTACACATTTCCTACTCCATTATCAAAGCTACTAGTAAATATTCAAAATTAATGTGCCAATTGCAATTTTTTTGCCTACATGAGTAAGTAGACCTACTGAAAACAAGAACGTAAGGAGGTAAATAAGTTACCACCACACCAAGTTCGGTCTTTGTTTCGACTTTCTGATTCCTGTTACGTTTTTAAGGTTACCCCATGGATATTACAATGTCTGTTCCTTTTCCTGGATGATATTGCATTTAGTTGTAATTGCCGAACCCCCTGTCATAGGTTTCTCTCATTATTCTGTCCTCTGTTTTATTTTATTTACATTGTGAAGAGGGCAGATTTTTAATAAAGACACTACACGACGAATTTAATCTTATCATCATTTTTAGAAACAGCGATTCGATACGGCTGGGAGAAGTACAGATATTTTTAAGCACCTTGTAACATGCATTAATAAGTTTTTCAGTAGACTTTTGAGTTTCAAACTACGGCTTCTCTCTCTTAATTTTTTTTCTATCTCTCTCTCTTAATCTTCAGGACATCACGACACACCTTTCCGTTTCCCGAAATGAATACAGAATGTGTGAAGTCAGTACCAGTAACTTTGAAAACCAATAATGTATCATTACTTCACCGTTATTTCGAACGGAACTGACACTGGGCTATTGTATGTGGACTAGAAGAAACTTTGGGATTACAATTATCAAACTTATCGCACAAAGTCGAAGAGAAATTTTGAAAAGCGGAGTAGATTTTCAGTGCGTGCGCTCACTACACATCCGTAGGTTCACTGATCAAGCAAGGTTTCTTGTGAGAGGCTTCTTTTGGATTGCTTCACTATGCAAATGAAGGCACTGCTATCCTTTGCACGTTAATACCAATGGACACACGTAACATCCTAGAAGATTTGAATTTCCCAAATACCAATGTGGCAACAGCAAATCTTCCAAGATTTTTAGATTTTAAATTCGGAACATGAGAGTCGCTCCTGGGTTCTCTTTTAAGAAAGATGTTCTCCTCGTGACATTTCATATTCAGATACACTTCTTATTCTCGTTCTTCCTTTCTTTCTTCTTTTGGTTTTGATCAGTTTTTTAGATTGCCAGTTCATATCCTCCCTGCCTGTAAATCATCTCCGCCTTTCCTGTGTTTCTACATCCCATTGTTTTATAAGCACGAAGTCCTGTAACTTCTATGCTTATATTTGTTATACCTATGTAGTGACAGACAATATAACGTATGAGTACCTACCATGTAAAGTAAAGGAAGTGTGGCATACGAAAGCCGCCTTCCGGAAGAAATGGTCATTAACCCTTTAAACGCCGAGTTAAATTCCATCTGCCATTTGCTGGCATTATTAGGAGCTCACCATATTCTCCACGTTAGCAGGATAAGGGTTAAAGTAGCATCCAGACAGTCCGCATTGAGTAGATAGATTCTTGTTGGGACGAAGAATTTTCGTTTCGTGTCGAAGTACTGATGGTTCTGAACCTTGAAACGTCTCCACTGATTATAGTGAACACTTACTAATGCGGAATGTCGAGAGTAACTCGAAGCAGGTACGTCATCTAAATGTAATACCAAAATTGAGAATGTGTAGTTCTACGTGCAAGATGCAAATACGTCTAAAACGCTTTGTGTTTGCGCGTGCGGACAATTTTTACTTTCAACACCAGGAACAAGTCAGGAGTTATTGGAAGAAGACACGTTTACAACGTAAGTCGTATTTGTTGTAAAGGGCTTTCAGAGACGTATCTTCAAGATACACGAATTTTTATTTTGTATAAAATGTAGAAAATTCGCTGCTATAGTGTCCTACCACGGGAGGATAATATTAATATGGATCTTCAGGAAGTGGAATGTGGGGCATGGACTGGATCTAGCTGGCTCAAGATAGGGACAGGTGGCGGGCACTTGTGAATGTGGTAGTGAACCTTTGGTTTCCATAAAATGCGGGGAATTTCTTGACAAGCTGAAAACCGGTTAACTTGTCAAGAAGGACTCTGCTCCATGGAGTCAGTAAGTGTCCTACCAATATTTCGTCGTATTTATTTGGTCATATATATAGCTACCAAGCTTTGCAATTTGTCCATTTTTCAACTTTGTCCATTGTTATATGTTTACTTTTATATCTGTGTGCTTTTTTAGACAACTTACGACAGATACATTCTAGGGTTGAGTGTCTCTACAGAATGGAAATCCTTCCATTTCCAGCTATAAATCATGAATATTCCTTGGTGAGTGCATTTTAAATGTATGGATATTTATAGCCATATGCGCGTTAGTAACCGAGTATCAAATTTTAAAATTAATCCCACGTAAACTCGGCTAAAACGAAAAAAAAAATGTTTTCTCGCTGTAAATGTGCCGAATAGTGTCATGGCTGGTCGAATAAATAGCAGGAGTTTTAAAATATTTCATAATACGAAACTTCATAACTTGCACTTCTCACCTAACACTGCTTGGGAGACTAAATGAAGTATGAAGGGCCTAGCGTGACATGGAACACTCGAGGAAGAAATGGGAAACTCTGCACTAAATATTAGTGCGAAACGTAGAGGAAGGAAAGACCGCTTAGGAGTCCGACGCGCAGGTGTGAGGACATTATTCAGGTTGTTAGGACATTTTAAGTGAATTTTAAATGAAATGGTTCAGGATATATTCCGGCATGTGACATTTACAAGCATGGACACAAACCATCGGGTTGCCTCATAGTAACTGATTCAACCGATAAATGTTTAAGTACTCTGTGATATTCTTATATTCTTATAATGAAGGCCAACGAGATGCACTGTTTCTCACATTTATTTGACAAAGTACTCTACATGTTTCGGACATGTCCACTGTCCATCATCAGGAGTATCTCAACACTGTATACACGCAATAGGTATTTGTCATTCTAGTTCTGTTGGCGTCTGCTAGCGTGGTCAGGATGGAATGTCAAAAAAGAGTGTCAAATACTCTGTGATGTTACAAATTTTTTTTGGTATTGACAGACATTTGGAGGAGCGTAATGCCTCCACCTGGACAGTCAGTGTAAGAAGAGTCTATGTGACTAACTGAATATACACTTCGTTTTGTGGCAAGATTCAGCATAAGAAACAAATATTGATATGTGAATAGATGAATGAATCGTACAGCGCTGATAATGGGCTTAGTGCAAAAACTATTTTGTACTTGTTCCATGAAATATACAGGGCATATTTACAATTCTTGGACAATTTCGGGAGTGAGTTTCTGACACTAAAACAAGGTAAACAGCTTCTATCAATATATGACAGTAAACATTTTCAATTAAGCTAAAAAAAACACTAATTTTCGGATGCGTTTTTATATGAACAATTTTGCTTTGATATAAAAAACTTATTCTTGAAAAATTTCCAAGCATTTTCAGTACATTTCAATATAAACTATTGTTCATACTGACAGAATTTACTTTCAGCTCAGACACCGCAATACTTGTTGAATTATGAGTAAGAATGGTGTCTACTTGACAACCTGAACTGCGATATGAGAATGTTACAGTGCGTGTACCCTTGCATATTAGTCCACTAAAGTCACGTAAGAAGAACATTGGGGTCCATTAATAAGTTTTATAGTTAATCTATACAAACTTCAAAACACTTCGTACCATAAACTTCTCTGTTACAGGCACGACACGTCATCTTCACAAATGACCCTATCACACACATTAGTGCAGCTTACCTTTGTTGTTATTAGTCATAATCCAGTGCAAATGAAAAGGACGGATAAGACGTACTTTTGGATAATAAATGGATGGAAATGAAGTGAAAGGGGGTGAAGGAGTGAAATGAAAAGTGAGAATGTACGGGAAGGATTTGCAGAAACGTCATGGGACACTCAGCAATCAGTACAACTTGAGGATCATCTAGAAACTAATTTAAACTTTTCGCTGTAATGGAAAGACAGAGAAGGTTGAGGTTTTCAGCTACGGCTGTGCCTCTTCTGTGGCTTCGTGTGACAATGAGAGAAGAATGGCTTGACACAGTTTCCAAACACGAAAGAATAGTGCGTGATTATATCTTTTTTTTTAACTACACTCTACAGATTTGAGTTGCTTCGATGTCCTTCACATTGTTGACAACGAAATTCTTAACTGCAGGAACGTTAATATATTGACTTGAATACTTCGTATTCTGGATTATGATAACGTGTTTTTTGGTCATCTAAGAAAAACGCGGTGTCACTGGTACCAGTCTACCAAACTGAACGACGTCAGAGGGACCCCTCTACAATCTCACAAGACGCCTGCTTCCTCGAAGCTTTTCTTTACTGTCGTCACCCTAAGAACCCAAAGTCTCACTTCTGATCTCTGATTAGACTTACACCAAGTAATTCACACACATTTGAACGTATAGAAGAGTATGTAATGGTAGACGGCAGACAGGAGGTTTCGGCTTAGAACCTAGGCTTAACTGTGCGGTGGGTGGGTTCCAATCTGGTCATGTGACGTGCTTTGTGGAATGAGACCTTCGTGATTTTTGCGGCTTACTGGAAATATTGAGATACTATTTTAAATCAGACCATGACATTCCTTCCGAAACATTTTAGTTTCATCATTCAGTGATCAGCTTATTTTACGGTGCTGCATGACACTGACCAGTGCACATGGAAAAGCGCTTTCGGGAAATGAAGTTATCGACCATACTTTTAGGCACACATACATATAAACACATATACAAGCGCGCGCGCGCGCACACACACACACACACACACAAACACACACACACACGCGCGCGCGCACTCATATAAACCCACACGTCTATATGTATACATACATATACACACCTGCATATAAGAACACACACATTCATGTATACAAACATGCACTCATACACACTTGAATATATATATATATATACACACACACACACACACACACACACACATACACATACACACTCCTTACATACATGCACACACACATATATATATATATTACATACATACATACTACCTACTTACCTACCTACAGACATACATACATACATACATACATACATACACTCATATATATGTATATAAACAAACATACGCTCATACATTTGGCCCTGGGGTCGACTCAGCCTCTAACAGAAGTGAGTACCAGGAATATTTCTTGAAGAGTAAAGGCGGCCGGTGCGTAAGGCTGAAAACCTAACTACCTTCGTGTGCCGATTGTCTTGAAATCTGTGAGCTTAAAACCTCCTGGATTTTTCTGAGTTTATAATAGGCCTGTTCGGCGATTGTTTTACCTTTTAGATATTTCATACATACACACACATACGTAGATAACCTACACACATACCTTTATGCATACATACATATATACACACACATACACGTACGCACACGTACGAAAGCTGTAAGATAATACACCTATAAATAATTCGATTTCGTTTGGTTTGTAACAGTGAACAAAATTTTAGCTTAGCTCCACACCTAAAAACTGGAAAATGATGTGACTTTATTAGCATTCGCCTGTCAACCGTCTCCTGATGACAGTTATCGTATTATCATTCTGAAAGATACTTGGCCCCTAGTGCAACGGAATCCAAATCCCATGGTTGGGAGGAAGACTTAAGACATAAGTCCAACGCTTGAACCTGTCTTCGGGAGGCAATCAATATTCCGGCACGGGTTTTCTCCCTGTATATCTGTCGGAACTAGCTACTTGATATTTTTGGTCGGTCTTCTCCAATTTTCCTTACACCGCCTCGTCCAAATCCAAATTAGTGTCAAACTGTCAAACCCTTAACTGAGAAGGCTGTGTGTCCTGTGTTCAGTGACGGCGCTTCACTCAGCACGACGTGCGGAGAAAAGGTTTGTCGGCTACAGAAACATCATGAAATGTGCAAGTGGCCAATATCTGACGGGGAAAAGGGGGAGCAGACGACATGCAACAAGGGAAATAGGGACGAAGATGGAACAGAAAATAAGGAAGAGTGAGAAAAGAGGAAGGAGAGAGTGGTGACTTGATGTTGGGTGGATGGTTCGGAATAAGAGACAGTTGCTTCTGGTGAGGAAACCTTATAAATTATTCATGCGCCACTTCTTGCATAATTTCATTGCACCCTAAAAATGGAGACAAGTGGAGGAGTAGAAAGGGAAATTTTGAAGTTGGCTATTGGGAAGGTTAGAGTCCGAGAACAAAATTTACTTGATATCTAATTTCCTTACTGTAACGAAAGTTCCTCTTCACTTTATTCTTTGGCTACCAAATCCAAAATCTGCCTTGTAAATTTCGAGAAACTAGTAGAATAGCTGACGAAAATTAAACAGAATAATCTTAAAAAGCAGTCGGTTGATACGGTGAAGCCACAGGGAAATCTTAGATTGAACCACTTTATACGGATCAATATATGAGGAAAACTTTAAAATTGCGACTTAATGTTGTGAAATTAAGAAATTCCTGACGGTCAGCTTGCTGTAATAATACTAATAACAAAATAGAATAAATGAAGCCTGTTTGTAACAGAACCATAAGGGAACGATTTTGTTTCCTTGGGATGAAGTTTCTGTTAATTACAGGTACTTTGATTGTGGATCATCGGGACTCAGATAGAGTAGACTGTACAATGTTTCTTCTAAAGATAAGTCCTATTATGCCCACAACTTTTTTACACACCAGTTCTACTGTTCGTTTCTTCAGCAAAGCAATACGACTCTTCTGTTCTTAACTGCTTTGACCTAAGATAATTTCATTTTGCATTCCAAAGGCACGCTACTCCTTTATGGTATAACAGACGGCTTAATTAAATGTCATAAAGTATGACTGGCGGAATAAGCAATGTTGGTATGTGATCTAGAATCTATTTTTTTCTGGAAATAATTAAAATTTAGTACCAACTGAAGCATGAAATCCAGTGCCATTAATGTTTTCTTCTGCTGGTTTTAAGTAGCGGAAGTTTCACTTTGTGTCCAAAGAAAGCAAAGATAAATCCCCAGACGTTCCGGCAAGCAACCAGCGCTTTATGTAGACTAAATATAGCCAGAGAGAACATAGGCTTCGGTAAGAAATTTAGTAGTTATTGCGTAAGGTTGAGTGGTTTTCTTTATTCAGGTGCAGAAGCAGGTTTTAGGTTGTTTGGCTGTTAGTGGAAATGTTAAAATTGCTTGGGATTGTTACTGTAGGTTCATAAGGAACTAAGTGTTGCTTCTTTCTGAGACTTGCTTTGGAGTTCGATTCACGCTTTTATCACCAATACACGTCATTTCTGGGTACTTCCTACGGTAATTCCTAGACATATGTGTCCTGTTAACGTGGATATGTTTCTCTCCGACCATTGAGTTAGGAGTATTTGAACTTCACCTAATTATTTGTAACAGAGACAGACCAAAAACGTTATTTTGGATTTTGCTTACCTGAACTAATGAGATTATAATTCGTCCCTAATTATGTGTTGAAAATATTACATCAAATGGACTCGATATATGCAAATGAATATTTGCTTTTATCTCAGTATTTAACCAACTTGATGCACAACATTTGTTTCACAGTAAGTTTTATTTCATGCCTATACATGTTTCGAGCACATGTGCTCGAAACATGTATAGGCATGAAATAAAACTTATTGTGAAACAAATTTTGTGCATCAAGTTGGTTAAATACTAAGATAAATATACTGAGATGCACGGTCAGCAAAACGCCAGAATATTTGCTGTTATTCTGTCATACGAGCGCATGCATGTAGTTTGAGGGTGCTTAAAATCAGGACTCTGAGTTGGACAATAGAAATTAAGGGTGAGAAAAAAGGAGAATCTTTCACAGAGAAATTATACGCTATACTTTCCGTCACATATTTTTTGTCCGTATTATACGAAACGTCAAAAGACATAACAGAAATGTAGTCAGTACAAACAGTTTTGTGTTCGCACATATTTAACAGCATAATTGGACTTTAATAATCTCTACGGCCTAACACTTAAATTTCTAAATGTATAACCATGTCACTTAAAACCGTTATATGGAAATGTAAGTAAAGTTTTCTTTATTGAAAATTATGAGTAACAAGTAATTAGTTAATCACAATATATTGGATGAATATTCATACTTGCAAACCTTGATAATGCCTCATTTTATATGTCTACAATTTTCAGCTTTTCATTTTCCCATATCACTCAGAAATACGCCATATCGAGAAGACTTTTACATTTTGACACAATTAAGAGCAATTAGCAATTGCAAATTAATCGGTTTCTCGGCAGGAGAAAATGTCTGTCCTTCAGGGATTAATCATTTTCTCTTTCCAAGGTGAATGATACTAATTTAAAAGAATGATATAAGTCAGTTCACAGAGAGTTCTGCGTATTCTCATAGAGTACTTCACTAGCCAATATGTGTCCTATGAGTGCCATGTTCTTAGGAGCTACAACCGAGCCTGTATCTGCAAGTGCTGAATGTTTATTCGTGTGATGGTTATTCGTTACAGCTTCAGATTAAGCGACGTTTGAAAACTGCAATTGAAGTTTAGGGCTGTACGCTTAACCAACAGACCCTGCTGGATAGTATATGTACTGCCTTTTTGAACACCAAATTCTCCGTGTTTTTCCGACAGAGTGTGGTTATGTGTTTCGAACAGTGCTCAAAAGAAACACGAATTTTATCTGTATGTAATAGTCAGCGACTGGTTTTCTAATGCAATCGCAATGCGGTTTTGTGAGCTAGATATCCATAGCGGTTCGACGTGTGAGATATTTCGCAGCATCGTACGTTTTTACGGCGACGAGTTGATAGCACTTCTCCTAACCCCCAAGCTTGAGGGCTACTCCTTTTCCACCCTCTGCTACTGCTTATTCAACATATTCGCAGGTACCCTTCACATCTGGAAGCCGTCCGCCTGTCAGCAACCTGCAGACGCCCCATGTTCTAGTGACACGGAGGAACCCACTTGTCGGTTTTATAAACTACATACAAAATTATTCCCAACATCCTGCTGTCAAGGTTAACTCCATATGTAGAGGAGATTATTGTGAAACATCAATGTGGATTTCGAAGCTACAGGCCAACTACTGATCATATATTCTGCATTAGTCAAATACTTGAGAAAAATGGGAATACACTGAATCAGTGCATGGCTGTCTGTATACTAGAAGAAAGTATATGATTCAGTTAGGAGAGAGGTCTTGTATGGAATTCTCATTGAGTATTGTATCCCTATGAAAATAAAAAGGAAATAAAATTTCCTATTAAGAATGATTTGAAAAAAAGGAGATTTTTGTCGCCATTGTTTTCCAACTTTGCTTTAGAGTACGCCATTAGGAGGGTTCAGGTAGACCGGGATGGCTTAATATTAAATGGTAAACATCAGTTTCTAGTTTATGTTGATGATGTTAATATGTTGGGCGAAAGCTTACGTTCTGTAAATAAAAATTCAGAAGCTTTGGTAGTCGCTGATAAAGAGACTGGTTTAGTAGTAAATGCGGCATAGCATACGGCACAAACTGTAGCACTGTAACACTGACTTGTAAACCGTGTGAAGTGACAGCATAACCGAACTGTCACAGCAGCAACAGGAGGCACGCCCCCGTGCAACTAGTTTGCAACATTTGAAGCAACAGTTTCTGCAACATTTCTAAACGTTAGTGCAATAAAAAAAACGACGGGGAAGAATAGCACGAAATTGGTGCAATCTAACTCTTCCTTTAATTGAGTAACTAAGTACACAAATACTAAGCATATTACAATAAGTAGACGCAGGGACTTAGCTAGGGGGGGCGATGGGGGGGGGGGTCGCCCCCGACGGCGGAGGCCAAGGGGTAGCAAACAGCAGCAAAATTATACTTTAAATAAAAACTGATACGCAGTCAACAGTATGAAAATTATTGACACGATTAACAGGAAATTCAACAAATACTAAGTGTTTTTTTCTTAAAATTTCGTAATTTCTCTTAGGGGTGGCCATTTTTTAGTCGCCTCGGACGCCAAAAAAACCTAGCTACGTTACCGAAAAGAAGCAAACAGCATTTCGGGAAGTTTCGAAGGAGCCCACCAGAACGGTCTGCAGCACCAGGTTTTAAAACCATAACATTTTTCACCCCTCCCACGAATACATCCTGCAGGGTGTTCAAAAGAGTGCCACTGATGTAAATTGCTGTGCGTGTCTTGTGTGCATTGTTCGGTGTCGCTGATGTGTGGTTTTGCGTGTCGCTGATGTAGAATTGTGTGTGTCGTTGGTGCATGTTGGTGTCCTGTTCGTGTAGAATGGTGTTATGATAGTACACTAGCGTGTGTTCTTGATGTAGATTGGTCTGTGTCTTTGATGTAGACTAGCGCGTGTCCCTGATGTAAACTGCTTGTGTCGTTGTAAACCGACGAGTGGCCTTTATGTAAACTGATCTTTGTCTGTTGCATTGCTGCTTCATCTGCGTTGAAGTCATGCCGCAATTTTTGTTGTTTTTTATGTAGACTTGCCCGTAAAAATACTTAAGGAACACTAAAAATACCTGGCAACTGATAAACGTAATCAACAGCTGTATTTTCCAGTGGAGGAACTGTTGTAACTACAGAGGAAGCAGACTGTCTTCCAAACAGAATGTGCACGTCATATCAAAGTGGGTAGAAAATTTTTAAATAAATGCAGTGTCCTGTCAAAATCGTACACTCCATTTGATCGCAATCAGTTGCCTAAAAATGGAGTTTTTTTTTTTTTTTTTTAATTTGCGTGGCCACACACACAATTTTCCTTTTTTTATGATAACTTTT
>Ga0123352_10009375_pt1 | contig 15303 bp, 10 predicted proteins | sample TergutLab28metaG_FD_89700 | JGI IMG/M metagenome (GOLD analysis project Ga0123352, IMG submission 89700) | Labiotermes labralis P1 segment gut microbial communities from Petit-Saut dam, French Guiana - Lab288 P1 | ecosystem: Host-associated > Arthropoda: Insects > Digestive system > Gut ... | reverse complement strand
GGGACAGGTGGCGGACGCTTGTGAGTACGGTAATGAACCTTCGGGTTCCATAAAATGCGGGGAATTTCTTGACTAGCTGCAAACCAGTTAGCTTCTCAAGAAGGACTCTGCACCATGGAGTAACTAAGTAAGTAAGTAAGCCTTTATCAGCAACTCTTTAATTTTTCTTTTTACAGGTGTAAAAACATGAAGTGCCACCACCATGCTTTAACTTTATCTAGGAAATATGAAATTATTTCCTTTTGGGAAAGTCAGAATATTTAAGTCCAAAGGATACTGATCATTTCTTTGAAATTCCAACCAGTACACTAGGATATGTGCTAAAAATTGCATTAAAGGTGAAAACATTCATAACTTAAATGGCAATAATTTCAGTGTTATTTTAAGATGTGATTTAACTGAATCATGGATATAACGGAACTTTGTAGGACACCCCTGAAGATCGGTCGTAACAAAAGTTTTTATTACAGATAAACAACATGTTTGGTATTGTAGTTCTAGCTCAATGTTTCTTATGTACTAGGCTAATGATATGGGGAGTCAGGCAGGCACTGTAGATCCTCCTATCACTGATATTACCAAGAATGATAGCGCAATTATCTGCCACCTCAAGGTCAGTGACCTTTCAGATGCTTAGAACGGTTAAGAATGTAAAGCTCATTTTAGACATTTTAATGAGTTCTTCACAATCCTCGTTACGAACAGCAGCATCTAAACAGAAATGGGGATCTGGCCAGTTGAAAATCTGCAGTGTGGCAGTGGACCCTTCTGCAACTTCCTGTCCACAATATTAGGTGTCAGTACTCCAATCTTTCTTTGTCACACAGTTCTACTTTTAAGTGTTCTTCACCTTCATTGTGTCTCATGACCAAACATGCATTCATATCATCCATGGCAGCTCAGTTTCAGTGTTTACCCCTGGAGCTGGCTGTCAAGTTTCCTATGCCACTGTTTTCTTGTATTTCTCCTTTCATTCATACGTGTTTTTGCTTTGTTTTTCATTACAAACCATGTCTGTAATGGAATTGTGGAGGGTGGACAATAATGCTGCCAATATCAGTCACACGTCTGTCATAATTGTCTTAGGAGTACCAGCCCAACGATTTATGATATTTGTTCTTATGTGGCACATGTTCTGTCTTCTTTTTCTTCATTAACCACAGTATTTTTAGCAGCTTTCTTGTCCATAATTAACTTACCAAACCTGACTATGAATATGTTCATAGATGCATGTTGTGGTTGGACTGGGAAATTAACAGTGCCATTTTCTCCAACACAGCAAAACCACATGTGCATGAAATTCAAACAGAAAAACATGTTATTTAACAATTTTCTGCACGCACACACACACACAAAACAAAAATCAGTACTTCGATGTTGACACAGTTCCACTGTCGTGTGAATGACTAGCCAATGGATTTACAAAACACACAACAATAACCATTAATTAACACAATGTTATGACACAGGTGCACTGTTGTGTGAACAGTTTTACTCTTAGTGCCAACTGCTGAAAAGTATCTAACATATAAGACTAAGGTGACAGTCTTTGTCAGGATGGCACTGATCGTAAATGTAATGTTAGTACAGACATTTTTGACACATAGAACATGAAATGAATGGTTGCTGGCTAGGTGAGAACACACTACAGAAATCATGTGGTACATATTCTACACTGAAAACATTCGGATGGACATGTGTGACTGATAATGACAGAATTATTCAAGGCTTCCAAATTTATTAGCCATATAAATTTAAAAAATTGAAGGAGATTTTAACCCATGACCACTGTAGAGAAACACTCAAGAACTGAGCTATCATAAACATCTGAACATATTGATTTTTGAGACTTCTGAACTAAAGGAAAATAATGGGGAAAGTAGCACTGTGTATTACAGAAGAACAGCAGTGTCAACACCTAATATTGTGGCCAGTAAGTCAGAGAAGGATCCACTGCCATTCATTGTAACTGGAACCAATTTAGAAGGCTTAAATTGATTGGGTCTTCTTGTTAGTGAGATTCAGTTCCTTATATGGTTGTGTGAGCAGTACAGTAGGACTCTCCTGCAGAACCACTCTTCTTTAAGATTATTTTGAATTAACCACATTTCTTTACCTGCAGAACTAATATTGTTTCTGTAGGCACTAATCAATGCACAAGTTGCATTATGAGGTGTACAAAACTTTATCATTCTGTATAAGGGATGTTACCGACATTAGATCATCTTCTTAATGATGAATGGCTTCACTGTTGTTGCAGCAAGACTTAATCGTTTTGGCTAGAGTAAAATAGTTTATACCATTCGCACTGAAGGCAGAGTGGTATGATTTTTATAACATTATAAAATGTGGCAGATGGTTACCAGTATTTTGAAGAACATACTCGCTGTACAGCACCCTGAAAATTGATGCATTATTTTCCTCCCAAATTATAAAGATTACAGTAAGAATCTTCAGTGCTGTAAAGACCCGAAACCTCGTGTATTATGTTTTCTTTTGAGATGCTTTCTTTATAGAGAACAAGACTTACTACTCAGAGTAGCCATTAGAAATTGTATTTATTTATAAATAACAGGAAGAAGAGTGTTGACATATTAATGTGCTGAATTTCTGATGGTCACAATACAGTACTGTATTTATGAATATCTTTATATAGGTGCATAATAGGTTTTCATTCTTCATGTTGTGCATTGTTATAATAAAAAATGTGTTTCAGAAGCTGTTTCTGCATCCTGCTTTAGGAATTAGGATGGTCCATTATGACAAGTTGAGGAGCTGAAACTGAGTCTAATGAACCAGTCACATTAGAAGCCCCCCCTTGTTACCTGAAGCAGAGCCAGCTTCAAAAACATAGCTTTTATTGTAAACCTAGACAGTGGATAATGTCCAATATGAAAATTGAAGGACAATAATAATGATGGCTTGCTTTCTCCACTTGTTGACAAATATATGTGTGATGGATCATTTCCTGTGGACCCTGAATATCTGCTGCACTTTCTTCTGCACCAAAAAGTTTGACAAGTTTCTAAGTACTGCAAGAAATCAAAGGGATCTTTAATATATTTGAAATCACAGCACCATCCTTTTTATAGTTATATCAAGAACAAAGGAAGAGTTTAAGAAAGAAAGGAAAAAAAAGAACATTAGCATTTTATGCAACTGCTTCAGCCATATGTTTTCAGTCTTGCATATCAGAGGAATGACTGCCAGAATAATGCTAGAAATTAAAACATCTTCTTACAAACTGAAAATTCACATATAAAAAGTAAGATGCATGTAACTAATAAAACCATATGAAATGAAGTTACATTCAAACTTTATAAACTCCAAGACATGCGTGGAAAAAACGACGACTGTCTCGATATTCCTGTCGGTACATCCAAGCAGGATGCATGAATCAGTTTTTGAAATGGGTGGATTTGCATGCATTTGGAATGTCAGATTTATCAAATTCTAAAGTATCACTTTTTATTTTTCAGTACTCAACTCTTGTTAAAACAACTTGCTGTGTGACTCACCCTGCATTCTGCCTGCAGATCATCTTTTGATAAGCCTTCTATCGAAAGTGGGAGGCAGAGAACCATTGGTTATATCACTATTGACAGGAAAGAAATCCACGCCAACTGTTTGGTAAACCAGTTTAACTACTGTAATGAATAATACGGTAAAGTGTATTTGTCACCTTCTCCTCTTGTTGCTTGTTGGAATTTTTGTAAATAAACCTACATATTTAAGTCCCATGAAGTTAACAGTGGTTTTTGCCTGTTGTGGTCTATTAAGACCTGTCATACTTAGCAGTAATGCTAATGACCACCTTAAGTTTCTACTGTAAGTACACAGTCTCCAAAATCAGTTTACCACTCTGCACTATGTTAAGACACAGTGATCCTAACAGAGCCATGAAATATCAAAGACTATCTTCACGACATTGTAATGACTGTTGCTCTGTCCCATTTCCAGATGTAATTGCTGTAAGGCAAAACTCTGATCCCCTTAAATGCTACTATCTGATGGCTTGAACACAAATTACTTTTGAAATCGAACATCTCAAGTTGCAGTTTCAACTTGTCACCAGATGGTCTGTTAACTTGCGGTATTTTACAACTTCCACTGGGTTATTAGTATTAGGAGGGGCATTAAACCAGATGGGTTGTATAAATGTGCACCTCCCACATTTACAGTCCTTTTGAAGAACACTGTGTGTCACTGGTTTTCTGTTCTTCAGTACTAAAGTATAATTGTTTTATTGTACATGTTGTACTGTTTCTATTCACACATATTATAAGTGGAATTTGTTCAGAACAGAGTACTTCTCAGAAAAGGCCATAATATTTTTATCTGAGATTGATATATCTACTGCTGTTTCTCTTTTCACAATGAGGCACTGAAAATCAAAGAATTATAACACTTTATTGATACTGTGTTGTGGATTTACACCAAACACATATCTTCTCCATTTTGTTTAAGATGCTGTACATATAACAACAATTGAGTGTTTGCTTTCCACTTGCCCAGTCAGCTACTTGAACACTTATACTTCTGCTTTCTTCTTTTCTTCTAGTCTGTATGATTTGAGGTTTCCACAACAGTAGATTCATAGTATTGCTACCCAGGTTATGACAGCAAGCATCATAATCTAGAAGACTAAGTATGCAAGTCTTATAATGATGCATCATGACTGCACATCTATATAACATAAATAACAGTAACTGTACACAATGTGTTATGATGAAACAACCATCAATTTAATATTAGTCATACTTCTTTTGGCTAGGCTGGGCCATCATCAGGGAAAACATGTAAAATTCAAAATATTATTTACTTACACTTCACATTAAAAAAACTGTTTCATTTAAGTAATCTGACCATTACAGGATATAAATTTATATTACCTTATGCTGCCGAACAACCCGTAAAGGCATCAGGCAGTGAGCCCTTTAAACTGCCAAACGACCCATAAAGGGGTTTTAAACAAACAAAGTTTGGAGGAATTTTGTTCACTCCTATCCAATATACTGCAGTGGTTTGCTAAGCTGCAGGACCCATGAAGGTCAAGGTTTCTTTGTGGAGCCAGAATGGACCCCCTCCACCTCCTAAACCCCTCCAAAAACCCTGATTTATATGTCAACACATAGCAACTGCGCATTTGTCCCTGCTGACTAATACGGTTCCAGACACAAGCAGCTTTGTTCACTCGCACTGGAGTCCACTGTGGATTGAAATATCAACTCTGGCCTATGAAATGAACACTAATTGTTGAACAGAAATGTTTTCAGTGGCATACTGTGCCCATATGGTTCAGACAAAACTAATGCTCAAAAATCAGAGATATCCACAAAAAGTTATGTTTACAGCTGCAGGAGGGAACACAGACAAGCCTCTTCCGGTGCTGGGGTACTCTGTAGGGGTTGTGGGGCAGTAAAAATCGACATACAGCTGTCAGTCTACTAAAAATGTATTGGGCACCCTTGAATAATTTTATACAGTAGTCACATCGTACCTTTATATCTGTTTTGCTGTCACTGTAGAAGAAGCTCATATCTTCATGGCATTAGGTTTCTGCAACTGTGCCCAGTTGTAGAGAGGCAGACGATTGTAGGTGTTCAGAAATGGCCACCAAGAAAAACAAACTCCAGGAGGAAGCCATCAATGAAATTCTGGTTGCTGACAGGCTCAGAACCAGGTGCTGAGGCTAGCAATGTTGAAAGCAATTTTGAGGAAGAAGAAGAGGAACAAGAACAGCAGCAAGCCTCAGCAGGAGTAAAACCACAGGTTGCAACAAGTGGTGGATTACTAACATGGGGACCGCCTCAAGAAAGGAACACAAATATTCATCCTTTTGTTGGTCCAGCAAAAGGTGTGAAAAAAAGTGAGGTTCAACACATCAAAGAAGACAGCTTGCCACTGTCTGTGTTGAAGATCTTTTTCACAGAAATTTTTTATCTGCTGGTGGAACAGACCAACATATAATACCAGCAACACTGAGATGGACAAGCCGGACCTAGCCACCTTCCAATATTATGTTACTGAACATGATGACTCTCACTGCCTTAGATCTGCAGATGGAACACGAATTGAAAGACGCACTACACGACTACCTGTCAAGACTTACCTACACTTTCCATTTTAAGGCGTGACTATGACATGTTACAGATTTTTACACACACACATTTTCTGCATTTTGCAGACAATTCACAGGGACCTGACAAAGAATATGTACGACAATTCTATAACCCTTGGAGCATTTGGCAGTGGATGAGGTAATTGTTAAAAATTCATGGGCAGGATTATCTTCAGGCAGTACATTCCAAAGAAAAGCAAATGTTTTGGCATCAAAATTTACACTCTGTGATGAATCAGGGTATATATATGACATGAGAGTATAATTGGGCACAGACTCACACTCTTCCACTTGACGACATAACTGCAACACATGCAGCTGTTAGACGTGTGACTTGCAGAGTTGAAGGCTTAGGACACATAATATTTATGGACAATTTCTTTCCATCCCCAAGACTATTTGATGACTTGGACAGATGTAAAATAAATTCATGCGGGATAGTACGACCCAACAGAAAAGACATGCCCCATGACTTTGGACCAAAACAACTGAAAATGAAAAGGGGCAACATAAGGGTGAGGACCAGGCAAGGTTTGACTGCATTAGTTTGGAAGGCCTGGCGAAAAGTTTACGTGCTGAATAACATGGACCCACCACCAGCAGAAGGAAATTTTTGTGATGACAGCAACCGCCCCATGGAACCTCACATCGTGGAATGGTACAACCAGCACGTGGGTTAGATGACAATTCTGATCATACGGCGAACAGCTATTCGATAAGTTGACATACCTTCAAGTGGACCATGAAATTGTTTTTCCACCTCCTGGATCTAAAATTACTCAACAGTTGGATACTGTTATCTTCACTTGGGGCTAAATATACCCACAAAGACTTCAGACTCCTGGTCATGAATTTGATTGAAGAAGTTGGAAAAAGCCAAGATCACCCCACCCCTAGATTGGTTGGAAGACCAACTTTGGCCACAACAAATGTGTGACTTGAGAGCCGCTATAACCAGCAATGGCCAGCGTAATCATCCACCAAACCCCACTGCTATCTGTGTTCAACTTGCGGCAAAAGATCGGGCACAGTGTATAAGTGCGTCATATGTGATGTGGGCCTATTCGTGGTGCCTTGTTTTGCAGAATATCACACCAGAGTAAATTTGTAAATCACCGCCACTGTGAATACTGTGTGTCATGATAAAACAGTGATCCAAGGTGCCACAGACCTTCTGCAGCAACCAGAATTATGTGAGTAATTAACTATTTACACCACATTTTATATAATGCATGCAATTCACAGGCGTAAATTTATTATACAAATAGGTGAACATTTTCTCCCAAATTAACCAATCTGTAGACAGACTGCAAACTTTTATTTCCTTAAATTTGAAGGAAAAGCCTACAAGATATGGCCCTTTTTTCTAAGAGTAAGCATTAAAAAGTAAAATCCCAAGTTCAAAATCTCGGCAAGCTGCTGTTGTGCGGACAGATTTAATTCGATGTTAAAGGGTTAATATACTGCCCAGATTGCATAAAAAATCCCAGTTATATCCAATCTTAAATATTCTCGCTGATAAAGTAGGGTGGCCTAATGGTGTACAATATTACTTGATTATAAGGTGAAGTTCCGTTGATATATCAGTACATGAATTTGTTTCAGTGGTACAATATATGTTGATCATATCTTCTAAATTGTGTGCCTTTGGTCATATCCTTACATTGTTCTTGGAAAATATCACGGTTTCCTTATTAGCTTAGCAAGAATGATTATACGCAATTTTTATACACATTTATGCAATAAAGGAATGCACATTTATGCTCTATAACAGGTCAGCTGACCTTAAACATTAATTTTAAAAAGGTACAGATACACTCATTCTTACCTCTTGCACTAGTTGCAGGCAAGTGGTTAACTTCACACCCTCATTGTTTTACCATTCTGGAATGCACCCTGGTAACCCATGAACAAGAGGCTGGGTACGCCCAAGTGGATGTGGATGTTTTGGAGAAGGGAAAAATGTCTTGCCCTTGCCAGGATTTAAACCCAGGGCTGTCCAGCCCATAGACTAGTCATTGTACTGACTACACTACCCCTGCTCCTCAATAATTTTAATGTAAAACTTAAGTAATTTTCTACTTTGTATTTTACATGTTCTCTCTGATGATGGCCGAGCCTGACTGAAACTTGTAAGAGGAACATAAAAAATTACTGCTATTTCTTCATGACATGTATATTGTCTTTCTTGTAGAACAGTATGCAAAGGTAAAGCTAAATTTCACCCTAGGAGAGGCCATTAAGGCCCAGAGGGAGAGTACAGGTACACTCTACTCCTTCTTTAACCTTGGTGCTAGATGGGGGTTGGTGGGCCCCAGGGCCATTCTTGATGGTAAAACAGTATGTACAACTCATAAATCTCTGCAAACATATTTTCACCATCATATGTTTAATGAGACATCTAAAGTTGTAAAGTTTCTTCCAATGCCAGTTAATTTCCAAGGGTTCTGTACTATAGGAATTTTTTATCATGCATTTTTGTCTATTGCTGTTAATGGAATAGTAGGGTCAGAACAGTGCTGCAGTATACAGCATCATTAAATATCTGGTAGAAAAAACATGTCTATATACACATACTACCAAAGAATTCTAACACACTGCAGTACGGAAGAGTGCATTTATTCTGCGTGGTCTGGTGCTGGATTATGGCTCACTTTCTGACGCTTCTTCGATTGAATATCAGCTAGTGTTTGTTCAATCGACCGGACATCTTTCTTGTTTTCACTTGGCACTGTAAATAAAGTTTTAATAATTACTAGGAGTACAGAACTGGTAATGTGAATCTAAATCATTATGTGAGGCGTAATGCATTTACATCTACATATAAAGGTATCTGAATGCCTTTTTTTTACTGAAGGTATGAAAGTAGTTCTGCACTTTCTCTGACCCTAAGAAAGACAGATGCCTTCTCTGCTTCCCTGTTGTTTCACCTTAAGTGACCAGTACCTACTGAAATGAAGGCTGAATGTGTCCCAAAGATATCCTGAACAATTTAGAAAAAATGAAAATTTAAAAAATGCCGCTACCAGCTATAAACCTCGAGCTGCCTCTGCATAGAATGGCTTCTTATGCAGCTGCTGATAATTATGAAAAACCTACTTAAAATACTAGTGTGATGTACAGTGACTGCCTCTTCAACTGGTAATTGAAAAATAGTCCCTTATACTCCACAGGCTGTCACTCTAAAACTTTAGTCTACAGTGTAACTTAATTCTAAATTCATAAATGATACTCATAACATCAAAAAATGCATATCATTTATTACAAAGGCTTTTACTTTTTATCATTCTTACCATGAAATAGTTAAAAAGAACTCAATTTTCAATAACATACCAAAGCCATACAGTTTATTGGTCTGTGTTTTTCTAGCTGCTTCCTTTGCTGCCTCCCGACCAATCAGATGTTCATATTTCTCTCTGTAGTTGGAATTGGGAACAAAATCTTTTGTTTTTTTCTGTGCCCATTCCTCTTCTTGTTTCCTTTCCAGTTCTTGCTGCAACCAGCATTCAAAGTCACAGGTCACCTTACTAATATGAAATGAGACAGCTTGTTATAGTTGGAAAATACTTTTAGGACCTTCTGCAGAATCCAGTTAATCAGTGTCAGTGTGCATCAGTTCATCTGCCACACCTAATGAGGTATTCGGGTGACTACAGATAGGGACATAAAGATTTTCATGAGTGCAATACTAATTTTAAATTATTTAGACTTTTCTACATGAGCTTACAATATATGTCCAAGACTGGCCTCACAAGAAACATATTTACCAATTTCAAATGGCACGAATCATGACTCGGCAATAAAAAAGTTTTGAAAATAAAAATGTCAGTATATATTCTAAAAAAAAAAATCAGTCTTGAATCACATAAGAATCTAGTAATGGATATGCTACTGTTGCTTTACCCACTGATATCAGTAGCTCTCTCCCATACATAATAGTTCTGGGAATACACCACTATCTGGCCCATATACAATTTTTTAGTCTTTCTGAAGGAAAAAAATATACCTTCTGAGCAATCAACTTTGCTTTTTCAGGGTCCCATTCCTCCCCACGTCTCAGTGCTGTCAGTTCATCATCACTTGGGGTAAACTCCCGTTTAAAAATCATCACATGTCGGTCTACTCCTTCCTCACCTATTGAAAATGCTGGAACTCCTGCTACCTCTGCCACATCATGTCTGCAAAACACTGGAACATTATAATTCATCCATATTCTTATTACATCAATTTTACTAAAAACTACATTTTTGCATATCCTCAACATGGATTCCATAAAACCATCTTTCTGATTTTTAGCTTGAAAACAGTGGTGATACTGGCACATATGTGAGAATTGATAATGAAAATGCATTAACCTAACATCCACTTAGCTGCATGTAAAAATGATAACATTTACAATATTTGTTCAATTAAATGCCCATCTTATATTTTTTGTTATAACTGTGGCAATTACTAAACTCTCAGAGAATCTGGTTATAACACATAATACACTATTAAAATGGAACCACAGTACATACACAATGCTTCTGTAGACCTGTTCCATAGGTTCAAACTTCTGTTTCTGTAGTGATTCATCTTGTAGGAACTTGTTAATATTTTCTTCAATCTGAAATATGAGATTATATAAGCTTATCCTAACACTAACGTGGTATTTTTCACGAAGCGTTTATAAAAACGTTGAACTTGTACAGTATAGTATTATACTTACTTTCTCCCTAAAAGTCTTGAGCTTCTCTTTCTCTGCCCTCTGATTTTTCAAAGCCTCTTCTTTTTGTTCTAAAATGGCAAAAAAAAACACCAGTATGACAAACGGACGGCTGCACGAACGCACATACACATTAACACCACAATGTGAAGCTACAAGTATCTCCTAGTAACACAACTAATCTTATCAAAATTCATTTAGAGTGACTTGGCTTGTCAAGTGCAGTTACGCTTACATATAAAATGAATCATGTTATCGAAAGTGCTATTGTAGAAATATTTCCGAAAACATCCACACCTTCCGAATACTTCGTTTCGATTTACATACCTGAACTTCAAGTCATATATTCAGACATAATAAGCGTCATGCTTAATGGGGGAGAAAAATTCCCTGCTCTCAAGTTTATAGGAATCACCTGCAGTTTAATGGTTACACACGAAGTACTGCGTAACCCTATTTCAAATGTTAGGTTACGTTGGAATCTTACTTTTCATCAGACTCCTTTCATTGCTGCTCAAAGACGGCGGTTTGTCCATGGAATTTAAGATTGAGCCAAGTAAATCCATTTTCTATAACAGTAATCTCCTTAGTACTATTCGCAAAATTTACGTTCTTAAGTCAAATCAACTCACAAAATTACACTCCCATCTCAAACCATACCAAATTTATCACTTGCGGGAAGAGTTCTTTCCTTCCGCCAGGTCCGTTGCTGTCGTTCGACATCCGTTTCAAAAGCCAAATCTGACTTCCGGTTTTGCCGTCTTCTACTATTTGATCCATGAATACCGGTCAGTGTGATTATCCATGGTGGGTATGTTTCACTCGACTCTTATTTGTTGTAGTTCACGGATCCCAATGACTTGTCTTCTACTTTGGTTTCGAGTTCGCTGACGCGTCCATGTCTTCACATGCGTCTTTCGGCAGGCACTAAACATGTGTTATTTAGGAGTTAACCTGCCCCATTCACACCGCATTGACTGTCGTTGCCGAAGCTACAGATTACGTTGTTTCACAAACTGGGCAATAGGTTCAATACGTTTTGTGATAAGTGCTGCTCTCACCACATGTTTCTCTCGTTCTGGAGCCACAGTATTAACTCTGTTGTTGGTAACATTCTCATTTCGTCATTTTCTAATTATTTATTCAGAAAGACAACACATTTGATATATTTCCACTACCCGATATTCATTTACTAATTGACGTTTTCATGATTTCGTATTTCCGCCGCGGTGTGAATAATCTATTGTCGATTTTTTGTCCAATCTGCAGCGAGAATTATGAAACAGTTCCGTGAGCTTCCCTTTTATGTATGAACCATGTGTAAAGATGAGCAGTTGTGTGCAACGCGCCCAGTGATTCGTCCTACGTTTCGAGGTGGAAAAAAGTGTAAATAAAAAAAAAATAAAAAAACGCGTTGGAGGATGTTGAGTGCGGTGTTACATAAAATGTGTGTTGTTGGTGGTATGAGTTCTGTGTAGAATTACCAAAAATATTTCAGCACAATAGATTGCTGCATGCAGTCTTCCAGTCTAGATGAACAGTGTTCACCGATTTTATGAATAGTGAATATGCATTTGCAAATTTTTCGTCTTTGAGGTAATTAATATTGTCCAGGTTCGAACATAACCTATGAAGTAACGTCAGTTCAATATCAGTCTTATGTTCATGCCTAGCTAGTTACGAGTATTATAGTGCGAACGAAAACAAGATGAAGTTGCAAGAAGCACCGAACGCAATATGTAAAGTCGTAAAATTTCCCGCATCCGTTACAAGTTATCTGAGAACAGAAGATTGTCAAAATGAACAATGTTACGCTCTTAAAGGAGGACTTCTGAAAGGTAAAACATAGTACACATACCAATTCAGTTTACTGTTGTTGCATGATACGTTATCTCTAGATGTATGACTTGAGTCATTGGTGTCAGTACAATTACGCCAGTGAACAACAGTATATCTGATTTAAACCAACAGATACTCAATATGCGTGGCTGAGTTGGGGCCCAAACTTTGAAGTAATCCGTACCACAAACGGAGCCAAAGTAGCTGCATGGACATTTGGGGCTGCCTTGCACCATTCAAGAACTAAAGTAACTTGCGTCACAGAGTTGCCCTGCAATGATGGTTCAGGACGTGTTTCGCAGTTTGTTGTGGGGTTGGAATGTGAATTGGATGGAGGAATGGTGTGTGTTTTTGACATACGTGGATCTAAGGTTCTACGTGCTGTGCAGATGCCTTCCAAGGTTTGTGAACTTCATTTTAACAATGCACCAGCTCCTTAATTTTTGGATTATGACATCTGTGTATAGAGATTTACATTTTAATAACTTTGTAAATGTTATATAAGATAATAGCTTATTAAAATCTTAATGTTGAGCATGGGCTCTTTTGTTGTTTATCCTTATTACTTTTTGATTCTTGACTTGTTTGACTATTGGTTGCAAAGGTACACTGTACCCTAACAAGAGATTGTTGAGATATTTTATAGCATTGACTGGTGCTTACTGCCTTCTGGGTTTGATGCCACCTAGTTGATGTAGCAGCACTGACACTTTGGAGGAATTTGGTGCCACAATTTTTAGGACAGAAGAGTAAGCTGAGTCTGGAAGAGTAGGTCTTGATGTTGGGTAGGGAAAACTGGGGCTTTCACTGTGGTTGAATCTGTATGAAAATAGTGGAGTTGGGAGCGGTTGCAGATGTTGGTGGATGAGTAGAAGGCAGGTAAATGTTAACAAAGACAAGAAGGTAAACAGTAAGGGAAAAAGAATTAAATAAAATAGAGTAAAATTTGGAGTGACATAAATACAAAATAAAATTAAAGTAGGCAATATATGGAAAGAGCACTGCAGAAATCATTGTAGTGATAATTTGGTTTCTCAATTGCAGAAGACTACTGCAGTCTGAACTCTGTGTCTGAAAAGTCTGGTGTATTCATATGAATGACATGAGAGCTTTGAACACACTCTTCAATTATCATTCATATGTATATGTGAAACTTATATTAGGGGGACAAGTGATTACTTGCATTATAAACTGTTTGCTTTCTGTAGGTGACATCTGTGAGCATAGTAGATTGCGGATCGGAAGGGTGCTATCCTCTTCCACAACTCCTCAGTTCTATGACTGGTGTGCTTGCAGTTGGCCTTGCTGGTGGACAAATAATGCTGATGGATCTCTGTCGGATAAATTGTGATGAAGGTAGGCCAGTGATGCACCAAAGCACTGGGGGATTGTGTGTGCTGTGTTCAAGTTTTTGTGTCATCTGTGTGCTCAGTCAAATAGTACTGTGTTGCATAAAAGTAAACACTGTCCATTGTGTGGAAGTGTACAATTACCTGTATGTTGGTGATGTGCTGCACAAAAATTAACTTAAATCAGAATAAGACTTATAACTTACAGAACAGGAAAAAAGGTACTATGTAAGAATAAGTTAGTTAAGAAAATGTGTGTATGTAGCTCTCGTATATTTTGACATGAAAAATACAACTTTTCATATGTAATAATTTCACAGAACATTTTACCAGCTAGAATCAGTGAAAAACCACTGGAGGTTTGGAATTATTTTGGAGTGCAATGTGTTATGCTTCCAGTTAGTTTTGTATCTGTGTATGAGATCTTATAGTTTAATAAAAGTAACAGAGTTGTGCAGCATCTGGAAATGTTAAGAGAGCAAGCATTCACAAGGTGCAAGCCAAATGTTTTGGAATGGGGGCATATAATGATTTTAGGGTTTCCTTACTTACAAGTTAGTATTGTCCCCTTTAAAGTGGTTCGCTTTGGAGTTTATACATTAGGTCCAGCACTTCTTCCACTGCTGGATGCATCTGTGGATCTCCCATTTCGTGATGCTTTTCACCACCACCTGAAGTTCAAGTTGAATCTCTGTGACATCCTTGAATCTTTGTGCCTTTGACTGGATATTTATCTTCGGAACAGGAGCTTAAAGATGACGGTTCTGTCCGTTTTAACCTGATCTGGTTGGTCCTTGCACACAGATGGTTTTGTGTGGTTTTGTTTATGGTCTTCATTCAGCAGATTGCTCTCAGATTTTTAAGTAGTCTGCAATTTGCTTAAATTGTAGTTAATGTATACGAGGTGTGGCAATAAAGAAACCGGATTGCTTTTATTACTCATTTCCGGCCTTTTGATGACGAAGAGGAGGGTAGGGCATTGACCCGTGGACTTTCCTCTACCGTCACACGAAGGTTCATTCACGCGCATCGGTTAGTCTGGCCGTGACCATTGTTAGAAGTGGATCGTGTGTCTGAGCTCCGTCGGAATAATGCTGAGTGCTAATTTAGAACAACGTGTTAACATTATATTCCTCACAAAACTTGGAAAATCTGCCACAGAAACTTACAATTTGTTGACAGAAGTGTATGGTGATCAGTGTCTATCTTGCACGCAAGTTTTCGAGTGGTTTAAGAAGTTTAAGGAGGGTAAGGAATACGTCGGGGACGATCCAAAATCAGGCCGTCCT
>Ga0123352_10009372_pt1 | contig 15307 bp, 11 predicted proteins | sample TergutLab28metaG_FD_89700 | JGI IMG/M metagenome (GOLD analysis project Ga0123352, IMG submission 89700) | Labiotermes labralis P1 segment gut microbial communities from Petit-Saut dam, French Guiana - Lab288 P1 | ecosystem: Host-associated > Arthropoda: Insects > Digestive system > Gut ... | reverse complement strand
TTTTGTTGAGTTATTTCATGGGTTGTATTAATCTGTAAGGATAGAGGATTTTGCATTAGCGTAGGCTAATGCAAAAATCTCTAACCTTACAGAGTAATACAACCAATGAAATAACTCAACAAATAAGTAGCAAGCTCCTGAGAATGGATGTATTTTAAGATCCGAAACATGTTGAGCATTAAGTAATGAAATAATAAAGCAAGTGACATCAAGTTGGTCTCTCTTTATTCATAATATATATATATATATATATATATATATATGTGTGTGTGTGTGTGTGTGTGTGTGTGTTTGTATGTGTGTGTATACACGTGGGGACAGGCGAACAGACATGTTGAAGCTAATAGTCATTTTTCGCAATTTTGCGAACGCGCCTAAAAGCATTTTAAGCTCTCAGACCTTGCAGATTTTCTCAACGTGACCCACTCTGCGTGCTACACACCCGAGTTCCCGTTACAAAGCACAAGCCGATGAATACGACTTTTTGGTTATTCACGGGTGTTCCATCAACTGGATTCCTTGACGAGTAAGAAAAATATCGGTAACGCATCTGAATTATATTTCTGGAATCCTCGGTTCGAATAATAATCAATGCACAGGATTTCTGTCTTATATATTTTGGCGGACGTCTGGTCTCTTTAACGTTGATTTTTCATCTACACAGACTGCCTTCCGTCGGAAGGTAGAGTGTTACATGGGAGATGATTAAACAAGATAGATATAGTTCATTACAACATAAGTTTATTAATATAAGCAATTTCTTTGAGCAAAAGAGAACACAAAAAAACTTCCCTCTAGTATTTAAGTACACTTTTTCAAGTAATAACTTTTCGGGGAATTGGCAGAATGTTTAGGTGGCGTATAGATTCACTTGACTTGCGAAAGGCGAACCATTCAGATTTGGGGTGTTGTTCCTCTAATGGCCAGTGCTGCCACGTTTCCACATTTTCGATCAGATAGATTGTAATTTTCGACTTATTTTGAGAATGAAAAAACGTTAATTATTTGAAAGTTATCAGTGAAACTCGCTTTATAACATTCGATGATTTTAATCAGAAACTTTTTATGCTTTTCAGATTACCTTCGACTTTTAAAATTTTGTTGTATCACACCGAACATTTTCTGCGATACCTACTTCTGTACTGGTGGCTCTCTACTAGAGCAAGCTGAACACTGTAGGAGGCACCTACTGCTACACCTACCTTTTTTTTTTCTTCGAAGAAACACACAGCAACAGAATACCTTTTATTTAAGTCGATTGAGTACATTTACTTAGCTAACTAAGAAAGTGAACTTTTCTTTATAACAACACAATCTGCATCTTCGACATTTTAAATAGAACCAATGTTATTAGAACGCACCTTTTTTACATCTTACACTGCATTACTACATTCTTCTGTTCTTTCCTCTCCATTTTACTTCCAGTTTCTTATACGCTTTCAAGTAAGTGGAGCTGGTTTCTAAACAATCTATTCACCAATCTTTTCTATCGTCCTTGCTAAGTCAGAGCGAGCTTATCATGTGCAGGAGAGAGGACGGCACTCTAGACTGTATAAAATAATTTACGTAATGTAGAAATGTTGTATATTTGTGAGCAGTAATTATAAACAGGTGCAAGAAATATCGCGTTTGTGAGTTTAGTTACATCATGTGTTGAGACTGTCCCGAAGCTTCGACGTGCATTGCTGTTACCATTTTCAAGGCGAGTGAGGCGGGAAGAGGCGGCGTTTTTATGTGTGGGCCTTACAGTAGAAGTTAAGGTCGGGGATATCTTCAACCGGAAGACTGTAATTTATGTGTACCCCGAAACCTTGCCAGTAGGTTACGACGCAACTAAAACCCGTTACCACGACACCTTATATGCGGTCCGTGAAAACCTACAAGGTAAAGCAATCCTTCCTTTCAAATTATTTACTTTTGAGATTACTAAACGTTTTGTTTTCGAATGGTTAGCATTAATTTGTATTCCTAGAGGTTTTTGGTTAAAATTTAAGTCCATGTACGGGGTTTTGACAGATATATCTAGACGTTTGTCTCAAATCCTCTAACCAAATATCGGGAGAGTAGGGAGTACCTCAAATTGACCACGACCATTTCCTTGGTCTAAAATTCCATTTCATTTATTCGTAATCTTATTTATCGTCGATGTGCCAACTTGGCTACTTACAAGGTTTTTATTTAACCAATATTTTATATAAAAAACGAAGGTCTGTAACTGCTGAGGGGTCTAGTGTGTTGCGTCGCTTCTCAGTACTACATTTTAATGGCTAGACTATCTGTATATATTATTGTAGTTTTTTAATTGGTATTATTTTCATTTTACAAAACGCGGTTTCGTGTTGCTGTATTGTATGTCCTTACTGTGTGTCGGTTTGCGTAGTTTCGTTTGTCACTTTCTGTGGTCAGAAGCTATTAAAAACATGGCCTACCTTTATATTCATATCCATGCTGCATGTTTGTCCCATCTCGATTACCTTGTTTTGACTATCCTAGCAATACTCGGAGAGTTGTGCAAATTACTCAGCTTCTCCCTACGTGTTTTTCGCAACGACGAAATTTGTTCCCAGTAGCAAGCATGCTTATCTAATATTTATTCAGCTCCAGTATTTGTCGCATTGGAGGTGGATCTCGAGCTGACGGTTAGTTTATTGGTCACTCAGTCACTTGAGTTTTTTATTTTGTTCATGCACGTTTGTGCCTGCGATGTACTTAACGTAACTCATGTGGACCGTCTCCGACGACGCGTCCATCTTGCCACATGTTTTATGCTATGTACTTTAACTTTCCATGCCTGGTTCTTGCGTCCGTACACGGACAGTGAGAATACTCTCTTGTGACCCTGGACTGAACTTAGTCTGATAAAGGAAAAGTGGAATAAGAATAAAAAGAAAAAATAAATAAATAAGAGGGGAAAATGTGGAGGATTATGAAGGAGCTTTGGTATGAGAACTTATTATTCAGGTTTTCGCCTTGTACGCATTTGCATAATATAAAATTGCCTTGGGAACTTAACTGTAGTGTAGAACACTGCTGTGCACTCTAACGTCGTCGGAGCACGTCTTCTGTAATGTTTATTACAAGCTGTTAGAATAGCCTCAACTGTAATACATAAGATATGGTAAATTTGAATGCGTGTTTGGGAATAAGCCAATTGTTATCGATTTCCGTTTATTTTAACTCCCGTTAGTCTCCAGAATGTGGGAGCATGATCTGTGATCTGCGTTGTATGTAAATATTAGAGACAGCATAACATGTGGGAATTGAGTGTGCATCATACTACCAGGCCCCCGTCAACCGGTAGCTCGAGGGCAACATGTCTGCGAGGACATTTGAAATGGGGAAACACCGTTTAACCATTTCCTTGGAAAAGCCGAGATAGGAGATGAGAGATACACACACGTTCCTAATTTATCTTGCAACAATGTGCTAAATACAACGATATTCTACCCTAGGCGGCAAATTCCGTTTCTTGCATAAGTGTTTTGTATTATTATTATTATTATTAGCAGTACAATTTACTGCTAATGATGTATATGAAAATACACAGGTACAACTATACATACAAATTAACGCACACGTACGCAGTCTTCATTTTGCGTTTTGAATTTTTTATTGCCACAGTGCAGACCAAACTTCCCCGAAGTTGTCCACACCGCATGGGAGGTTCAGCAGAACTGTCCCACAAGTGTCTGAAAGGATTTTCCCCTTCCTACCTCTCGCAGAGTCCTTCATTATTAGGTTGTTTACGTGGTAATGTATATATAAGTGCGCCTGTTCTTGGAATTCGTTCGACAGTGTGATGCAATTTAACACTTGCGAGCAAAACTGTGTGACATATACCATTGCTGTGTGCACAGTCAAAACTCCTGATGATGTACAGAGGAACTGTCCGAAACATGTAGAGTTTTATTTCAAAAATAAATTTGAGAAATTAGTGCATCTAGTTGGTTTTGTTGTAAGAAGTAATAATTTTATATATTTTAAAATTTTAATATTTTGATCATTCCAATGAGTGCAATGCATACCCAGATTAGCGTGTTGGTCTTGTATTTCTTTGATCTGAAAGACAACCTGAGGATGACAAGCCAGTGCCGAAACAGGTAGGAGATTAATACTTGTCACACATGATATTTTATTAAGTGCATTTGTTGGTTAACGCATTAATTATAAGAATATGCCCGGTATGAACAACATAAAAGTCCATCCCGTCTATCCGTGTGCCCGTCTGTCCGTCCGCATTGAACAACTTGACTTACGCTGGACGGATTTTTATGAAATTTTATATTTGGGTATTTTTCGAAAGCATGTCGAAAAAAATGAATTTTTCGTTAAAATCTGTCATGGATAACCAGTACGTACATGAAGACACATGCACTTGTATAATAACATCTCACTGAATTCTTCTTAGAATGAGACATGTTCGTGAGAAAGATGTAGAGTAAGGCAAAACACATTTTGTGTTCAACAATTTTTTTCTTAAAATCATGCCATTTATGACGTAATGTTTAAAAATATGGTAGATGCAGACAGGCCACATATTTATATTTATTTATTTGCTGCAATTGGGTTGTTACCCGGTAGCAGTGGTTATTTTACATGTATACAAAACATGAAATCGGTTACTACTGAATTTAAGTCGAGAGGGCTACATGAGAAGCATGTAGTGGCAACAACTTGGAATATTGGGAACCATCTCAGCATTTCCTTATAGACACAGGGAAACCAAGAAAAACCTGTGTCGAGGAGGCCAAAACCTGTGTCGAGATGACAATATAAGATAGCACATGCGTATTGCATGCTGGATAATTAAGGTTACAGACAGACACACGCTTAGAATGTGCAGTACATATTGCTTTTCCGCTCCAAAAATGGTTTCGCGCAGGCGCCTTAATGCAACGTTTATACGTACATTGCCTATCTTGTTAATTTTGTCTAAGTCTGATAATGTGGTCATAATACCCATTCTTGTAATGTGTTTAGTCTAAGCTTACTAGACGATTACATAGTTGTGTGTCTTTCACGGCATATTCGAGTAGCTGTCGCTAGATATCCCCGTAGTAGAAATCATCATGGAGAGCCCTGCAAACTAACTGCAATATGTACTTGATTTCATGGCGAATTTATTATCGTGTAACAGTATTGGTAACTTTACTGTACATCCCTTACACTTCTTTAAACTTTTAATTGCCTCATCATGATAATAATCATAATAATCATTTTCATTTTTGTCATAAACTTAAAACTTTCTGAATAAGATGGAAGATCTTTTTTCCTGTCGTTCCTGAGATGGTTCTTAAGTACTTCTGCTTCGACTTTTATAATACTTCTCCTTTCTTAACTTTCTGAAAATATTAAACGAAAAACACAGCTATGGAGTGACGGACGCACAGAACATCCATAAACAGTTTCACGAATGAGTGCCAACTTGTTTAGAGGTTATCAGGGGAAGGCAATAAAGATGGATGGTCTTACGCTCACACAGAGAATGTGGTGTGCATGACACTGCAGGTGAAAGTTTGCTTTTACAATACCGCTAAAAGTGTCATTCTAAACAAATGTCTGATGAATGTCACTAATCCGAAGATCATCTTCTTCTAGAACCTGACACCTTATTGTGAAGTACCTGTCGACTAGCTGCTAGGCAGCAGGCTTCTCTTACAGAAGATACTTTACTTTATAATCATTGCCATGAGATTTTAAAATATCATCTCTGACCGTCCGAACTAACATGGAGATGTCATGTAATCCGCAGTAGACACTCAGAACGATGGCAGGTATGGGGAAAGTAGCACTGATGGGGAGTTCGGGTATTTGACGGATGATATGATACGGAAGACTGAAATATATATAAAAAAAACTGATTGAAAGGTTTTAATGAAGCTCAATAGCTGATGTTTTTGCGATCATCAGTCGACGTAGAATTTCGGAACATACTTTATTGTTTGATCCCTAAGGAGAAATGCAATTGGAAGAGCCATATTTGAAGAATAACGAAATTTACTTTTTTTTTTCAGTGAGAAAGAATCAAATGACCGTGGTGTGGTGGTGCATACACAGGTTGCACAGGAGCGACGAGAGGTAAGCTTACGGACCTGGTTCTGTGAAGGAAAGAGAAACCAATTTATTTTAACCATTGTGCTGTACATAAGTAAGCTCTTTTGTCAAGGAATATGAACCACATGTTATTCGAAACTCTTATCGAAACAGTCAGAGTAATCGACCGTTTATTTCTAGATTGTTACATCAACGTTATGCAGAAATGACTTCTCTAGATACACCCATTCTGTTTTGGGGAGCAATTCGACGGTTTTTAGTTTATACGGTTTTATTTAAGATTGCTGGCCTTGCCGGTTCGCATATCTCACAGTTTTTGTTCAGATTTAAATAATTAAACTGAAACTAAACCAACTAAATGCACATACAACATACATAGTCTATTATCACTCCGAAATGTTTCGGCACTGCTGGAGTGATAGAAGGTTGACTGTCTTTATGTTGTATGTGCATTTGGTTGGTTCGGTTAAAGCAGATGATTTTATAGAGGATATCCCGGTGTGTTTTCAAGACATTCAAAACAATCCGTCATAAATACGTCAAACACAACCAAATATGTTATTTTTATGTAATTTTACGTCCTAGTAACGGTTGTAGCACATGTGGGATCTCATAGTGCGAATTGAAATTACGCTATATTTAGTCTTATTTTGAAAGCTTCGTAATAGTGATGGCATGTGAAGGCCGAAACATGTAGACATGTTGAAGTAAAAATAAATGTGGTTGTGTTGGATGGATTTGTGACAGATTTTTGTGAAAAGAGGATAAATTGATTAAAAGGCACGGATTAAGTAATTTCAGAATTAGAATAACCTATTTCCATTGGAAGATAATGTGTGTGCCTTCCATACGGAACTGTTTCTGTGACTAGGACAAGTTAAACCCGGAAATCTGGAATCATTTTCTAAAATGGTCGTTTTTTGTCGGCGAGTTTGATAAGAATGAACTTCCTGCTGGCCCCGAATTTAACGTTGTGCAACATACATAGGACCTATCACACTATACATTTTGGACATAATATAGCAATTTTGGTAAAAAGTGGATCTTTTTACCATATATATTATGGGTGCTGTCACCGAGGCTAAAATCACGGACGATTTTCAAGATAATTTAAGTGAAATGACGGCAGACCGTCGGTTTAAGAGCGTTTCCAAGGAATCTTTCCCTTCGTTAATCTAGCGTGAATTAGCATGCACAATCACTCTCTGGAACAAAGCGCCGCGACAGTTTTGCTACTATCTGGATCAACATACTTTTGAGAACTAAAACCTCATTCCTGTCGTGGTATTAATCAACATTTAGACACACAAAATGCCTGCAGGTGGAATCAGACTTGATTCTTGCCGCCGGTACCATGCAACTTAAAATGACTAGCTAATGTTATCACGAGGAACTCAGGTCTCTGAATGACACAGAAGTTACACGGATAATGTTTAGTCGATTGCCTGGTTAATTGTTTATTTATTTTAGTACTAAAATGAATAGGCTGATTACTGATTTCTCTAGGAGGACTCAGTTGCATGACGTCATTATTATGAGCAGCATTTGTTCTTGGACACTAAGAACTTAAAAACTGAGAGTAACGGGAAACAGATTACGCCTAGAGCTGAGGAAGGTTACTGCAACGAGGCAACTCAAAGCCACCAAGCCCAAAATATAACCAAAAACGCGGTGGTAAAATAACGAATGGCTTGGAAAAGGGAAACAATAAGAGATGTTACGTGGTGCTATTTGTATTGTAGAAAGTACTGCATTACAGAACAGCTGCAGCACTGTATATGCTATCCCAAAACATAGTTTGTTTCAGGAGTGTAATTATAAATATGCTGCATAAAGGCGAAAAAAAAGTAATTATTGTTATTATTCGAAATGGTCTCAGGCTATTCGCATTGTTGAGCACTCAGAATACGGGTCATTGGACCACATTTTATGTTGGGTGATTAGATGATTTTGGAATAAATTGTAAAGCCGGGAAAATGGTAAAATTATATTATTAAGGGTTATTAGCCTCTTCACCAGGTAGGTGGACTTCATAATTGAGGAAGTTTATCACGGTTGAACAGGTGTGTAGTATGACCACTTTCCGGATGTGGGACAGTTGATGTGATTGTAAATAGCAGTTAGTGAGGCGTTGGTAGCAGACAAGGCCAGTGCAGTAATGACAGTGTTGTACGGTTGCCACTTCTTCTTGATTTTAAACGCCAGCTTTTGATATTGGCTTAGCGTTTCAATACTGGTGACTTGTCGAATGTGGGTCAGTGGGATTGCCGTGTCAGTGAATTCGGATTTGTTTGTTACACGAACCAGCGTTTTGTTTGGCCGAATGTAATGAACCGACATGTCCATTAATACGGTATGATCCCAGCAGAGTTTATAGTTGTTTTCCAGGACAACCTCCGACTCCTGTTGATAATATGGAAGTTATTATTTGGGATTGTCTCCGGCTGTGGTCGCTGTACGAGATTTGAACCAATATCTGCTCGAGGTGCATCAGGGAATATTGAAATCAGTGTATAATGCCGGGAACATGATAGAATGTCATGATTAGGGGTTATTAGGTTATTATTATTATTATCATCATCATCATCATCATGATTTTCCTCATTGATGTAGTTGATGAAATTTGTTGTCACATTTGATAATAAACGCATTCACAATCCCCATTATTTTTATATTTTGAAGATTTTTTCAGTGTATAAACGTAAGTTATGATTCGTTAATCAATTTCTCGAATAGGCATTTCTAGGAATCCCAAGAAGCCATGTTTTTCGGAGAATATGAACATATTTCGAAAACAGAAATTTCAGTGTTGAAGTTCTTTCACGTTATGTACAGTTAACTGAATGCACAACTTTTCGAGGTTCCCTTAGTAACACCAATTAAGAAACCATACTGTACCGTAACAAAGAAGACGAAATGTTCGTAACTTTTGTACAGTTTAGTACAGTTCAGTGAGCAGTAGAACACATACAGACTTTGAAAACATGCGCTCTCTCTGTTACTTTTTTTTTTTTTTACTCTGTACAATGTACATCGGGTTCTTTGTTTAATGTGTTCCTCCTAACCGGCATATCTGGATGCAAACACAGAGTGGGCCTGTACACAGCTGTGGTATTAGGCGCATGCCCAGGCTTGATATCGAATTAGTTTTTGCTTACAACTCAGATGTGTAGTAATTTTACAGCTGTAAAAGATGAAAAGACCTAAATATGGGAATTGCGCTCTTCTGATTTATTACAAAATTGTAGTAGTAATCCCTTACCCACGTTTCGGGGTAGCCTGTCCATCTTCCAGGGACAAGAATCCCAGGAATCTCGCATGACCTAAATATGTTTAACCAGTTTTTATTTTAAGTCAATAAAATTCCCAGAATGCGCTCTTATATAACATATTGCCTTTTTTTAAAATATTCAGCTAAAATAACTATTTTTGTGTCTCCTAATCCCTAACAAGCAACATACATCCGCACGTGTGCAGAAAATTGGTTCCGTAGGCCTAGATGAACAATTTTAATGACTGTCATGTATTATTGTTACATATTACATAACTAAGTCGACTGACTACGAGCTGGACGGTCCGGGATCGAATCCCGGTGGGGACGAGATTTTCGGCCTGTCCAGACCGGCCCTGGGGCCCACCCAGCCTCCTGTACAATGGGTACCGGGTTTTTCCCGGGGGGGGGGGGGAAGTGCGGCCGTGGCGTGCTGCTGACCACTCACCCCCTTCTAGTGCCGCGGTCGTGGAAGAGTAGAGCTATACCTCTACCCACCCTCTGGGCCACACTGGGCCTGTAACGGGAACACTTCACCTTTACATAACTAAGTTCTCTTGTAAACTTAATTATTTTTACTCTGAATGGATAGACCGATCCTATTACAGGTTTTCGTGGAATGAATGCATTTTTTCCTGTCTCATGGTCAGTAATTACTGTAGCATTTATGACGGAATTATACATGACATAGCACAGTGTCAGTCGGTTCAGGTGCCGTCAACACAATGCTGTTTCTCCAGTGTTAAGTTTCAATACACGACGCGGCAAACCCGATGTTGGTAAAGTTGCCGAGTTCAGTAGGATAATTTATCGCTTTATTACCATCAGTTCATCTACTGGCTTGTGCTCTTTTGCAAATTCTCATAAACGTTAGAGGATATTTCTATTTTCATCGTGAAAAGAATCATTTGTAGTCGAGAGTTGCTCGTTCAGGTAGCCATATTGACTCCACATAATAACTAAAAATATTCGGAAATACTGACTTTCTTTAAATCTTATAATGTACCTGCTACTTTTGCAGAAGTGTAATGGTGTAAATCCTTCACAGTATTTATTTGTTTATTGCACATTGCCTAATTTGAACAGAATTTCTGCTGTTATGTCAGCAACTTGCACTCACATGTGTTTCCTCAGGCACCGTTTCTAAACTTTACTCCAGATATATAACGACTTATTGCAAACCTGCACTTCGCCAGTTAATACAACCGTAATTCCTCGCATATTCAAATTATTTCTCCACAAATCTTGATCTGTGCAGGGTAAGTCTCCCATTGATTTCATGTATAACAGGGCACAGTCATACCAGACGAACAAAAACCAAAGTGACAAAATAACAATTTTTTATAAAATATTTGCCATGACGAAATCTCTACCAATATTGTAGGTTGGTTCCTTGGGTGATGTAAAATGTACACACAGTTTAAATGAAACAGAAGCGGTTGTACCCCGTTCCAAGAGAGCTGCAGGAATGCCGGTTGATGCAACAACGAGATAAACAAATATTTGTTGACGAACATGAGGTAATAGTAGATTAATAATAAATGTCCTCTGCTATTGTGTGCAGAATCAGGAAATACAGTAAAATGTTTTTTGCCGAGATATTAGTTTCTTTCACTTTTCCGATAAATTCTCCAATTATTTAGAGCCCAGGAAACTTCTCTTAGTATTTTTTTCTATCGCTGCACTGAGCGGTCACTACTGGTTGCTATGCAGCCGTGTCTTTCACTCTAAAGCGAGCGGTCCGGCGATTACAGTATTCCGCTTATTCCTTTGCGAATGCCATTCTCATTTCTTAATTGTTACGGAAGACCAGATGGTTTAAAACTAGATCCACCCACGGCTAAAATGCGGGTTTTATGAATTTTAGGGGCCTTTTGAAATGTGTCATCATTATTTATAATATCAGTATTCGAATGTTTGTATTCTGTGGTAGATATTTTTGTCCATTTCATAGGCGAGAAGTTTTTTAATATTGCAAGTTTATAAGTTTGTAGTCGACGAATTTCTTAGCGTGTAGGTGTTCACAATCTGTTGGCTTACCCTAGGACAGGGTTTCTCAATTATTCTACTTATAATATATATATATATATATATATATTTAATGTTGTGACGAACCAATACCTACAAAAAAGGTGACAGGCAAGAAAACAAAGATGCAATTTGTAGCACATGACGATTATTCCGGTTTTGCCAATTGCAGGACTAAATTTCCGTCCTTTCTCGAGGATCATTTGAATTTTTTTGCGATATTCCAAATTTTCTTATGTGTTTATTCCATGATTTCTCGCGGAACACGTAACGATATTCTGCTGAATCCTAGTTGTGAAACACTGCTCTAGGGTGTTTACTCTTTTTGTTTCTATTTTTATGAAGACTTCTTAATTTGTACCCTTGCTTGAAAAGGTCACGTACATTTTTAATAAATGTATGTAATCCCCCGGTGTTCGATAACCACTATTACCTATGTAGAAGTATCCGCGAATAAAAACGTTCAGGGTTTTTTGTTTGCGAAATATATACGCTTACTCTAGCATCATCGGGGTTCATTTCATAATAATTTGTTTTTGTTTTGTTACCATGGGCATAGTTTCGGTTTTATCAATCAGAAGAACTCATTTCACGAATATATTAATATGTAAGTTTTAACCAATCCTGGCTATTTACGCACGCACAGAGAAACAACGTTCTTATCAGTGAACACTTCTTGTGCAAAGTATTGTATGCTCTGTGCTAAAATCTTTTGGTCTCTTTGCTCAATTATTTCTTCAGCCACACAGGACAATATTTTTAGTTCCTTTATTACACCTTCGGTATTCAAATATCCCTTCGATCTTTTGGCTTACCTCACAGAGATCACAGCAACAGTGGTAACAATGTACACGAGTTGTGACTCAATCACACTCAGGGTGTCAGCTGTCTGTGCTCAGGCCGTTTGCTTATGGAACGATTTTTATTATGCGTGGCACGGAAGTTTCCATATTCATTCTCAAACTGTTTGAAATATTTCGCGCTTCTATTTTCATTTGTGCTTCCACTAACAGAAGGACAGACACACAGACACAACAAACGTCGTCTTTTTAGGAGATTTTACTAGTATATTAAAGTGTTTTGGAATTAATATTAACTTTTTAAAACGTTAACTTAGAAAAGTACAAATTATGCGTAATTAATATTGTCAGCGGCACTGGGAATAAAAAATGCGTTGTGAAAGCCTTGAATATCTTGGACGGATTCCATAGAATATACGTGACGAATGGCTCAAAAGATCATCGTTAAATATACGAAGCCTACTTTTCGCCCGTACCAAGCTTCAGAAACAAGGAAGGAAGAAGAAAAAATGTCTGTTGATTTAAAACCGCGAACAGAAGCTGCAGACAGTGTCACTGTCACAAGTCAGGACACTCTAAGATACACAACTTGTTAGCTCAAGAGGGCAGCGAGTCTGTTTTCTATTCGCAAAGTTCCCAGTTCACGCCTCGGCTGGGACTCCTACAGTATTCACCGGTATTTTTCGTACTCGTAGCCAGTCTTTCCAGGAAAATTCCGTGATATTGCCTTGCAGTTTGGCACGCTTTATTCAATTAAAATAATTTTAAATTAATTATTTACTATCGTCCAATCATTCAAGGCATACCAGTATAGTCACGTTACTGGCAGAGTCGTTAAATAACAAACAGTGGATACAAGGCAGAACAGTATTTGTAACCACGCAAACTAAGAATTTGGCAGGAAAGTGAATTGTTGCCAAATACTGTAGCCTTGTTGAATTTTTCGTGGAATGAGTAACAAGAATGAAGAGAATTCTTATGCGTGGCTTAACATGGCAAACGCCTATAAACGGTTGGGCTGGGTGGATGGGAATCTAGCGGTTTATTATATGTGCAGCAAGTAGAGAGTATCCAATTAGGAGCACTGCATTGTTACACTGAGGCAGCTGCTCTACTACACAAAATATTTTGCAAAAACCTGATAAAACAAACAATGTCGCCAGCGAAGTGTGAAGGGTAACACAGAAATAATTTTAATGGGACGAACGTTTCTGGGGTTTCAGTTAAACGAAAACTTAGAACTTCATTGATAATAAAAGATGGGAAGGAATTCTTGGAAAAACTTTCCAGTAAAATGTACAAAAAGATTTCTTGGAAATAGTTATTAACAATGAATATTTACTAAGTGACTTAATATGCTTGAATGAATGTGTGAAATTTAAATGAAAATGTGAATAATCAGTTCGAATATCAGTCGGTGATACCTGCACAGTTTTTGGTAAACAAATGTAACATGTAGAATCATTTTATACATGGAAGGCCAACTTTTATACTATATTCTTTTAATAAAATTACATTCTGCCTGCGGATTGTTAGAAATTATAAAATTATTAATAACTTCTTGCCGTTTCAAGGATGCACAATCGTGCAAACTTAAAAAATTATAAAATAAGCACCTCATTTTGATATAGTTTCACATTTTGAAGATCTACTTTTTTTTTTGTTCTTAATAAATACGTGTCTGAACCATTCGGTTGCAAAAGAAATCCCTGACGAAATAAACAACAGAAGTTAATTTGTGTACCATTTGTGATGTTCAGACACCTGTGTTCATAAAAATACCACTCTTCTGAAATATTACGCCGTGTGGAGAGTTGTGTTGCTGCTAGTGTTTCGATGGAGCTTGCTGCCTCCATATTCGGGATAGTGTCAGGAATGTAGTCCGAGAAGCAAAGCTGGAAGCAACAAGGTGCACCGAATTGTTCTTTCTTATGCACGTCAGACCGCAGAAGGCTGGTATAATTACGTGCTTATCATGGTTTTCTTCTCAAAGTATTAAAAATTTTGCTCTGCTATCATCAGATTGTTTCCAAACTATTTACGACTTCCCTTGATATTTCCACGATAGGTTTGTCTGTGCTCTCCTTGGCGACCTGTCTTACAAAATTCCAGATCGGTCTTAGTGTACTTACATTGTAACAATACTCACCCCTTTCAGTGTGAAGTTAAATAGCGGCGGTTGCTACGTCATACTGAGAACCTTTTGATCCTCCATGGCGAAATGACAGATTGGAACCAATTCCAAGCTGTGCTTGTAATAACTGACGATATAAATATATTTTATGAAACCTCAAATTTGTTTTTTACTTAAGACATCGGTCTACATTTTTCATAAATTTGGACAAGTTTTAATTTCTAAAGGGACTTGAATCTTTGTAACTCGCTCCCTAAAGCACAGTGCTATTTGACAAGCTAATAGTCGGTGAGGTGGTCAAGACATTATTTGCGTTACTTGAAATTTCTAGGTCCACGACCGTTAATAAAATAGCGGTCGGGCCACTGTATTGTAGCCTGATAAATACAGTCAGCATATTCATATTGTCTCTCTTGTAAGGCGTCCTTTATTGTTATCGTTTCATCTATTTGTAGATCTATAAAGTGGGCTTTTTTCTTAAGACATTTCATTCACTTACATTGTAATAGGTGCGGTGGCACAGTGGTTAATGAGCTGTGCTACAAATCGGAAGGTCGCTGGTTCGATCCTAGCTGGTGTCATTGGAACTTTTCATTGTAATAAAATCCTTACGATTGCACTATGGCCCTGGGGTCGACTCAGCCTCTAACAGAAATTAGTACCAGGAGCATTTCCTGGGGGGTAAAGGCGGCCGGTGCGTAGGGCTGACAACCTTACCACTAGCCTATGCCGTTGTCATGAAATCTGGGAACCTTAACTTCCTGGAACCCTTTGGGCCACTCCAGGCCTGTAACGGGACGGCGTTACCTTTACTTTAAGTTCTATTATAAAACGACTAATTTAGAAGTACGTTGTTTTATGAACAGTTTTATATTTTTGGAGGTAAGATTATTCTGACTCGATTTGAAATTAAACTTGAGGGGGGGGGGGGGGGGGGAGGGAGAAAGGTTTAAGAAATTTGTGGGGGGGGGTGGGGGGGAAAAAAAAAATTTGGACAAAAAGTTTGAATATGAAAATTTT
>Ga0123352_10009370_pt1 | contig 15310 bp, 9 predicted proteins | sample TergutLab28metaG_FD_89700 | JGI IMG/M metagenome (GOLD analysis project Ga0123352, IMG submission 89700) | Labiotermes labralis P1 segment gut microbial communities from Petit-Saut dam, French Guiana - Lab288 P1 | ecosystem: Host-associated > Arthropoda: Insects > Digestive system > Gut ... | reverse complement strand
CACTGAATAACTATCATAGAAATTGAGATAGGAACCAACTTACAATCAGTCCAACACAACATATGTACTGTATAAGTACCAACACCTATATGTTTCAGCTACTTATATAGCCATTATCAGGCTGTGTATATAAAAAGATAAAAACGTAAAATTTACAACTGAAATTTTATTATGTAGAGCTGCAAATTTTAGTTTTTATCTTCTCATGTGTACAGTCTGATGATGGCTACCTGATTATCTGAAACATGTAGCTGTTTGTATTTACAAATAATATTTGTTGTGCCTGACAGATTGTAAGTTGGTTTTTATCCTAGTATCTGAAAGGCAAGATATCATAAAAATCTTCATGGACATTTAATTTTTTTTTTTGTGTTCATATTGTGGTAATAGGTGACTGCCTCACCCAAATGACAATTCTCTATTTCAGCCATTGCAGTTACACCAACTGCCACTTCATACTCCCCCCATAAAAGTATTTGTTACTTAGTATTCATAAGTCATGGTCTGTCATAACAGTGCTGAAATCTCCACTTTATCTTTTCTTTGTTTAAATATTACATTTTTTTGTGTTTCGCATATAATCTGTGGAAAATGTCGCATTTGTCATGTTGCTATCTTGCATATTGTAGCCTAGCCAGGGTTAGTTTCAGAACATATGATTTCACATCTTTAAACCTGGTGTGACATAGAAAATGTGTGGTAAAGGATCAAGACAGTGTCAAAAAGTATTGGACTGACTGACCCTGAGTTAGAAGCAACATGCTTCTCTGAAATGTTGTAACTATTTAGCATTCAATATGGTGTAAATAACCCAGGAGACTTCAACCTGCCATAATATCTCTGCGCTTAGCATCAACCCATGGAAATACATTGAGCACATGTCTAACCTTATGGGGATAAAGGAAAGGGAGAGCTTCATGATCTCCTTAGTTTTACACCTCAAGAAAGTGCTCCTGGAAAGCACTGATTGCATGTTAAATCTGTACACATCATGTACTTCTGATACCGAACATGTATTTATTTATCATTTGTAGTTTATTTAACAATTCAGTCAGTATATAGTACAGAATGGTTGGGTAAAATAAATAATGAATTCTAAAGGAAGCAGAAGGATGTGGTTATTGCCTAATGAAGAAGAAAAACCATGAAATGTGTCAGGCAGGAAAGGTGGTTTCATAGCTGAGCAAATCAAACCACGTCTTTTCCAAACCCTTGTACAAGTCAGAAGTGTTACTACTTGAGCCAACTCATGATACTAAAACTTTTCTTTGGTATGTCTGACAGAGAGAGGAATCCCAGTCAACAAACGCTCCATATTATCAAAGTGCACATTAATACCCATCAATAACATGGCATTAGAGTTGTCTATACAACATTAAATAGCATTTTTATTATATATTTGAGAATTATATTACACAAGAATTCCAAATGGTGTCACTATCCCTTCCAGTCCATGCATGTTGGTAACATCTATGTACAATATGTACCAGTAACTCACCTCCAGGCACGGCTGGCACTTCCTTACATCCTTCAAATTTCTCTCCTTGAGCTTCAGTTTCTCCATCTGGACAGCAACCATATTTAGATGCCTCACATCCACAACCAGCCTTACCAGGACCTCGGGCAGGAGTCCTCTCATCCAAGCAGCAGCCAAACTCTGTGTTCTCACAGCCACAACCTGATATAACATTTTAAGTAAACCATGGGATAGAAAACAAGAAGTCTATGGAGTATGTTCAGGGGTGAATCTGTTCCATGCATGCCATCAGGGCAACTAGGGGAATGGATATACACCTCCATTTATTCTTTACCTAGATGAAGGTGAGTGGTCAGCTTCATGTCCCAGGTGATTGACACTCAGGGAAAGAGCCCCAATTACCAAGCGACCAGAAGCTGGTGGGCCCCAGAGCTGGTTTGGACATTCTATCCTCTGCCAGAAATAAAATTATAATTCCTCAGTTGCCCAGCCTGAAGCATTGTCATTATGTGGACTACACTAACTTGGCTCCATATGCAGATGTGTTGGGTACAAATGTGTTATATTATTTCTCAAGACTTCATTTCCTGAGAAATAACTGTGTGTAATATACCCACTAAAAATACAAGGTGCAGTCAGAATATAATGTCTGCCATTTTTTATCTCCTTACATTCTTTTTACATGGGAATAACTGCTACTTGAGTAAAGTCCTTAAATATTCTTGATCATTTGCCATTAGTTGTAACTGTTTAGTTTCACAGATGGGAGCACTACAATCAATTATAAAAGGGCAGAGATTGATGTGTGGTTGAATAAATGTGCAGTGACAAGAGTTTCTGGTTGCTAAAGGTGCAGAGCTGACATGCTTCATGGAAGTGTATGGTGAAGCTACATGTATGTCAGTACTGTTAAATGATGAATAGTGAGAGTTTAAAGAACCTAAAACAGGCGGAACAATACTTCACAAACTTCAGAGTGATTATACTTGCACTGTAGTGAGGCCTCACAACATCTGCCAGGTGGATGAACTGATATACGGTGACCACTGCATAACTACAGACATATTTGTTTCACCCTGTCTATCAGTAAATGCGTGATAATGGTAATTCTTCAAGAGCCAGGCTACTCCAAGGCCTCTACTTGTTGGCTGCCATGAATGCTGACAGATGCACATGAAGAGACAAAGAAAGAAATCACCACTGATCTTTCGCACCAACACAATACTGGAGATAAAGGCTTCCTGTCATGTGTTGTCAACGGGAAAAATCCTGCATGCACCACTCTGAAGCCCAATCTAAGCAGCAACTGCTGGAATAGTGCCACATAACACTCCCAAGGAAGAAAAAATTCAAGAGTGTGTCATCAGCTGAAGAAATCATGGTTTCAGTTGTCTGGGTTGAGAGAGGTGTTACTCTTGTGATCTTAGTGCCTGTAGGGACAACAGAGGGCCTCAAATTCTCACTAAAACCACCAAGATGTCTGAAAGCCCACCTTTGTCGATTTCATCCCACAAGTAAAATATCTGAACTACTGCTCCTCTAGGATAATATTAGGCCAAACACAAGTGTGTGTAGCGCAGAGGCACTCACAAATCTAGGATGGACAGTGTTGCAGCATCCACCCTACAGTCCTGTTCCCACACTATCAGATTATCCACCGTTTGGTTCTTTGACAAGAGGAAAGCCTGTGAGGAACACTACTTAGCCAAAGACAGGGCACTCCAAACTGCCTTCTGCCAGCAGCTGAAGAGGAAGGAGAGCAACTTTTTCTAGGTGGGAACATGTGCTCTTGTTAAAAGGTGGAAGAAGACTGTCAACAAAGATGGAGAATACACTGAAAAATAATTATGCCTTTAGCAAAATTGCAGTGAAGTAAGCAAAATTTTCAAATGTCCAATTTGTCAATAGCATGCAATAAAAATAGGACGTTATCCTGACTATCTGACTATCCCTTGTAAGATAATACAAAATATATCATGTCCAAGGAAGAAATCTGGGGCTTGAAGAGGATATACTTACTAAACCAGAACACAAAAAAATACACTGCAGATTGCAGTACTGAATGACAAAATATGTTGTGGCTTGTTAAATAGTGCAATGCACATGCATAAAACAGCACTGTGACACTGTTTTCCATTACATTGGTGAGTATGTCACTGCCAGTTTTGCTAAATGTGCCATCAATTATGGAATTTTCACAAGTACAAGCACAGTGTGCTCTGGTATGCGGAAACAAAATCTGCTGTGGGTGCTCAATGAAAGTTAGATCACAAATATCTTGGAAGCAGTCTTAATGCAATAAAATAATAAAAAATTCGGAAATAGGTGGAGAAGTTCTTCAAGAAAGGAAGTGTTTTAAACAGTACACCAACCAAAGCCAAAGCCCCTCTGCAGGCATTGTTCATCCCATCAGACTGTGTTTCTTTGAAACCAAAGAAATAGCTTTGGTGGGCAAATGGGCAACTGCAGCTTCCAAAGAGCTTGATAATGATAATGTAAAATGCATAAAATGTGCAATCAAAATTATGCAATTAAAGTTATGCCATTTCAGACTTATGCAATATTAAAACACAAAGGAGGACTTGAAATAACATTTTTAAAAACACACTACATTTTTCTTTGCAGGAATAAAAGTGCAATGAGATGAGGGCGATGGAAGAATAATGTTGGGAGATAAGGCAAGACGCTGGATGATCATACTGTCACTGATCACATTCCAGAGTGTTGCAGGATGGATTCCAACTAGACTGCCTCGTATATACACATATTATTGACCATATGTATATCCAATTCTGACTTGTGACAGACCTTCTGGAATGTAATTATTGCACAAGTTAGGAGTCTCTCTACATCTTAGGGTGGATGGACAAACATAACATCCCAATTACATTCCATTTTGCACTTTCTACATTCATGGTACAGTGCATCACCACAGTTGCAGAATCTGGAGATTCTAAAACCCATGTCATGGCCGTTAATATGTCTGTGATATTTAATTACAAAAAGAATGCTTATTGTGGATTCCTCTGTGACAGTTGGTTTTCCATTTTACTTCACAAACATACCAATGACAGTACCATCTATTTGGACACGCCGGAAATTTGACATTGTTTAGTTCTTTAAGTTATGTCTAAAACATTCATTGGAGACTGATCTGTGAAACTGTTAATGTTTAAAATTTATGAAAAGTTACAAATCTTCTCCACATATTTTTATTAAAATTTGGACATACCTTGATTGTAGGGTCCTCTAGCAATATTCACACCATCAGGACAGCAACCAAACTGATAGGTGAAACAAGGACAGCCTTGAAATTCAGGTCCGGCTGCAGGAGTGTAACGGTCTGGACAACAACCATATTTTGTGTATTGGCATCCACAGCCTTCCGCATCTAGACCGCGGGCAGCTGTTGCATTGTCCGGACAACAGCCATAAGCACTGTACTGGCATCCACAACCTGTAGAAGACAAGTTATTAATTCTTAAAATTACTGTTAGTGTTAATGCTATAACAACCACTATATAAGAATCTGCCACTACTACCTACTTAACCTAGTCGATACCAATCCATCTATTTCTTTAAGATCCATTTCAATATTATCTTTTGATATATGCCTAGGTCTTCCAAGTGGTCTCTTTCCTTCAGGATTCTTCACCACAACACTGCATGTATTTCACTACTCCCCCATGCACATCACATACCAAACCCACTTCACCTTCCTGAATTTTATCACACAAATAACATTTGGTGAGGAATGCAAATCATGAAGCTCCCCATTAAGTCATTTTCTGTAGCCTCCTATTTCCTTCTCCCTCTCAGGTCCAAATACCTTCCTCTGCAGCCTGTCCTCAAACATCTTCAGCCTCTGTATTTCCCTTAATGTGACAGACCCAATTTCAAACCCAAATAAATCAAAAAGGGCAAATTTATGGTTCTGTCCACTTAAATTCTTGTTTGCTAAGAGCAAACAGGAATATCAGAAGGTGCTGGACCAAATGGTAGCAAGCAGTCCCTGAATTTAATCTTCTTTTAACCTTTATGCACCATGCATCCTATATATAGGAGAGACATATCGCTACTCCCCAGAGTACTCTGTTTATATATTTAGTCAACAAATATATTTAATTATTTTTTTTAGACTTTCTCTCACCATCTTCATTTATTCCTCCACAAAATGTCGTGTATTTCCAAATGTTACCCTTCTTGGTTCATAAAATATTCACATTTTACATAAATGGTGTGCTAAACTGTAAATGCCCAGCTCCAGGGCCAAAGGGTTAATTCATTCCTGCTTGCAATTTTCAACTATTAATGTCATTCTCAAATATCTGAAATTTGCCACATTCTCTATGGATTTATTAGTTATATTTATGCTGCAATTTTGTTCTCAGATCTGTTAATGGGACATGAACATATACTCAGTTTTCCCAACATTTACTTTCAGATCAACATACTTACTTAAGATTAATAAAAGCTTGCATGGTTCTCTGTATGGTATTTTTGTGTATCTGTTATCCTACACTGGCAGAAAGTCTGAACTCAAAGGTAGAAATATGAAATGTGTGAATCTCCTGAAGAACTAAATCAGAAACTTGTATTTTAATTTCTTCACCTTTTGTAACCAAGAATTTTTACTTAACACATAATTATACTGGAAACAAATGGATGATTACCTTCCAGATTAGGTCCATCTGCAGGGCGAATATTATCGGGGCAGCAACCATATCGAGTGGTCAGGCAGCAACCTGCCTGATTGGGCCCATGAGCTGGGGTGATACGGTCACTACAGCAACCAAACTGCTCATCTTCACATGGCATGCGACATCCTTCATACCATGGACCCAGGGCTAACAAAGCATAGAGTGCAGTGCAAGCTACAAGCTACATTGTGTGGTCCAAGAAGGTAAACATGCTGTCATGTGTGAAATGCATCACTGACTACATAGGGTCAGCTGTGGATAATAGTATGCTATGGAAACAAAACATTTCCTATTGTCTTCAAATTTAGTGAAAATACTGTATAATAATAATAATAATAATAATAATAATAATAATAATAATAATAATAATGAAGCCACTATATGATGCAGGTTACATTGTCCATGAGTTTTGGTGAAATCATGGCATTAAGAATTATCATCATTATTATTAATTACTGTTATTATTGGTAAATTTGAAGAACAATTTTTTCTCATCAATAATATTTCTCTTTGCTATGATGCTGAATTAACTATTACATATCCTCACTATAAGGCACGCTGTATTCATTATCATCATATATAATCTTTTTTCTTTCTCTCAACATAACTCTCACTTTGAATTAAATTAACTGTAATGTTTCATGTTGCTTTTAATTTTTTCCTCTGGCTTTATTCCTTATCTTGGTTTGTTGATATTAACTTGTACTTATGTTGTCTTTGTGACTGGCCATTATGCTGTTTAGTTAGCACATAAATAAACAAATAAATAACTCATCTAGTAGTAGTAGTAGTAGTAGTAGTAGTAGTCATAGAACAGGTATTCCAATTGAACTTAGCCCAGCCAGATTTAAGCATCAATTTGAAGAATGTGACACTTCAGAAATGGCTCTGTCCATGCTCATGTAGAAAATGAGACACATGCTTATTCAGTTGCACCCATTTGATTACATTATCAGCACACTTACTGATGAAGACCAGCTGTACCTAGTAGGCCCATATGACTAAGCATCTTTCTCACTCTTTACCTGGTGCTGGAAAGAGCTGGAATCTGAAATTCTGAGTTCTTACAATCTGGTGTTTTAATCAGAAGGTAGGTAAAAGGCAACTATAATGCCATACTAATCAAACATTATAATTTGAAAACAGATAAATGCAAATAAAAAATTTTCTATTGCAGTTTCACATTTCAAACAGCATGGAAGTCTTCATTATGAAAGGAACTACTGTTTATTTTTGGGCCATAAATATAGATTCACATTTCATCACGAGTTAAAACATTTTTTAAGAGGTACTCATTGTTTCCTGCACATTCAAGCATGAGGAAAGCCACAGACATGCAGTTCTCTTCCTGTCCCTGTATTAGCAGTCACAGTCAAGACATACCACATTCCCAAATTTTCAAATAAAATGGTCTGACATAAGCCATGACAATCTTCCACCTCTTAAACCACTTTACAAATAGCCAACCTGCTACCCATTCATGCTAAACCAAGCATCTGACCTATTGATTCATCCTTTTATAGAGGTTAAAGAACATCCAGTATATTGGTTCAAAAAGAAATAAAATTAACTGACTGATTAGTGAAAGTGTCCTTTTGTATTAGTGTTGTTCTTGCTAACTTATGATTACACCACATGTGTGGAAGTGTTCTCATGTGGTAGTGTTTTTCTTGGAATTCCTATGATTACACATCTTGGGTGGCACCTTTCCTCAAACAGAATTACTGGAAAATAGTTAGATAACCACATGCCTAACTTCACTTTAATCACAACGCACAAGTCAAAATGTAACTATACTACAGACAAACACACACACACACACACACACACACAACCTTGTGTATTTTTAATAGATTACTACAGCACAATTGTCAAGCATGTCCCTTTTTCAAGATGGCTCCTCAGGCAATGGTGTACATAAACATTATCTTAGTCTTGTGAAGTGATCATGATCAATAAGGTGAATTCATTTCTATAAATTCTACTCTAAATATACATATGCATGCAGATTACCTCAACACACAAGTTCATACCTGGAGAAACTCCATCAGGACAGCAGCCAAAATATGATACAGTACAGTTTTTGCTGATAACATCACATCCTTCAAAGTTAGGACCTGTAGCAACTCTTGTCCCATCTGGACAGCAACCATAAGTTGAATTTGAACAATCCTCCAGTTCTGTTGTGGGCAATACACCAGAACCTGAGATACATAACCAAGAGTACATATTACATACTGTCATTACAAATATGAGCAGTAGCATAACCAGCGTGTAACGTGCTAAATGTATTGTACATCCAAATTGGACAATGTGTCAAGGAACAAAGCAAATCATAAGCAAACAGGCACATTAATATATACACATAATTACATATATGCATGCATGTTTTCACACATAGTGTAGTAATAATAGTAACTCTAATGAATCATATCGTGACAGGTTACATAAACAAGACATGGGTTTAGAAGTGATCATAAACACACTCAAAGAAGAAATCAATAATTTGACAAGACAAATTGGTTGTAGTGTGTGGAGGTGCAAGTAATACAGGGAAAAATAAAATGACTGAAGGGTTAAAATATATGACAAACTTTGTAAAAAAGAGGAAAAATACAAATGTGGTGACTATGAGAATGTCCCATAGGTTTGATTTGGAAGTATTATTGTGTGCAGACAATGAGGTGAAGGTGTTAACAGAAAAATATAAAAGAAAATGAAGATATGTAACCATTTAGATATTATAAACATAAGCTCAAATAGGAAATGTTATATGAAACATGGACTTCATATGAATGTGATGGGAGAGAAATGGATCACACACAACAACAAGAAATGTTATCAAAAAATCTTTCACAAGTCAAAAGGCAGTTCCTGTTATCCTTGAATGAAAGGCAAAGTTGACCAAGAGAAGTTGACTAGAAAATGAAGGGTAAAAAATAAAAAAACATCAGGAGAGATTCAAAGGCAACCAATGAAAATGAATAACAACTTTTAGGTTCCACAAGTTAGAAAAAGTGTGAATTATATCTTAAGGATAGAAATAAAAATAATTGGAGTTTGAATACATTGTGTGTCCTCTATCAAAACATCAGAGGCATAAGCAGTCAATATACCAGTATGATAAAAAAAATTTGATGTGTTACATTCTACTTAGCCTTGATTAAATTCTCAGAAATTGCATCCTTAGGGATCCCACCATTAAAAACCATTTGATGGATGTCCTACTCCTGTAAATGTTTTCTACCATTGTAGGGAAAGCAAAATGTTCATGTACATTGTCAGAAGTGTTGTATTTTCAGGACTTGTAAATACCCGAGTTATTTAGTGTCCCAAACCAAATTCTGCGAGACACCAGGATAGAACTTGACTGTCCCAGGAAAACCAGGACAAATGAGATCCCTTCACATGTTATAAAGATTTATCTTTTTATTTATTAAACACATTATGTATGACAAATAACGATCATGGAGGTTCATGAATTTATGTGAAAAAAGACACAATGTCCAAAGAAGTAAATTACTTGCAAGGACTATTTGGTAACATAATTAATGACCTACTGGTATATGCTATTAAACAATTATATCTCACCTTCAATATCTTCACAGCCTGAAAAGTCTGGGCCTGTTGCCGCTGTCACACCATCTGGACAGCAACCATATCTTGTTACATTACATATGTCACAATCACCATTGTCACACTCAACACACCCTGTTTCATTGGCTCCTGCTGCTGCAGTAACACCATCTGGGCAGCATCCAAATCTAACATAAAACACAAAATTTGTATGCCCAGTGACTACATTTATTAATATGTTTTAGCAGCTGGTTAAGATAATGAATTCTTCTCAGAGGGTCCTAGCATTGATATTAGGTTGGATTTTGTCAAACAATTGCCTAATCAAAAATCATAGCTGCTGTAAGTTTTGCAGATTTCTGTCCAGCAACACCAAAAGCATGTTTCCAACATGCTACTCTCCAGAAGAGGTGGCCCATATTTCAAAGGACAATGTCACAATCATGCCTTGAATAGGTTAGTAAACACAGTTTTTGAAATTAATGAATTACTTAAAAAAATAATTACTACTAACTCTGTATCCTTGCAGTCAATAGGCAACTTTTCACACCCCTCATTATCATTCCCTTCTGCTATGCCAATGCCATCAGGACAACAGCCAAATAAGGTCTCTTCACAGTGGGTTGGTGGGCAACCTTCTTTCTTTCTGCCTTTTGCTGGAGACACACCATCAGGACAGCAACCAAATTCAGTCTCGTCACATGTTGTAGGCTGTGAACAACCTAAAATGAGACAAAGATTCATCATCCAGTTCAATTTTGTTTCAGTTTATGATGCTCTTTCCACTACACAAGATGTACAGTATTAAATCAGGTTCAAATACCTAGGCTTCCTGAGCGGTTCTTCACAGAACATATAACGTGAATCAGTGACCTCCCAGTCTCATACACTCAGGTTCAGTTCCTTGTCATGTAATGTAACAATGGGGGTGGTGGTGGTCAGTGGTGAATCCTAATCTTGTGGTCAGGTCTAGCAAGACAGTACAACACCATATTGTGTACCTTTCTGCTAGACCTGACCTCTCAAACAGGATTTTCCACTGGTGGCAGTGGTGGCTGTGGTGATGACAAGGATAATGATAATGATAAAGAAGATAGTGCCCACAATGACAACCATGGCAATAATAATGGTAAAACAACCCTCACCTGGAATGGATAAGAAAATAACTAAAATATGCTGGAACCAAACCAGACATATCAATATGAGCCATCACTGTTTATTTAGCAGAACAAATACCCCACATAAATTATATCACATGATGTATGCACATAATGGTCTTCATCCCTCTAAAGTAATTAATGTTCAAGTGTTAATGTAAGTATTAATGTTTAACTAATTCCACAGAGCAGTCCTTCCTGAGAAGCAAACATTTTAGAGATGAAAATTAACCTGAACTATATGAATAGATTCAAATCATTCTATGCACTGAACATTTGCAGTCTTGGTAACAAAAACCAATTAGTGCTGTATAGGAAAATAAACACTGTTTGTTCTGAGAACCATATTAAACATGCAAATACACTCTGCATGCAGAACATATAATCTTTTTGTATTAAACCTAGCGGTACATGAAGTAACCACTAGGCTCTAAAGAACTAAATTCAAAACTAACAGCCCAAACAATCACAGATACTAGTGACACTCAAATTTCATGACTTACCTCTGCTGAATGGACCTTCTGCAAAAGTGACACCATCAGGACAGCAGCCAAACTCAGTGTCTACACACTTGACACGTTCTGGCTTAGGCTTCCTTCTCTTCCTTTTGCACTTCTTTACCTTTTGTTCCTTAGTGACTGCCACTTCAATAGGACTTGGAGTGGTCCCTTCAGTCACTTCTGTTAAGCACAATGCAAAGAAATTATATGTTACATGTGACCTTTCTTTCCTCAAAATTAGATTTTGGAGGAGTTGGTACTGTTACCCTACTTCCCACTTGATTTTACAAAAATTACATCTTATTAAAATCTCCACATTTGTGGTAGGAATTATGGAAGATTGTAAGGAAAATATATGGACCTGTAAAAGAAAGAGAATGGTGTAGAATAAGACCAAACAAGGAAATAAAGGACACACTACACTGGAACATACTGTAAAATTTATAAAATCCTTCCCTGTGTTATGGTTATGTTGAAGAAATACAAAACCTTAAAATGCCAAAACAAATTGTACAAGCTACAATGGAAGAAACAAGGAAGACTTCATCTCTATGTCTTTTACACTACAAAATGTAAAGATGAAGTTGAACAGAACATAAAGTGATGGGCATGAAAAACAGGCAGGCAATGGACAGAAACAATCAGGCATGGAGGAAAACTGTGTTGAAAGCAAAAGTCTGCAACAAACAGTAACATGTGAGAAAAAGTGTGAAATACCAGCAAACCTACTGCAGCTGGACATTATTTCACAACAATTTCTGACATCTCTTCATGAGTTCCATACATTACTTTGAATTTAGTGGAATTAAAACTCCACTTTAGCCTACTTCCCTTCTTTCTGAAGACAAATGTTTACAATATCACACACCTACCTGTATGCATGCCCCTCCCTTACCTTTAAAACTTTCAACAAACTGCCTGATTTTCAATGAATTTGTGACATATATTGCCATTCAAAGTCACTCAAAGCTTGTTCTTCTTAAGTTTCTACAACTGAATTAATAACATGGTGTATACATAATTTCAAGGATAGGTGTGACATAGTACAATTTTAAGCATACAGGGATGTGAAGCAATGGACGGTAACAAATCTGCAACAGATGTACTCTTTCGCCAGATAACTATTTTGCAGAATGTAGGAAAACATAACAGTTGTTGTTACCGCCCTCCTTGTTCCTGAGATACTTCGGTTTTTGGTTACAAGTGTAGGTCACCAGCCATGACAGATGTTAGTGGGAAAGTGTCAATTAGTCTTCTGTAACATTTCAACTGCATGTTGAATTCAAGACACATACATACTGTTCTCTCAGATATATGTCAGACTTTATTCATTGTAGGTGTTAAATTGTGTTGGTTACAAGTGGATATTGGCCCACAGATACAAACAGCCCTGTCAGCTGCGTGCGGAATCCTGAGGTATGTATTTTACTGAATACTGTGAGAATATACTGAAACTGGATAATCAACTGCAGAAATACACTAGCACTATCTCCTGCTATTGTCTTGTTCTTGGCAATGACCATATTGTGCCCCTACAGATACCAAAGAGCAAGGAGACCACTTTCCTCTCAGAAGGCTACCTGGGTGCCCAATCCCCACAACAAAATTACATGTAAAGTTTGAAGACAGGCAGCCTACCATTAAGGCAGGACAAAACTGCGGTTACTGTCCCTACAACAACCGTTAGGGTGGCTTGAACACTCTGTTTGCCATGCAGTCCATAGAATGATAAAATGTACAAAACCCAAGTAATATCCTTGTCCTTCTATTACATAAAGTGGAATGATTGCTGTAATATCCAGTTCAGTCTGTAAAATTTAAAAACACGGTCAGAGGTTCAAATTGTGGACCTTGTGGTTTCATTGTTTAATATTTACACTTAACTTTCAGTCTGATAGAAATACCTAATAGATCACTAAAAATATGAATATAAATTCTATACGAAGATGTATTATAAACATGAATACAAATTATGCATAATGATTTGTGAGTCAACAAGTAATATATGGCCAAAGGGCAGAATTCTTTCTTAAACATCTAACTGTTTTTATGCTGACAGCAATACTTTCTCCCACTGTTCTAAACCCATGGCTCTTTGAATTTCTCTATAACAGAAAAATCAAAGCCTGTTGGATATCAGTAAAGATTTTAAAATACCACCTGCTCAAAGCAAGCAGGAACTTTTCACATACTTTTTCATTCATTCTCACAGAGCACATTTTACTTTTGAACTATAAATTTAACATTCAGATAAGCTCTGACAAGCTCCTCCCGAGTTCCTTGCTATATTTGTTGAATCTGATAAATGATGGGGGAAAAAATGGAGATAGATAAGAATTGTTAAAAACCGGTACTACCACAGGCCCTTCAATACTGATTTTTAAAGCTGCTGAAATGATCTGCCTGAAAATAGCATCTTCTAGCAAATCTGAGCAGAAAGAATGTGCATGCCATAGCCTCTTAAGTCACTCAAACAACAGAGAATCTAATCTTCACATCAAGTCCTAAAACACCATACATATTCATTTTACCAACAGTCTGATAGACATGATATGAAGTCCATGGTTAAAGCATAAAAATTGTGCAGAAAGTTGTAAGAGTTCAGAGCAGTATCAATGAAGACTCAAGTCTTCTGGGACATGATGCAGTTTTGGTCAGTGCAGTAACTATTTACCAACTGACATGACATCATACCCCAGAACACTTGAATCTTAATATGAAAGTTTCTGCCACTGAAAACCTTCAAAATTCTGACCAAATGGGAGGACACATAAGCACTTCCCAAGCCCTGAAGTTAGGTTTAGCCCATATCTCTTGTATGGCCAAGATAGTGTAGTGGGTATAGTGATCTACTATGGCCTGGATGGTCCAGGGTTCAGACCCTAGGGAGATTTTCTGGACTCACCCACAGCAGCCGTGAGGTCCACCCAACCTCCTGTATAATTGGTACCAGGTTTTTTTCCAGGGATAAGGCAGCTGGGGAAAGGCACTGACCACCCACTCCATTCTAGCACCAAGGTTATTTACAGAAAAAGCTCTCCACCTCCCCTCAGTGCCTGCTTGGCTTTTATGGGAACAATTTTTACCTTTACAATAACTCCTATACACTTCTGCCACAGTACAACTGATAGGACAAAATAGCTGTGTGAAACTTTTTAATCATTTTAATGTGTGTGTGCTACACAGGAGAGGACTACAAGCTTTGTGTTCACAACTGATGGTGTGTTCATCTTAGTATTTATTTAGTGGTTCACATCTTACCTTCTGTTAACCCTGATATCTCCGTATCTGTAGTTGTCACTTCAGTACTGCTTACTATTGGAGCCTCTTCTGTAGTGCTTGTGTACTCTTGTGATGACTCAGTAGTGATACTAGTTTCAATCTCCTCTGTTGAAGACAATGATGTTAAAGCACTAACTGTTTCTTCTGAAATCTCTGTTGTAGCTCCAAAACTTGATATGGAAATTTCTGTTGCATATGATGAGCTTTCTGTTGTATACAATGAGATTCCAGTTGTTTCAGTACTAGAATATACACTGGTTTCTGTTTCAGAAATGGAACTCTCTGATGTACTTTCTGTGGTTCCTGATTCAGTAGTAGCTGACAAGTCTGAACTGACACTAGTATGTATAATATCTCCAGAACCATTTTCCTCTAAGGAATCAGGATCAAACTCTCCACTAATGTCAGGATGTGTACTGTCGATGCTTCCCATGCCTGAACCAGTAAAAGTGCTTATTACATCAGTGTTCAGGTCTGTAAGAGTGGTCATCCCTGAACCTTCCCCTGAGCCTGTTTCTAAGGTTATATCTGAAGAAGTGCTAATACTGGAAAGAGAACTTGATGATGTTTCAGATGATGTGGAATCTGTCAGATCAGTACTTTGATCAGTACTTTGAT
>Ga0123352_10009369_pt1 | contig 15310 bp, 4 predicted proteins | sample TergutLab28metaG_FD_89700 | JGI IMG/M metagenome (GOLD analysis project Ga0123352, IMG submission 89700) | Labiotermes labralis P1 segment gut microbial communities from Petit-Saut dam, French Guiana - Lab288 P1 | ecosystem: Host-associated > Arthropoda: Insects > Digestive system > Gut ... | reverse complement strand
TGGTTACGGTGTGAAATATAATTATAAAGGGTGGGGTTGCTGACGAGGAAAAGAAAAAGGCCTTTGGGGGGGGGGGGGGGGTTAGACGGTAGCCTGTATGGTTTGAAAACGATACGTCAAGTCTTTTGGCATATGACTCTGCATAGGTTGGTTACTGACATTTCGGAGTTGAAATACATAATCGCAGCTCTACGGATCTCAAAGCTCGCAAAACGTTATACCGCTACACAAAATGGTATCTGTCTGTGAACGTTACATGTGCCATGTCCGTGCTTTGAAGAATGTTTACTTGTACGGCAAATGAACAAATGCACATTTTTAAATGCGTTCAATCACATTTTGTTTTTTCAATATGTGATAAAATATATTTATAAATATGTATTTCTGAGTCTGTCATACAAGTAACCAACATTCTTTAATGCACGAACATGGAACATACAAGGTTCATTAACGCCCAATAGGCAAAGTCCGTTCATTTATAAAAGAATACAAAAGAAATTTCCTAAGGTGAAAAATAATATCATATAATTGAACAAATATGTTCAGTGTGCATTTTTATATTAATATGAACAACCCTCTAGATAAGCAATAATGATATTTATTAATAATCCCAATGAGATCAACATGTTTCGGGCGATGATTTCGCCCATCCTCAGGAGCAGTAGACTGTGTTTACAGCTTGTGCTATAATGCACCGACGATGCTGCCGGCAGGCAGGGATTATTAATAAATACCATTATTGTTGCATCTAGAGGGTTGTTCATATTATTATATCAGTGATGCACGGTTACACAATCATCAAAGAAGTGCATTTTTTATTATTAAAGTATCAATTTGTATTTGCATTTTTTGACAAATGTACCTGCAGTAGACAAATTAACGAAGCTGCTTTAAATGCATAGGTTACAAAACTTGAATAAATTTGAAACTGATCGTGAATATGAGTGAGAAATGATTTGGTACGGAGCGAATATAAAATATTTCAAGGCAACACCTCAAAGTTTCAGAAGATTCAGACCAGGAACAGACTGTCATTACAACCGATACACAGGCTTGTAATTACTGGCCTCATGAGTTACAAATTCAGGACGAACGATGTACCACAAAGCCTGATCTGCATCACATAAAGCGCACATCTGGAGCCTTCTTATCTTTCTGTATTTGTCAGCACTTGAAAAACGTGCGGTTTACTGAATTCCAAATTCTAAAGGTGTGACAGAGTGATATATGTGAAAATGCGGAAAAAAATCACATTTCTTTTTGTGGGAAAATGTGATTACTTCCCTCAGCACACTTCATTGTTGTCCCACCCCGCCCCACGGTGTATATGAGAAGGCTCATTCTATCTCAAATAGCCAATATTTTTATATATGGAAATGCGTGACAAAAATAAATGTACAGTGTAACAAAACTGTTTCTACGATCAATGTTCACATTCAAGAAAAGAAAAGGACTGGCAATGTACGTATAATATAACGTTGTGGCGTGTGCACGTAATGTTTACTATCCTAACGGCCCGATAGAATTTTACTTGTAGAGAAAATTTTTATGGTTATTTAATGTAGCCAGCAACAATAAACTGTACTTCAGTTACAATGTAAAGTGCCCGATAGTATTGCCCGATTTTTACCAAAATTTGTATTTTCTCGGCAGATTTTCATAGAAATACCGAATATTAATTTCCAATGAAATCCGTCCAGTGGCAGTCGAGCGGATACCTGCCGACAGACGGACAGACATTACGAAGCTAATAGTCGCTTTCCGCGGTTATGAGAATGAGCCTAAAATTCGTTTATTATCCCCAAAGACCTTGGACAATAATTTGGCCTATCATAACGAGCTAGCAGACTTGACGTGGTGATGACGGTGATCGCACTCCTCTGGAGTATGAAGCTGAGGCCTGTAGTCCGGAACAAACCTAAGCATATTGTCTTGCGCCAGTATCTTTGACATCATCCACGATTACGAAAACCTTGTTAATTGACTTTATGGGGCACAGCCTTTTCTGAAAAACTAATGGGCCTTCAGGTATCTAAGAAACCCTGCAATCATTTTGGTACCCGAAATTTAGTTCTCTCTTCATAAGACCGCGACCCTGTTCCCCATAAAGAGCCAGATGAACCCAGTCGACATTCTCCAAACTCGCATTTAACACACTCCAGCTGCTGGCTGTAATAGATATAAACTACAACACTGTACATGTAACGTAACACTGAGGCGCTTTCGTGTGACTATGCTTGCCACAAGAGAAGCAATAAGTGTTAATTATAAGTGTGTATCTGTATTATTGCATTAGTTATCCTGCATGCAATTCGCATATCTTCTGCACAGCATATGTATGTTCATCTGTGATCTATCGGGCTGTACATAAAATAAGTGTTTTGATTTTGTCTACAAATATGTCCGAAACATTCCTCATTCTAAGCAGAATTCAAACAGATGTCATAAATTTGTTTAGTTCTTAATGTAAAGGACTTGTTATTCTAGTCGGATTTTAATCGAACTTGAATTTTCTCAAAAGATTTTCGAAAAATCTTTCACATATCAAATTTCATGAGAAACCAAACAGTGGGAGCCGCATTATTCCATGCGGACAGACGGACGGACAAACAGACGTACGTTAGGAAGGTTATAGCGTCTTTTCGCAATTTTGCGAACGCGCCTGAGAAACAAATGTGAGGAAATTGTGTACTAAAGCGAGACAATATTCGGTTCTTAGCAAATTCATTTTTAATGCGTGAAATATGGATTATGAGAAAGGCTGACGTAAGAAAGAGTGGAAACAGCAAGGTGGCATTCCTCACAGGGAGTAAAACAAAATGCTAAAGAATTAAGAAACATGAGAAGGAACAGAGTAGACAGTTATAGTAAAAATATAATAATATGTTAAACCGATTGGAGGAGACCAGGAGGCAAGAATGAAGACGATAGGATTGTTTCGTATAATAGAAGCCAATAAGATGCGCTGTTTCTCAACTTTAATTTGGTAAACAACTATACATGTTTCGGACAGACTTACTGTCCATCATCAGAAGTCTTGATACTGTATTCAGATTAATTGGTGTTTGTTATACCAGTTATGTTGACTGTCTGATACCGATCCCGCTAGCAGACAGTCAACATAACAAATTTGACAAATACCATTTGTTGTGAATACAGTATCAAGACTTCCGATGATGGACAGCAAAGGTGGGTCCACACTTGCAACGTTACCGCGTAACATAACACCGTATCGTGACAGTGTGAACGGGGCTCGTGACTGTGTAACGTATCAAAAGTTGGTTACGCGGTCACGTTACGAGCTTGTTCGGTGCGCTGTCGGTATTTGGCTGTCACATCAAAGGGATGATACGGTTACGGCCGGAGCAGGTGTGGACGTGCTGCATGTAACGTTACAAGTGTGGACCCACCTTAAGTCTGTCCGAAACATGTAGAGTTCTTTACCAAATTAAAGTTGAGAAACAGCGCATCTTACTGGCTTCTATTATATGCATATATCACGATGCACGGTCCTCAGCATGTCAAATACGATAGATCGGTTACATGACACACATAAGTAAGCTCCCAGGGAACAAAGATATACAGAAAGTAGCAGTAGAAACTTTATAGCATAAATTTTGCAACATGCTCGTTGATGCCCAATTCTTGTGGATAAAACAGAAACAACAATTATTTGTTGTTTTAACAGTGGTACAGTTCTAACAAATGCATCAATAATTCTTCCTGAGACCATCTGTCAGGTTACTTTAGCGCCCCATCAATGGCGAACAGTGGATATATCCAAAATAATAAAAAAAATTACTTTAACATATTGAAGCTATTCTACGCCACTAGTTTTGCCTTTTGCCACATGGCAGCAAATTACTGCACATCTGTACCTTCACACTTCATGTACACAACAGAATCTTCAGTTCCAGCAGATTTTTGTTATTCTTTCCAAGTACACACACACACACACACACACACATCAAAGTGCACTACAAATGCACGAAACGTGCAAGACTTCGTTACTTCTAACAAAGAGAAGCAGACGCTCGAGATGGAACAGCATTTTGTCCCTGCCAGTGCAAAATGCGTAAAAGTGGATATCCTAATTTGATTCAGAATAAGAGGCGTTACACAATGACATCCACAAACCGAGTTCCGCTACTTCAATCGCAAAGCTCGTTGTATGTGGTTTAGAAAATCTTATCTACTTTGTCACGTATGCGTGTTTCAAGCACACTGTACGAAGCAGTCTACAGCTGGTAATCCAGGGAACAAGGTCTCAAGCGTATCCACTTCACAGCCCCTAATCACGGTCTTTAAACAATGCCACTATTGTCCAAGTACCACGTATGTGAGTGAAGTGGTTGCCACTTCGTGAAGAGGGTGAGAGGTCGGACCGATTAACATTCGTATGAATGGGATCTTCCTCAAGCACCGACAGGTACAAATTCTGTGCACCTCCAGGTAAAATGATATGGCTCACAAATAATATTTTCACAGAACTATATGTCATCACAACTTGTTTCAGTAATTTGGGGTGAATATATAACTTATTCCACCGTTATTCTTCTAAATTCCGTCATCCAATAACTACCCAATTTTAATAAATCTCGAACCACTTGCGACGCTCGTTTCGTATAAAGGGCGTCACACTGTCAGTTTTCTGGCCATTATATTTTAAAAATTACTTTCTCTAATGATACAATTCTGTGACTTCTCAAGTCTGTTTTAAAACAGAAAAATGTAAATTCAGAATTTTTGCCGCACTTAACTAAAATATCAAGCAATGGTATTTTTTGTATGACGCCTTCTGCGACAGAAAGTTTGGCAGAGCTGTTGTTTACTCTTCCTTATGGGACGTAAAAATTTAATATATTTGTACCGACAGAATAGGTGAACAACTTACGAAGGGTCAAAAGTTTTCCTCGACTGTATCTTGGAATGGCTCTGTGCACGCCAACTATACACTTATTTTTCAAGTTTGATTTAATCGTCTCCTCAGTCAGCCAGTATTAGTTATGACCAAAATAGTAAAGTCCTCTATTTAAATTGAAGAGATAATTTGTCCGTCAGAATTCCCCAATATTGCGTAAAATTTAGACCTATATTTTAATGTCCCACTGGGATTGCATGATGTCTTACCCATCTCTATGTGTCGTAACAAATGCCACCGAGGGCTGCAAATAGTAGCAATATTAAATCTGCTTTTGAATATCAGGCAGCAATACGTGCGCAAGGAAAATACGTCACAGCACAGAGAAGAAGTGCGTAGTAGATCAGAGGTCATAAGTAAAAGATAAAATTGACATCGTCCTGGGCGGCACAAAACGATGATACTAAAAAACGTCTGCGTGTTGTAATGGTTCTGCACACAAGGCCTAGAATCTTATGCTTCAATTCCCTGCTGAGACAGATATTTTTACTGAATAATGATCAAAGTTGTGAACCGCAATCCGAATAACAGGCCTTCCGATGAAGTATCTAAAATTCTAAATGCTTAACATTCAGTTTACTAAAAAAAGTTCCCATATTAAAAACGTTCATTCGTTGTGCTCTTAAACTGTTCCATCTCCAAATAAAATTCGGGTTCTATTTAGAAACCCTAAAGAAACCATACAGATGTTAGACATTTGTTATGTCACAAAGATTACACACACACACAAACACATATTTACTTTATTTATCTCAGTAATTAACCAACTTGATGCACAAAACTTTTGTTTTACAATAAGTTTATTTCATATCGTCTCGTGCACGAGACGTCCACCTATAGGTATGATGATACCAGAGGCTGTGTAATGCAATTTTGACCTCCTGATGATGAGCACATGTGCTCGAAACATGTAGAGGCATGAAATAAACTTATTGTAAAACAAAAATTTTGTTTATAAAGTTGGTTAAACACTGAGATAAATATGCTGAGATGCACGGTCAGCAAAACGTAAAAAAAACGCACATTTACTTGCTTATTTAATTGCTTACTCACTCACTCACTCCATACAGCAGAGTCCTTCTTGAGGAGATAGTAAAAAAAAATCTACATAAATCAAGTCCATACACAACTTTGTAATTAACCATCTGAAACACGTTTTAGCTATAAAAACCATCTCCAGGCTGAATACAATCAAAATAACAAACGTGTGTTACATAAATATAATTATGTTACACATAACTACGCAGCATAACATCATGTAATAATGAGATACTAGTTAATGTATGCGTGAGATATGTTCACTGCTTTTTTATAACGTGCTGTATATGGGTAAACGTTGCTCACTGTTGTGATGTGCGCTATGAGAATGCTGAATGCACTGCATTCAGCCCTTTTACAGCCGAAACATATTGCTTATGGCCAGTTACAAACACAGTTGTGTATACACTTGATTAATGTTTGTTTCAATTACTAGTCTATTTACAAAACAACGGGTCTCCCTTGCCTAAACAAGTTTATTACCGCGTTTACAAGTGCCCGTCAACTGTCCCTATCCTGAGCCAGATCAATCCATTCTCTCCATCGCACTTCCTGAAGGTCCATCTTAATGTTACCCTCCCATCAAGCCTGGGTCTTCCAAGCGGTCTCTTAACCTTGGATGTACGCACTGAAACCCTTTAAGCGCGCGCGCGCCCCCGTCCGTCCACCCACCCACCCACACACACACACATATGTATATATATATATATATATATATATATTTGTATAAATATATGTAGCTACAAACATACATTGCACATTCCATGGATCCAAAATTTAGGTCAAGTGACAAAGAGGTAGGGAATAATTCATACGTACGAAATACAGAGTAAAAAAATAGTGCAAGCGTTTGATATACGTATGTGCAGTACTCAAACGTTACAACAAAATGAATGACAAATTAATTTAAATAAATGTAGTTAAGCTGATTCTAGGAACGGACAGAGACATTTCATTTCAGCATGGCCCAACACACTAGGCACAGGCAGGATTAAACTCTTTTCCCCTCTGCTTCCTAGAGGTATGTTTGTACTCTTCGTACATGTTATAACTGTCGGATTAAACATTATCTGCACTGAGGCTATGTAAAGATATGCCATGCGAGTTCGGGATAGTGGAGCTGCAGGTTTCCATTTCAGCCATAATTCTATATTCCCTTACAGCCCCATGTGGCCCATATCAACAAGTCCTAAGGACCTTCTGACATTAAATTTCATCTCACAGTTATCAGTACTGACGTAGAGCTACAAGGAAGTAAAAAGTCTTCTCTGACGTTTAAGTACAAGTTTTCAATGTTTGGCACATTTTTAATTGCATGATGATGATCATAACGATGATTATTGCGACATTAGAAGATTACAGTTTTACATCTTTTACAAGAATTATACCTTTCAACCGCAGAGAAGGATGCAGACTCTGCTTCAAGACACAGGAATTTCTGGACGTAAGAGAGAAAATACGTCAGCAGCAGCTGACAGAAAATTGCACAGCGAATGAGCTTCGCAATCAAACGTAATAAGTAAAGTTGCCCCCTTCTACACCATAAAGATGTACAGGGGGAGCAGAGCTAGAGCTCAACTCATTTTTAACCTTGGTACTATATGAGGTTAATTTATCTCAGTAATTAACCAACTTGATGCACAAAATTTTGTTTTACAAAAAGTTTATTTCATGCCTCTACATGCCTATAGGTGTGATGATACCAGAGACTGTGTAATACAATTTTGGCCTCGTGATGATGAGCACATGTGCTCGAAACATGTAGAGGCATGAAATAAACTTATTTTAAAACAAAATGTTGTGCATCAAGTTGGTTAATTACTGAGATAAATATACTGAGATGCACGGTCAGCAAAACGTCAAAAAAATGAGGTTAAATTAGACCTGAAGGAAAGAAGCAACTTGGGATTCATAAGCATCGCAATAGCAATATTAAATTTAAAAAATTGAATTTAGCGAAATTGACTGGAGTTATTTTTGTCAGGTTCGAGTGTGTTGGTTGAATTCTGTTAGGAATTTAAAGGAGAAATGGGTTCCATCAAACGTAGGAATTTCTAGATCAAGTCAGAAACAGGCAGCTTTTCAAAGCCGAATGCGTTTCGTGAAGATATTTGCTTGAAAACACGCTACATGTAAATTGTAGGCGTTGCTTGAGTGTTTAAAGCACAGTGGTTTCTGTCACTTGTGTTAACATTAATAGCTTCATTTTTTCCAAGAGATGTATTCACATTTTTAGCATAAATATTGTTTACTTTAACATTAACATTACTGCAACAATACAATACAATATTACTGATACGCATGAGATTGTTTGGTCTCAACATCCTAAATGCAAGAAACTTCTCAACAGTAATGCAAACACTGAATCAATTATACACCAGACAAGGCACGAGACGTTAAATAAATATGAATAATTATAAACCTACACTGGAAGGTTCATTATTGTTTTAAAAAGTGCTTGAAGTTGGATAATACCTGGAATAACATGCGCAAACACACTCTAAAATATGATGTTAATGTTTTCGCACTACCTTAATTTTCCCGGAAATAAGTGTCTCGTTGTGACAGTCTTATGTTTAGCACAATTTGCCACCAAGGGCCGCTTGTTATCATGACTGAATACGAAATATATTCTATAAGATTTACCATAAGGTTACGTACAAAATCTCATATCCAGCCAAACTTTAGTATTTCTTGTTTTATACATACACACACACACACACACACACATATATATATATATATATATATATATATATATATATATCAGTAAGGAAGTGACAAATGTAACATGAGAATATGATTTAAATATGTGGGAAGACAAAGTGTTTTGAGGTGGCACGCACCGTCTTTCTGTTTCCAAAAGTCGCTGTTTCATAAAAAAAAACAACTTAACATATCAAATACATGTGTCGGCTTCTTAATAAAAAATAATATTCATCCCAAATTATTAATTACAATTCGATCAGAACAGCTTTTCAAAATATGTAGGTTTATTGTTATTTCCACCGCCCTCCTGAAAACAATTGTAATTATTTTTCATTTATGTGAACGTATAAAACCGAATGCACTCTGCATTATTCCCATGTAATTCTAAGATATTACATTTAAAATGATATATATATCTGGAGCCGTGTACAGACAATTTAAGAAAGTTTAGGTGCCCTCAGTTTTGCGTTACTAATTTCCACGCCCTATTTTGTCCGCACAAATTTGTTTCCTTCATATAATTTTTCGACCTTGCTTAATTCTTACAGAACTGTAAAAACAGAAACGTTCAGTCTACAAACAATGAAATAAAATTTTGCTTCAAACATTATGATTAAATAAAAATTGGAAATGTTTTAAAGGTGTCTTCGAAGATAATGTAAATTCATGGAGAGCTGTTAGTGCTTCACCCGACAGGCACGTAACTATGTGTGAGGTGGACACATCATAATTTTTCAGAAGACTCGAATATTCATCAGCACCCCATACCTCTTTCACATGCAGACGTACTATACACACCTAAAACTTTATCTTCTGTGGTGGAACAATCGAACTCTGGTATAGGCCGTCTCGTTGTGGAGGTTTATAGAACATAGACACACACACTCACACACATACACGGTAGGACTCCTCTAGACGAGTGATCAGCTTTTCGCAGGAGCCGCTACCTACACAACACATAATGCACTAATAGACACTAGACAGAAATATTCAAGCTCCCAAGCGGGATTCGAACCTGCGAGCACATCAAACGAGCGGCCGAAGACCTGATTCTCAGATCGCACAGCCAAGGGAATCTACATATATGTAATATTACCAAACATAAACATTTAGGAATAGAACCTCTTGCGAACGGGAAGTCAAATTTACAGTTCTGCTCGAAATACTGCCACTTTGTACAGCAAAGAAATCCGTGCGGCTATGCTAACACACACACACACACACACACATACACACTGAAGGAATTAGCACCATTGGTTTCAGTGCTGTTTATTTTACATCGCTTTTCGTAACTGAGTATATATGGCGCGCAATGATACGATAACTGATGAACTGTACGTATGTGGAAGATGAAAATATCTCGGCATAGCGGCCACCGAGTTTTGCCTGTAATGAATGAGAGAACCACAAACATTCTCAATCACGACAATTATCAGGCACAAATTTTAAGCAACAAACATTTCCCGAATAAAAACCTAGATCCTTACTCCTACAGCAAACATGTACCGTGTTTTCCGTTCCAAGATCATGTCTAGTACAAGGCATGTTACGGTTGTACAGTCAACAATAACAGATTTTCCCTTGCAGTCAAGTTACTTCTCTAAAGTATGTTTATTTGCAGTGAAAAGTGGGTTAGCGGTCTGTGCACTGTGTGAAGAAACTGTACGTACAGAGGGTTGTAGTTTGTGGCCTAGGAACGCAGCTTTTATCTCAGAAATCACAGACTAGTGATTAGGTTTGGCGTTATAAATCCTTACAAGAAACTGTAGCGTCTTCCGGATTTTTATAAACAAGAAGTCAGAGGATTGGGCAATATTTGGCAAAGAAAGAAGGTGCCAAATGCGTTTAGGCTACAAATTGCATCTTTCGGGTGTAGCTGTACATCTTGATGGATGAAGAACCATATTCAATAACAATATCATAAACAGACCATTTATATTAGTGAAAGTTAAATAGAGTTTATGTAAATCCTTAACAAAAACTGATGTCGAAAACAGAACGTACGATTGTGAGCTCTGTTTCGATTAATATATAGATATACAAGTTACAGGATTTAACGTTCATAGGGTCGTGCATCGTAATGTATTTCTATAGTAAATCGAACTAGATGTACCAATGTATCAAATTTATTTTATTTTGGAATGACACTCTACATGTTTCGGACGGTTTTGCCGTCCATCATCAGGAGATCAAACTGCTTACTGCTTGCAGCAAGCAGTCAGCAGTTCTGTTTGACATATGCCTGTTGCTGTATGTACAGTCTTGATCTCCTGATGATGGACGGAAAGACCGTCCGAAACATGTAGTGTGTTTTAAAAAAAATGAGACATTGGTGCATCTAGTTTGATTTACTATAGAAATATAGTTACAGGAGTTATTGTAACGTGATCGGGAAATTTTCACAGAAAGTTTGATAATTCATGGCTTAGTTCCAAAAAAAAACATAAAGAACGTCAACCGGTTCTAAACGAAGTGTAAACTACAAAACTGGGCCCTACTTTTAACATATCTAAATTACAGATAAGCAGGTAAAATCATGGATTACTGTTTTAAGGAAAAATTAACCAGAATTTGAACTGGGCGGCGTCCAGTTCGCAACTCGCGCCTATCCACCAGTTTTTTCTTCGTACGACTTCCTTGCTTTCTATTCCATTTAGTCTCCAGAGGTGTGTGCACCATAACCATCACAACCGCGTCCTTCCTCTCCTCTCACGAGTTGACGGCAAGCCTTTATCTTCTCATACCATTCCAGGACCATAATCACTTTAGCGAATACGCCGCCCTCAATTAACATATTATACATCCATCAGAGCCCAGATAGGATATTTGATATAGCGACTAGTTATGGGTTGGAGGTTCCGGGTTTCGAAACCCGGTAGGAACAAGAGATTTCCTCTTCTCTAAAACGTCCAGATAGGCTCTGGGACCCACCCAGCTTTCCTTTTTGTGGGTACCGGTCACCCATTCCAAGGGATAAAGTGGCCATTCGTCTATTGCCACAAGCTAAGAATGAGTGGATCCATACATCTGCTCCCCCTACGTGCCACCATGGCGTGGACACGGGCAGCTTTAGTTTATACTACTATATCCATTGTGCCGAGTCAGTCTTACGAGATATGATCAATATGACAAAAATTTAGTTTAATAAGCGCGCCATATCACGTATTAAGATTTCAGACATCCTTCGATTAGTGTCACATATTATGCCATTCAGCGCACGTGTAACGGTTTCCATTACGCCCCAGTAGATTTCGCGATATTGGATCATTAAATCACTTTATTAAAAAATCTGCACAGGTAGGCATCAAGCGATGTGAAATATGAAAGGAGCGAAGTTTAGAGAATCCCATTGCTCAGGATGATGTCGAGTCCACGATTATCCTGGCCGTTTGATCCGCCGCTGCAACCTCTTACAGTATACAGCACAAATACGTTTTGCAATCAAACAAATATTTATTGCTTATCTTCTACATTTATCTTGTGGCCAGTAATTGTCCGGCACATAAAAATACCGTTCTTATGCACGTGATTTTAAAAAACGGTAATTGGTAGCACGGCGTAGTCTTATTAGTAGTGCAGAATGCGGTATGCCGATAACAACATAAACCGTTCGTGGAACTTGGTCACCGGAACACTGGGATTGAAATGTCGAAACCCTGTTGCATCATGGATGAAAACACTCGTTCTGATGTATATCCCATTTTTGGCAAATTTCTGTCTACAGGCCAATATTACCTTCAAAGGCTGGTCTCTAGTTTCCAATAGATTAAATAAAGTGAAATACAATGAAAAGCAATTAAATGAAATATTTACCCCCCTGAGCGATACAGTACGGACAGACCGACTGTGAAAGTGCAGGTACAAGACACGTTTTTCACATCAGGACTCATAAAAGCCATCATTTTGCTACCGCACCGATTCGCAGGCCTGAATATCTATCAGCAGCTTTAATGCAACGTGACATTTAAAATAAAAAACTTACTACGTTATTACAAAATAATGTATACCAAGCAAAACCGGAATTTCACATGGTCTCCATATTTGCAGCTATTGAAGTACAGGTCAAGTCAGCGTCAAGACCTCTTTATGATCTGTTCTGGTGCCGAGTTAATGTGTTTAGTTCCACTGAGTCATTCACACTCATTAACGCCCCGAAAGCTAATGAATTACCACAGACCTGCTATTTTTTACATTCCATGAAATGTTAATCTTAACAAGTGATGAATACTTTCGTCAAGATCTCTTTCCTGGGAATATTTCAGCGTCCTGACGTAAGTGGCGCCTTCTTATTTGTTTTGTATTATATTATAGGTACTTGCTCGCAGCTACTACAGGGTTATCCAGAAAGAACTGAACACTCAGAAATTTACTCCTCGGAAAGTAAGTGCCATGTGAATATCTCGCGGGGATAAGATAAGGACATCGTGTGAGCACCATCCCTTCCACGCAACCTACAGGAAATGAATGAAAGCAACGTGGATGCCGTGTAAAGCATCAATGATGATAAGCTACAAAGGGTCTGAGATGAACTGGACTACACGACTGATGTGTGTCTTGTGACACGAGGGGCGCAGATTGAGAATCTGTAAGAGTGAGAAAAATCTTACAGATCCTTCACAAAGCGATTGAAGATATAAGTTGAAATTATGCTTAGTCATGAAGTAAAAAATTTTTTAAATTGTTCTATTCTTTCTTAATCACCCCGTATATACAAATTTCGGTTCTAGACTGGTCTCCAGTGCCATAAAGTTCACACAAAGCTGTAGGAGATTTATTAAATTGTTCAGCAATTAAATGGGGAAACACAAACACATGCCAGCTATGATGCCTAATAAGCATACTTTCGTTCCTGTTTAGTCATAGTAGTAGTTCCAGCACGATGAAAACATATGCTTGGAGTGGAACTAAAATTCCATGAAATTTTAAACTCGGAAGAATATGTCGATGTATGAAATGTAAAGGTATGTTGTTTATTGTGCTGGACGAAGTACCGTGCTGTGAAAGCACGTGCGATCAGCCGTCCGCATCAAGAACCTTCGTCTTGTTTCCGGCGAAGAAGCCCTGATACCCACACTGAATAAGAAGATTGGTTGGATCCGGCAGTTGGTCTGAACTCTTTGCATGAGGGACAAATCTTCTGCCCCTTTGGAGAAACGAAATGATACAATATATAGGCACAAGTTTTAATAGAATTTTGATTTGCTGTAAGGTCCTATCAGAGAAGTCAATAGAGATACTAGGCAACTGATGCAATAGTTACCTTCTGAAAGTACCGGCATAAGTCTAGTTTTGCGAAAGTCGAAATGGTGTTTTAATACATTCCAGTGTATGTGTATGTATAGGCGAATCCGGTAGAGATAGAAAATCCAATGCACTGTAACTTTATCAGTCGCAGCATGACAGCCCCAAAGCCTGTGTTATCGCCCAACAGTATTCTTCGGCCACCGTGGTCTCATTGCGCTTTTATTCCTGCCAGGAAACGTTTGGCGCGAATTTAAAAAATGTTTACTTATTGTTTTTTTTTAGTAAGTCTTGCGTTACGTCAGTCAGGTAGTGTCTGTACTGTGAGTGCAGACAACAACATATATGGTTCAAGAATAAAAGACCAACTTGATATCACTTGCTATTTTATTTCATTTCACTTCTTATGTGCTCAACATGTTTCGGACATTAGTATATCCATCATCAGGAGCTTGCGACAATTCTGTTGAATTACCACATTGGTCGTATTGTTCTTGGTTCGATGTGTGTTGGAGATTCGGTGTGGCTGGGTTGGAGTGTTATCCGTGTTTAAGTATATAATTTCAAATTATCATATTTCATACATATTTGAAACGCATTTAAAAGCAATGTTTTACGTAATGTTATTTGGATCAATGTTGTGCTTTCGTAACAAATTTAACATTTTAGACGCCATTTTCACTGACGCAATATACAGCTATTAGCTTCAGCATGACCCCTGTCTGTCCCTCTGTCGGCATGTATCAACGCGGCATCCACTGCAAGCATTTCCGTTATCTTTGATATTGGAACCCTTTCTTAAAGCCTGCCAAGAAACTCAAAACCTGGTTAAAATCGACAAAAATATCAGGCATTTTAGATGCAGACCTACTATGTTGTATTGCTGCCGACGAAATAATTTAACCTTAAAAGCAGTTTTTGTTCTACATTCAATATTTTTACATTGTTGAGAGTAATGTGTGACGAGACAACACACAAAACAACGCATTTATGCCTTTCCATTGCAAAAATTCTTAAGTGATTGTGCCACAGTGTTACTCCATACGTACATCGCCACCATTGTTAACGTTAGTAATCCATTAGAAATTCAACGAAAACAGAAAAATTAAACAAAATTTCCCTATGGCCGCCATATTCCTGTTGTACATAATGTTACAATAACACACCTGCATATTTCCGAACGATCAATTACCACACACCGTTTCATGAACATAAACTAAATTAAGATATTTTGCCCTTCGTCTCAAGCTTTTGTCCTACCGAAATTGCGGTAGAAATGATCGTTGGAAAGTAAACCACAGTGCTTTGGAATATCTTCCATCTGAATAATGTTCTTCGGACTTTTGTAAAAATCTGTGAATTGGCACAGAAGATGAGGCAAGGAAACCCACAGACTAACAC
>Ga0123352_10009368_pt1 | contig 15310 bp, 11 predicted proteins | sample TergutLab28metaG_FD_89700 | JGI IMG/M metagenome (GOLD analysis project Ga0123352, IMG submission 89700) | Labiotermes labralis P1 segment gut microbial communities from Petit-Saut dam, French Guiana - Lab288 P1 | ecosystem: Host-associated > Arthropoda: Insects > Digestive system > Gut ... | reverse complement strand
CCATCCTCAGGAGCCTGCGACTTATTTGTTGAGTTATTTCATGGGTTGTATTGCTCTGGTTCGATGTGTGTTGGTGTTACGTTGTGGTTTGGCTGGGGTGGTGTGGTATCCGGATGCAGGCTGCAGCCTTTTAGAAGTTTGAGTGGTGTCCGCGTTGCACGCTGCTACACAGACACCACTCAAATCCCAGCCGCACCAAATCTCCAACACACAACGAGTCGAGAACACAACAACCAATGTGGTAATTCAACTGCACTGTTGCAAGCTCCTGTTGATGGATATATTAATGTCCGAAACATGTTGAGCACATAAGAAGTGAAATAAAATAGCTAGTGACATCAAGTTGGTCTTTTATTCTTCAACAAACAGCTGTATTTAAAACTGGCTCTGTGGACAAACTACACCAGGCCTATCAAACACATTGCCTGCAGAGCTACATGATGTGGACTTATCACATTTTGATTTTTTGGAGGTTTTACTGCTGTCACTGTGGGCTGGGTAGCGTAGTCGGTATAGTGACTGGCTATGGGCTGGACAGTCCGGGGACTGAATCCTGGTAGGGGCGAGATTTTCCGCACTTGTGCAGACCGGCCCTGGGGCCCACCCAGCCTTCTGTACAATGGGTACCAGGTCCTTCGGGGGGTAAAGAGCAGCCGGGGTGTGCCACTGACCCCTCACCCCCTTCTAGTCCGTGGTCAAGAAAGAGTAGAGCTATACCTCTACTCCCCCTATGGGCCGTACGGCATGTACAGAGCCTCAGTGCCTGTACGAGGGTGCACTTTACCTTTTTACCTTTTACTGCTGTCACTATGCTATTACATAAGACTCCCAGGAAATTATGCAAAATTATGTACAAGGAATATTGTACATTCTTGATGTCTTGGCCCAAGATGTCAGCTTGGATCTGGCACATGACAATTTCTGGTTTGACAAGACAGCACTGAACAGACACAAATATAAACAGGGTTGGTCCTGAAGGCTTTATATCCAGGGTCATTCTACAGCAGGAATCAGACATTAGAGTTAAAAGATATGTGTTAGTGAGAAGAGCACTGTGTATGTAGCAGTTGAGTTCTTTTGAGGTTATGGCAACCATGCTGAAAACACAACTAAATAAATTACTAATTTTTAAAATTAGTATTCTGCCAAGAAATTTAAGCCTGAGGCATAAATTTGGAATGCACCTGATTAAAACTGCAGTTTGAGGGTTGGTTATCCTTCATTCAGGTTAGAGGATTAGGTATTGACTTCCATGTACTAGTCACAGATATTGTAATGAGATGGGCCACAAATGAGTACTAGATACAGGTACTGTATAATGATGGTATTTCTACTGTCATTACTGTGTTTCAGTAATAAAGTAATAATATTTTGTTTTGGCACTCTTTTGTATGATCATGAACCTTAAGATATTTGAAGGAAACTACATAGAGTAGTTAGTGTAGACTATATACCAAACAAAATATGTTTGGAACCTAATATCAATGTTTTATTGCTACATTACAAAGCCGAAATTATATCACACCACACCTAATACGGAATTGGGGTTGGAAATTACTTTTACAGAACCAGGAAATCACTTAACTAACTGTTGAAGAGCCCAGGGAATGAAAAATATGTACTGCAAAGAGAAATATTACCATGAAATTTTGTGAAATGGAGTGTCACCACTCAAGGATGCTCATCTTGTTGCTGGAAACAGCTTTAGACACTTGAAATAACTTCTACAGCGAAGTTATGGAACTGTGTAGAGAGTGTCTACCTTTGTCTACCCCAGTGTCCAGCCCTGCATGAAACTGTCAGCAAAAATAACCTGTTTATATACTCACAGTATGAGAATTAGAAATGGTTCATACCTGATAAAAACACAGTTCACCTAGATGATTCAAACTGTGTGTACAAATAGTTGTATGGCTGCAAAAGAAGAGAAAATGAAAACACAATACAGCTGCATTCAACAGGGGATTACATGGCTGGTTACCTTATGTAGTAAACCCTTAATACTGGTGTTACTTCTCTGAAAATCACAATTTGGAGCAAAACAACCTAGAGTGGAGCATTTCTCCCTTTTACTACTAAATGAGAGTTAATTAAAATACCCAAGACAATAACACTAATCCAAATCTGGCCTACGTTCATTGAATCTTTGGTCACTATAATTTGTTAGTGTTAAAGCAAAACAGTGTTGCTCAAGTCAGCATTAAACAAGGACCGCCCTTATGCAGTTTTAAGAAAGGAAAATATTACAAGCTGAGTAAGTAGTGGACAGAATGCAGTAAAAAAAAACTAAGACAAAATAACATTGATCTTTTAAAGACCTGCATTGGCACATGTGAACACAAATAAGAAAACACCCCTAGAAATTTCCTTTGTATATTTAGGCAATAAAGAAATGTACTGTATTTTTTTAAAACATGCTATATAAAATCTGTTTTATTTTAAACAAAACCCAATTTACTTAATAATTTTACATTTTTTGTTCAAATAATACTTACTTTTTCATAAATGATGTGCTAAAATTTAAATTCCCACACTGATAGAATAAAGTTTAATACGGTTTAGAATGACGGTAAGAAGAAATTTCATACATACATTCCACAGATCCATAAGTGTGTCATAAATGTAAAAGGATGTGGAACAAGTCATAAAAACAATTATACATACAGACTGTGTAAAATGCTATAAACATTTTACAAAATTATTATAAATCATCTTTACAAATATAAAAATATCATACTCTAACAGTGTTCAAGCAAACTGCGGATATGTAAGAACTAATACACAACAGAAACTGGGGACAGACATTACATTACATTACAGTAATGAAAGCGGACAAGTTCTGATATAAATTGGTTGTTCTTGTATAAGCCACGAAGACATGGGGGGGGGGGGAGGCGGCAAAGTTGAGGAAGGCCGCACTTATTCTCAACCTGTACATTAGATGGAAATGAGTGGTGAGCTTCACGCCTCAGTCCCTTTACCTCTGCGAAAGTGCTGTCTGTACCCATTGACCTGAGGCATGGGTGAGTCCCAGAGAACCAGTCTGGATGCAGTGGCGAAGAGAAAAATCTTTTGCCCTTGCTGGGAGTTGAACGAGAAATCCTCAGGTCTGAAGCCCCTAGTCTAGTCATTATAATGACAGAGCTATCCAAATATGAATCTTAAGATATTCTGAAATGCAAGTCAATTATAGGAACTATTTAAAAATTGTTTATATTTCAATGTGTAATCAACAGTTACATTCTACTAGTGAATGTTTGTGAAATGTGAAGCTAACCACAGTGAGTAGTGCCCAAAACAAGTACCCAAGACAAAACTTAGCAGCATGCTACTATTGAAAGATTGAACTTATAACTCTATACATACAACAGGACACAACCACGTAGAGAATTTATTAACTGTTGTAAGAAACAGCGGGATACCTTCCGTGGAACTCCATATTCTAGGCTTTGCATGGTCACACCTTTAGAAAACTTCTGGTGAAAGGGCATATCACTTGTGTGTCTGCAGGGAGTGGGAGGGTATTTGTAATTTTGGGTTCACACAGTGTTGACTATGAGGAATACTGTCTTTGGGGGTAGGAGGCCACATAGTCTCCTACAACTTAAGAAATATTTTGGTAGAGCCATCCGTCTCAGTGTGCCCAGAAAGAAGAGTACCTTCAAGGACTGCTACTCACAGCATCACATTGCAAATGAAGGTAAACACATATTTCACCAAGAAGTTATTTTTTATGGGTTTGCTTTAAGGAAAGGAATAATTTGAACATACTCTGAACAGGCTTTGTAGCTGCAATTTTATATCTTCTGAGATGTCATAATGAGTAGCTTCGTAGACACGTACTAATGTTTCAGTGGAATCCGCTGCAGCAGTCTTCAGGGTAATGTTTAAGGAAAGAATGAAAAAGTGGTTCTGATACAGGGAAGGAACACCAGGACTGGACGTGTGGGCAGACCAATAGGATACACTGGCACTAAGAATATACAGTTATACTTAGGGCAGATACGGGGCTGAAAGTAGGAGGAGGGGACATAGATGGGTATGGGAGGATAAATTGAATAAGAATAAAATGAAAAGGGAATGTAGAATTGTCCCTTTGAACACCCTGAAGATATATGAGGTAATGGAGCTCTAGATGGAAACATTCCTAACCTCTGCACTAGGTGGAAATGAGTGATCAACTGTATGCTTCAGGAAAAGGGCCCCTCGTAACAAATGAGTAGAAGGCTGTGTGGGCTCCAAAGTCAGTCTGGACGCTTTGGAAAAGGGATGAATCTCTTGCTTGTGCCTAGAATTTAATGATGATTCCCTGGTTCTCAAGACTGCAGCCTGTACCAGTTACACAATCACAGCTTCTAGAAGTAGAATAACACAGTGGAATGAAAAAGATTAATTAAATACAAGATAATCTAAATTCTCGTATCATTTAAATGTTAATTTCGAACAAAATATGAATAAAATAAAAGTATTTGAAATTATATATTTATTTTTATCACTACTACACAAAATACAATACTTTAAATCCACCAATATCACTTATTTCAGGCATCGAGTAAAATTTTAATGACCATATGAACAGCTGCATTTAAATTTACAGTGTAGAAAAGAAACACCCCCTTTAATCGCTTGGTATGTACAAATTAAAATTTAACCAGTCATTATTCACTACTGTAAACACACATCTGCTGAAAGCTTTACTTCTTGCAAATGGGTACATCATTTGACACTAAAATTATTCCTGAAGTTTACCATCCTCTTCGTAGACATATATATATATGCCTTGATACACAAATTCATCCTGGAAACTTTCAAACCACAAGCTGCGAACTGATTTTGAAGTTTTGCTGATGTGGTGAAAATAATTTTATCCTTCATTGCATGTAAAAATTCCAACATCACATAATTAATATACAATGATACATAAAGACTTACTTTATGTTTCAGATATCACAATGCTTGAAATCTTTTTATTTAAAGCAAAACCAAATATTTATGTCATAATTACAAACGGCCACACTGTGGCTTGCTGAAAGATACAAACATGCATGTTATTGTGTACATTGAAGAAGATATCCAAAATATTCATTCATATGCACATAGTGCAGATATAATTCACAGAGGGGGGAAAAAAATTGACCTCTAAATGCTGACTCAAGTAGGAACGAAGGGTGTAAGCTACCAAATTTACTGAGGGAAAAGCTCCAATGGAAGGCATTACAGTTACAAATTACGTCCCTTCGGAATTGTTACAGTTTCCAGCACCCTCCAAACACTCAAGACAGACAAAAAATTAAAATTTGTAAATATTTCTTAAGTCTACAGACATAGGGCACTCAAGATTCTACATAATCAATATTAAGGGATTACCCAGAAAATTGTTAATAAACAATGCTTATTGTTAAATTCAGGAGAAGAGTAAGGAAATATTAAGTACAAATTGGCACGACACTCACTGCACAAAGAATTGTGTATCTTTCATTAAAACTATCTACAATGTCCTATTTATAATTTCACCACTGAAGTTGCTGATGTTCTGCTTCTAAATTATGATCAGTGTAACTTTCTCTTCTGTTATTATTTACTGAATTAAAATTTTACTTCTGTAATGAACAGCCCCTAAAAACATATTGTGGGATAAATACTGTTATTACAATAACCAGTTGACCAAATTTTATCATTTTTATAGTATGTTCTAAGCCCAGCATATTGCCACTGTTAGTCCACTGAAATTCAGTGGTGGTATATTGATGCCAAGAGTATATTAAGGGTGGCAGTAAATCCAAATAGCGTAAAAAAGAGGATTTCTTTTCACAGACTTTAACAGATGCTCAGTGAGGGGCAATTTGAGATGAGCATTTGACTGTAGTTCCAAATTTCATTCTTTAGTTTCAAATAAATTTTTCTTAATGACACACCATGAAGACAATCATGTTAATGTCAACACTCTAGATCCCTGCTTAATAACAATAATAATGAAGTCAAAGTTAACAAAGCTACTTTCCCATCTTCTGTTAAATGTTGTACAGTAGATAAATTTTTTAACCCATGAAATATTTACAGACTGAACGAAAACTGAAGATTCAAACTTTCTCCACTATGAGAACCATAAAACTTGCATTGTGCATACCTATGAATAAATGCTACTTACTTTGATCAGCTTGACAGAATATATAACAAATTTAGGTAGTTCCTAGGCTTAATTTAAAGAAGAATGTATAATGCTCAAGAAACAGTAATTTGTCGTAACCCACCAATAAAATATTTTACGGAAAACAGAAAAATATAAGAATGTTAAGTTTTTATGAAAACATAAGGGCAAGCAGTTTCTTTGTGGGCACAACATTTTAACAGCATGTGTGTTTGTAAACCAACTGTCTACTGACGTGGGAATTTCGGTTTGAATAATTGCGTGGGTTACGACAAATTGCTGTTTCTTGGTCGATATATTGATATAGTTTCTTTCTCATTGCTTTCAATCATTTACAAGAAATACACAAATTTAAAATGTTACACATAACATACAAGTATACTTTCAATCTCATTATTTACGATCTTAAGTAGGGTGCTAACAGTGTGACATTTATATCGCTCATACTTTGCCCCAGTTACAGAATATAGGCTTCATTACAATGAAATGAATCAATCAATATGCTATGATAGTACTTGTTCCATTTACCCCCTGAGTTACTAGACAGAATGAACATTTTGTGTTGTTAGTGTAAATGTGTGGACACACCAACCTCCACCAATACCCTTCACCCCCAAAATTCTGGAGAAAAAAAAAAATTCAACCTTGAGCAATTTTCTTGGAATAAAGTTGGCATCCTTGGGTTTTTAAGTTACAAATATAAAGAAGTACACAAAAATGCCAACTTTCTTGTTTTGTTTGTCATCACTCCAGGCTGAACATTTTCAGATATACAATGATATAAACAGACACTACGTTTCCTTACTGCTAGACGTTTTTGCACCTACTATATACAATACATATCCATAAAGGAATACAAAACAGCAAGAGCTAGCTGACACTAATTTTCTTTAACTATGTTCATGGCATAGTGATACAGAGATGTGATACTACAGAATTCACATGATGAAGCTGCTAAGCAAATGTTTTTACTATATCAAATTTTAATCACAGTTACACTTTTACCAACCTGCACTTAAACCCCTAGATCATGTAGTTTGATAATCATACGTTTAATTCGCATAGCCAAATGACATTAAACAACTACATTCTATAATGCCTGAATTCTATTGAAATGGCATTAATAGCTGGCAGATTTATACTAGTTCTTACCGTAAGTTCTGTTACAACATCTTCATTTTTGCAAGAGAGGGGTGAAACTGGTGTCCGAGTGTATCAAGAGGACGTGTTACAAGGAGTTGTGAAACATTTTAACATGACCTTCTTCAGTGGTCGGGAGCGGGTCTTCAAGCAGGACTTGGTTCCTGCCCAAAAGGCCAAGACAACTCAGGAGTGGCTGCAGAGAAACCTACTGGCGTTCATCAGCGCCGAGAATTGGCTTTCGGGGAGTGCAGACCTCAAACCCCTGGACAATAAACTGTGGGCCATTTCGGAGGACACGGCGTGCCAAAAGCATCACAACAGCCTGGAGAGCCTGAGGAGATCTCTTGTGAAGGCAGCGGCACAGATCCCCTTGGAGACGGAGCGTGCGGCGAAAGCAGAGTGGCCGGAGAGTCTCAAGGCTTGCGCCGAGGCATAGGGCGGCCATTTTGAGTGACCTTACTGTAAATGAAAACCTAAAACTATTTCAAATAAGTTATTTGGCTCAAAAAGTGGATTACTTTGTTCAATTTTCCTTCTAGGGCACATTGTACGTGTAACAGAACTTATAGCAAGACCTAGTAGATATTGAGATATCTGCACAAAATATAACTGAATATTTTGCAAAAGTTTTTTAAATATGACAATACTTACTTGTTTAGTGATTTTTCCACCAACCTTAAACATTCTTTCCCCCTACTTATATAAAATTATAGGTACACCAAATATGTCAATGCAGAATCGCCAGTCTTCATACCTTCATCACTACACACTATATATATATTTAACAATTATTTTTTTAACAAATTAAATGAGGGTTCACCATCATTATTAACGTACAGCATTTCCCTACATATCTTTCACTGTAACAGATTTTTATTAAGTAAATGAAAGTGTTGCCGGGGTTAAACAAATGCTGTACAGTACATTAATGTGGGTTACACAGTTGTAGATTACCATCAGTATGTCTAGCATGTAGGTGCAAATTTATTTTCTGAATGGGAGCGTACTAAAAATGTTTGGAATTAAATTTTTCTCCATGTCCAAACGGTCACTAGGTTGTGGAGATAACTTATTTCATAACATAAAGAAGCAGGTGAATTGTACTGTCGTCTGTTTGTACACACTGTTGAACTATGAACTTCGTTGTTTCTTTTTGCAGTACATGCTTATCTCAAAAAGAACCTTACAAACTCAACCATCTGGGAAAAATAATACAGCTAATACTTTCCTTAATGTCTTCATATGACAGATAATTTCACGTCCCTTGTAATCAGTCTCCACATTCAGTAACAGGAAGAATGTTGCTCCTGCTGACAGTGGAAGGCAGTAATGAGCTATACAAATTTTAAAGTTACAGGCAGCCATATTGGGGTCAATTATTCTATATCCAATGAGCAAGTTTATGTGCAGTAGGAGTCTCTTTCCTTGTCTGTTAAAATCATGTTACTTTGTGTCTTCACGAAGTGTTCCACAATGAAAAAGGGTGAAAAATGAAAACTAATACATAAGAATACATTAATTATATGACAGTTTAGTTTTATTTATTGTTCGTTTATTTTATGATTCTGTCAGCAGCCCAGATTCTGCCAGTGTTAAACAGTGGGATGATTAGCAAATACAGAAGTGTAAAGGATGTGGAAGGGAACAGCCATGGTTCAATTTCAGGTACTGTTCCACACACACACACACACACACGTAATGAACTGATGCAAATCGTAAACCACATTTTGTGTTTGAACCCAGGATATTCTGAATACGAAGCAGAAGTCCTAGCCACTTGAACACAACATCAAGTATGACAGTTACGTTTGTGTGCACATTCAGCATTATCAGTATCGTGCTCCCAAACAGACGACAGTAACTCCACGTGGCATAGCATCAACCAACATTATTCAGGAAAACAGAAAAATATTTTTAATGTTTTAATATGGCCTGCTGGGAACTGGATCTATTTCCATCATCATGTGTCTGTTAAAACCCAAGATGATAGAGAATGTCCTAAATATCAATCATATTTACTGTAACATGCTGTCATCACAAAGAGTTACCCTTAGATTAAGATGTTCTTATTACAGAAACTGATATCAATGCATTAATATTGGATTAATTTTCATATGGGAATAATAAAAAAATTAACCTTCCTTGTAAACATAATTGAACACAATCTTTTTGGAAATGACACAATACAAAAACCTAATTACAATAAAATCCATTTAGGATACATAAATCTTACTTAAATTCAGAGCTTCTCAAACTATGCCCTAGCCATCTTGAATGCTACATAGTATATGAATATTACATAGAAATATGTACACTATTGTTTGTTACTATTCTGAGTCATTTGGAAATGTCTTTACCAAGAAACAGACTGTAACATTATAAATAATCAAAACACATACCACAAGCACAAAAAGAAAATGTCGCCTGTCATAGTGAAATGAGTAACACAGACTAGTTTGAGAAGCACTGACGAACTTTGGATACAAGTTAATAACCAATGTACGCTGCCTTCCTGTAACAGTGCAACATCTGAAGCCCATAGGATGTGTGCACAGTTGTTACTAACATCCATGTAAATTGATCACCGTATCCATTAAATGAAATCATGAAATATCGCTACTCCTCTGAGAATAGGAAAACAAATGAACACCAAGGGAAAAAATCTTCGTACATATATATGTAAGACTAAATTAAACATATAGCCACATATTCTTCTATTGCAGTGACAAAGAACTGATGGTATGCATGTTGTGAGTGGCACTCCAAGGATTTTCTGAGCATGCAGAGATTAGTTCATTAATAAAAAGACAACAGTAACTACATGAGTAACGAAACAGTAATGGATATGTTTGGGTGAAAATGAAATTTATGTTTGTGAGTGCAGGTGTTTTTCATCTTGAAGTGCTAGCATGCAGCCTCAAGAAGGTTCACCATCCCTGGACTAATAAATATATATTTAAACTGCAGGAACATAAATCATACCTAACCAGCACCTTTCATATCTACCCGCATGCCTAAAAGAATCAAAAACAATTCTTCGTTAAAATGACCTTAGCAGTATTTTGGTTCCCTAATATCATGATATACTCGGAGAAGAAAGACTAAAATTGTTCCAGAAAATTGCACTCCTATTACCTATTACACAACTAGAAACACAAAGCTCTACATCCTAGCGACTAAATTTCTTAGGTGTACTGTCTTTAGAAAGGTCAGGATCGGAAGAGATAAGGCACACGTTCTTCACGTTGCAATGTAAACGTTGGTGTAAAGAACTCATTACTATTTTGGAATACTGCTGCAAATTTAGGGCTGACTTGTAACAAACTGTACAATCTTGCAATGTTTGATTTTCTACTACTCCTTGTTCAGACCAACACATTTACATATTACACTGTTTATAATGGCACAAATAATAAGGTCCACAGAGAAACAACGTTACAAACTCCGCAGTGAGACCCATTTAATAGGACCATGTTTAAGGTTTGCATGCATCTAGTTTTAGATTGTCTTACACAACTAATCTGACAGCTTCTAGGAATGTGATGAATTCTCTGTATTTTTATCTGTTGAAAGACTAGAAATAGGAATTTTTGAGGCTTATCTATTCCAAAGGCAATAATGAAAGCAGTAAATGTTTTCAACCAGTTTGAAATATATCCAGAAGAATGTCTGGAATTGTTATGTGTGTTTAACTTGATACATACATCATTATGTAAACATAAATCACACACTTCGTTTTTACCGATGGAAGAAAGAGATTTTGTGTTATCCATCTCATTTCAATAGCTACATGCCCAACTGTACACAACATCAAGTTTACACGCCAAGTTAATGAATATTCGAATTACTGCTTGATGAAGTAGAATATGTTGCTTGGAAAAATGTTTCATTTTGTACGTTGCAAAACCATCTATGTTATCTATAAATGTGTCCTACACTGAGGATTGTAAGCTGCTGGAAGAGGATGTCATGTCACTACATAATTGATTCCTGGCATCTTGAAGTCACTATGCTCCTTTGAAATGTCGGGAAACAATTACCCAGTGACTTTGCGTCCTATCCCACTGGAACAAGTCTTCAACCACACCATTGCGAAAACCACAACACTGATGTGTCTTGCATTAGTCGTTGCTTTACAATAATTAAATGTATAACATATGCACACACTAAGCTCAACTGTCCAAAAAAACAATAAAAGAAACATTAACATTTCTGTTCATTATGCTTATTCTTGTTCGAATAGCACAGTACAGTAAATCCTCCCCACCAAGCATTTAATTATGTGCATAAAAATAGATGTGAACCATTACATGTCAAGTGCAAAAAATCGAACTACATGCAGTCTGGTAGAAAAGATGTAGCAGCATACAAAAAGTACCAGTAATGTTTAGAAAGACAAGGCTTTTTAAATTTTGTGGGTATTTCTATTGCTACCTTAGTTAAGTTTATTTGGTATTTGTACCTTTGTAAATATTCAGTTCAATTGCCATCATGTGATATCTGCCTCTTCAGCTCACAAAATGGGTTGGACCCTGTGGTACCAGTCTTTATAATACTGTTACTCTGTTACGTTGCACTGTACTGCCTTCCCATGTTTTACCTTTTATATTACTGCCTTTGGACAGCAATTTGGAATCAAAATATAAAATTCAGGGTATGACATTACCTTTCAATCCCAGGCCATCAACTTCTGCATCTGATATGATGGAGTCTGATGTCCAACTCTCTACTCATATTTCATATTAATGCATAACATTCCACTGATATTTCATTTTAAGGTCAAAATTCCCTCGATACTTCATTGCGGGGTCAAACTTCACTCGATATTTTAATTCAACCTGTAACTTTCCGACATCTCATTATTCGATACAGTTCATTCATATATAAATATCATTACAGTATATTTGTAATTTTACTGTTTCTTTACTTTGACTTCTTCGTTGTTGCAGTCTGATATACTCATAAATCCCACAGGGGTCCAATATTTTGCAGTAGGGATTCAATGACAGCACCATATTCCAAGAATCATGTGCCTGCATGGGATGAGGGTTTACTGTATTCCTGTGACAGTCAGATGAACCAATTAAATCTGTAATGCTACTATTCATGACGCAGGCCTTACCAAAATTTAATCCAGTGTGTCTCAATCTGTGGTTCAGGTACCCCATAAAGATAAAACACAATCAAAAAACATTCCAAATATCCTTTCATATGTCGTGGTATGAAGTCTCAGTCTTTTTTTATTTATGTTAGGTGTTTAATTGCACTGTATGAGATGCGTACTGTGTAACTTCGGATGCATGTGACCTATAACATGATACCATGCATGGATATAATTAATGTGCAAAAATTCATAATACATGACCTTCTTAATTACGTGTACAAACACATGAAACAAATCTATATCTCTTTTTCTTTAAAGAAATTTGGATTCATTAATGAGAATGAATGAAATTCAGAAATAAAACCAGAACATGCTTCTCTTTAGTTTCATCCTTGAAGTACGTCAGAGATATAAGTATCTGAAACAGCAGTAAAAGTAGACTAACTTGACACAAGTATACAATTGTACAACAACAAAATATCATAGAACTTTTTTTGAAGAAAAGAAACTTTTTCAGATGCTTTCCATCATTCATGGAAAGGAACCTGTTGACTGGGCTCAGCAAACACACAGAGGTTTTAAACTTTCCTATGGTACTTCAAATTCACTGCATTGCCCATATAAAATGGGAGATATTATGGACTAGATAAATGCATAAAAACTGAAAGCAAATCACATATTCTTATATGAATAAGTAGCCAACGTTACAAGTGTGTAAACGCTGCAACTATTTGTGAATGTCTCAGTGTGTCTGTGTTTGCATGCTAACAGATGCCATGAGCGTGTACCTAGTATCATATATGTAAAACTGTATTACACAAACCTAAGGATCACATATGGGTTTTTGGCTTCTGTGTTTAAATGGAGGCAATTTACATGCAAACAAGCCAAAATATTTCAAAGTTTCTCGCTGTACGAAGTTTATAAGAAACCGTATTGCTAAATACTGATGAATAAAAGAGCAGAAAATGATAAATTTATTTTTCAGAACTTTTCATAAAACAGACTGAGAACACTGGAATAAAACAAAGTATGCGGAAATGTAATGCAATTAAATGTACCATGTAGAAGGAACATTTATGGAGGATGAAAAATGAGAAAATAAACCTGTCCAGTATGTCTTTAGACTAATACAGTTCTGCCTCGTGTAGAATGAATAAAAATTCCAACAGGTTTGTGCCAGTTCTGCCCCTTTATGACAATAACTTGAACGAAAATACGTCACCGCCACTTTCATGCCGTACGAAGTTAAATGCTAAGCAACATGGCACATGTAATGCTGACGATTATGATAGGATTAAGTACACCGATGCACTCGTCTGGCACCTGAAACAGAGGGGAAAATATGCAGCATTACTGTCATATAAAGGGACAAAACACTTACCAATTCCTTGAAGCAAAATCCTTCATGAGAATTAACCTTTAGATGCCTAATGTCAACTATAGTGGTCGTACCGCACCGCTAACCTCTAAAGTTGCATTTTATATATTTATTCAACAATATAGGTACTGAATATTTTAAACATGGTATATACTCTCTGTTTTTTTCTCTTCAAAATGCAGTTTGTTTCATAATTCTAAGGTATTTGGTTCCTGTATTATTCACATTTTATATACAGGCTGTGCTAAAATTAAAAAAATAATTCCGGCGCCAAAAGGTTAATGGGTCAGCAGTTAGTTGAGAAATGTGCTAAAGAGCACTGCAGCGTGCACAACAGCCTGTCACTGATCAGTATCCTGTGCCAGACATATCCAATCCACACTCTCATGTCCAAAGTCTTTGAAAACAAACTTTAAAATTATCCTCCCATCTATACCTAAGTCTTCTAGGTGGTCTCTTTCCTTCGGATCTTCGCACCAAAATCTCGTATGCATATCTCTTCTCTCCCACCGCAGCTTGAGCACAGCTGCATGACCCACTTACATCACTTTCCCAGTAATTAGATCACCTTCATACAATCTGGCAAGTTACAAAAGCATGGAACCCTTTCATCATTAATTTTTATCCAGGTTCCTCGTACATGAGTGATTTACAACACACAATGCGCCAAATTTTTTTCTGTGACCCACAAGATTTTTCAAATACATTCATAATTTTGCCACCCCCCCCTCACCTCCCCACCAGAATAAAGGGCAACTTTTTTAGAAATGTGGTGAACTTCACATGCATGGTTATGTCTGGTAAACAGGAAGTTGTATCATCATTTGTACACTCAAATAATAAGCAAATCAGTAAAAAGATTCAAACAATGCCCATATATTCATATATAATACATACACACATACATACACACACAGTTCTGGCTTCTACAAATCTCTGGGAACATTTGGAATAGATAATGTAATAATATCATTAAGTGTTTTATGTTATTTCTGTAGTAGGAGGTAGGCAATTGTAAGGATTGAAAGTTGAATAAGTTACAAATCTCAAACACCACAACATATTTAGTACACATACCTGCAAAAGGTTTGCGCTGTCCAGCCTCGGTCAAACTGCACAACCCTTTCTGGTTCCATAGAGCACCTTCAGTTCAGGAAATATAACTTTCCTTATGAGCGCATTTGTTTTCCCAGCCAACATTGCTCGCTGTGGATCCTTCTTAATTGTCTTGATACCTGGCTTGTGCACTAGGAAGGCATTGTCCAAGATTTGGAACTCATAGTCAAGTACGCACAGTGCATAGCCCTAAAGAATACCAGCAAGCATATTAGAACAATGACCAGATGTGCCAGTCTTTATAATCACCACATTACTCTCAGAAATAAATTTACAAAAATATAATATAATATAATATAATATAATATAATATAATATAATATAATATAATATAATATAATATAATATAATGCAATGCAATATAATATAATATAATATAATATAATATAATATAATATAATATAATATAATATAATAT
>Ga0123352_10009366_pt1 | contig 15312 bp, 6 predicted proteins | sample TergutLab28metaG_FD_89700 | JGI IMG/M metagenome (GOLD analysis project Ga0123352, IMG submission 89700) | Labiotermes labralis P1 segment gut microbial communities from Petit-Saut dam, French Guiana - Lab288 P1 | ecosystem: Host-associated > Arthropoda: Insects > Digestive system > Gut ... | reverse complement strand
TCCTGAAGATGGACGTATTAACGTCTGAAACATGTTGAGCAGTAGATAATAAAGCAAGTGTCATCTAGTTGGTCAACCTTTATTCAAATATCAAGATGATGCATGGTCCAATACGCATAAGATACATATTAGTTATGTGAGATTTTCACATGTTCACCCTCGTGAATGGTGCAGTAGTGTGTCCTGTTAATTTTGAGATCTCAGAGGTGAGAAACAAATTCTGGATTTAAACTTATTCCAGTTGTCATTATTAATATACTTAAAAGTATTTTATTTGAGAGCTATCACTTTGAAAATGTGACACCATTCAGCATGAAAAGTGATTGCAGAAAATTTGTGCATAATGCTTTGCATCATTGTTTCTCATGTGTGTTTTAGATCATCTAATGTCTACTGAAAAAATGTGCTATTATACTAATGTAAATATTTTCCTCCAGAAAGAAACAGTGAAACAGAATCACAGACTGGAAACAGTGGAAGTGAGGACAACAATACAGGGAAGGAATCAGGAAAAAATAACACTACAAATGTTCATCATCATACTACCAATGGAAGCAATAATTCTACCACAGGTGCAGCACCGAATGGCAGTGTAAGCATGGAGAGACCAGCAACTCCTAGCAAAGAGACAGCCAGCAAGGAAAGTAAAACAGTGCATCGTTCAGGTACAAAGAAAAATACAAATAAAAAAGCAAGACATCGATGACGAAGCACAAGGTATAAACGTGACTGGTAAATATATTTATTAAACAAAAATTATGTAATTGAAATAAGTATTGGATATTTTGATGTGACAGTGTATCCTTGCCAGCATACTATAAGAATTATGTACAGTATTTTTCTTTTTTTGAAACCTTTATATGGCATGGCTTAATTCTCATTCCTGACTACATGACACTAAAATAGTTTTTTATATTATGTATTGTAACGAGATCTGAGATATGATTTGTCACGTTCATCACAAGCAGAGATGCCAACTTTTATGGACTTTTTCATTATGTGCAAGAGCATATTACCTAAAATATTAATGAAAAACACTTCTCTTATCTTCAGATTGAAGATTCAAAATTGGAATGTTCATGATGAATAGGTACATAAGCTGTGTGTTCATATTGCTCCACAGAATTTCTAAGATTGAATGATGTGTAATAAGGCATTTGTTAATTAGTACAGCAATTCAAATTAATGCACGCTTGAATTTATGAACAGAAAAATTAGACCTTCATCCCCAATAACAAGTATAAACAGTGTTTGTGAAAAGAATGTAGAAATTCTGAAATCAAAGATTCTCTTGCAAAAGGTGTACTTTTTATGGATAGTGTAGTAGATATTTCTCATAATGTTTTGAAGAGAATTCAGTGCTTTCAGGTCATGGTCTACTGACTGGTATTTGTCACGTATTCTTCTATCTTACCAAACTATTACTTAACATTTTATGATAATGTTTTCAAAGGGAGCAGTATTGTAAATGTGCTAAGTTCTTACTGGTGTATTCCTGTTGAAGAAAATTTGGGTATGTTGTCAGAATGCACACCTATTCATCATGGAAATTCTAATCCTGACCCACAGTCATTTGATTTGCAATATTTGTCATAGTCTGCAGTGTTACAAAACACCCTAACTCATAAGTTTAAACTCTAGAATTTTAAATATGCAGTGATCTTAATCCTGAGAGCCTTACAGAGTTATCACTGCTAAAAGCAGCCTGGTATAGGGATATGCTACTTTTATTTGTAGAACTTTTGTTTGTATTAAAAATGAATAACCAAATAGTTACATAATACAGAATACTTCCAGGCCTCAGTACATATGGCACACAGTGAGAAACCACAGGTAACAAAGTCTAGTCCAAATATGGATACTTTTTTACCTTAAGTTTAGATGTCAGTAGAACCTCATGCCCACAGTTTGTTACAACTTGCTGATAGGTTTGCAGATGTTGGCATCTCAGAACAAATACTTGGCAATTTAATTTCTGTTGGTACTTTTTTAAGTGATCACTGTGGGGAGAAAAACAAAGCCCTTCAGTAATATTACTCATGAATTTATGACTAAAGACTTCCGGCAGTGGTTAATACATTATACCATTCTTGCTTAAAATGAAAGACATTATACCATTATTATGTTGGATTTTGTTGTTTGTGAGTTACATTTCCAGAACCCTGGTATGGAAGTTAAATCTACTCCTTTCCTTAGCTGACTGGCTTATACTGATTTTTGTAATATATCAGTGAAAGCAGTCATGCAGACAGGATCAGACTTAGGATATTTTCAAAATTAGTCTAGTAAGCTAACTGCTAGACCACTGGTACAACCTACAGTTACAAGTAGTATTTTTATTTTATTGGTTAATTTAGTCATTTACAGTATTCTTTTATGTAATAAATACAGTACATATTAATACATGTTTATACTTCAGTTTTTGGGATTTTTATTATTATGTTTTCGGGCACCAAGGTACTGTGAACGTAAAATGGTCAGGGTTCCTTGTTCTTTCAGTTCTTGTTACAACTGCTGAATATGATTACAGTACTTATGTCCTCTGCAAAGTATTAACTTTTGAATGTTTTTAATACTACACACTTGTGATTGCATCTTGCGGCATCAGTTTGCCATCATTAGACCTGATCTGTGACTGCACATAACAGAATAGTTTGTGGCAGCCTGACATGGAAATTTGTGACCAGATGCATATATAGAGATAAAGGCAGCAATCCTATAACATGCCAAGCAGGCAGTAAGGGGAAGTAGAGGCATAGCTCTACCCATTCCCAACCTCGGCACTAAAAGAGGGTGGGGGGGTCAGTCCCACACCCAGCTGCTTTACCCCTTGGAAAGAGACCCAGTACCCATTGTACAGGAGGCTGGGTGGGGCTTGGAGCAAGTCTGGACAGGTCTGGAAAAATCTTGCCTCCATCTGGGTTTCAACCCTGAGCCATGCAGCCCATAGTGAGTTGCTACAGCACATTATCCTGGCCACCAGGTACATGTAAACAATATGTCCACGTGATGGTATTTGACAGAGGACGTAACTGATCGTAAGAGGGACTTTGCACATTGGAGTTAACCGTAAATTATTGAGTACCATGCTGCTGACATGTTCTGTAGAGAACTACATGAATGAATTTAAAGCTTCAACCAGTTACAAAGAACACCTTGCCCTGCTTTGACTCACTTAGGGATATTACAAGGTCATGGCCATATTTAAAGTGTTTGTGTTGATTAAATCAAAGACATTCACAATTAAATTGCAAGGAAACAGTATTTCTTGTCATACTCAGGCAGTTACAAATCCCATTCAGATACATGTGCAGTAAAACACTAGAGTTGAAGGCATTATATTAATGAGTAACTTAATCATAAACAGTGATATCTAATTTAATTGCACACAGTATATTCTGATTTAATATCTGGAAGGTAGGTTGACTATTCATCATTTAGCATTTGTAGTTAAAAAGCAAGACTGAAATTTTCTTTATGGTGTTTGTTAATTTTAATAAGTTGCTTGGAAGCTATTTCAACAAATTAAACCCAACCCACATCAATCATTGCCTCTGTGACTCTTTTTCATGCTGTTGTTTCTCAAACATATGGTTTGAATAACAGAGGACATGCTGTGGGATGCACCATCAGATGAATAGGTAATGTAGCGCACACTTGAGAGGTTGTTAGTATCAAATGACATGGCAAGGTGACTGTGTGTTGAATTGGGAACAGTGATACAAAATCAGCTGCAGCGTCATGTACTGTATACGAAACGTTGTAGGAGAGACCCGGGTATACCAAATAAATTCTGAACCCAGATTGTCACACAAAATTTTAAATGGGACCTTATTGTACATATGTTCAACAAGTTACTGCTGAGCTAATCTGTTGGAGCTCAATAATTAAATGAAGATGACACACCTGTAAAATGAATAACAGAAGAAACCTATTATGTTGTATTCTCTTGGAAAAACAATAAAGTGCAAACCCCTCTAATACTGTCTTTGTGGTCTAAACAGACTAATATTTTTGTAATTCTAACATGGTTAAAAAAACTTATTTTCATACTATCTTTCCCCTCATTTGTTTTAAGATCATTGTATTATTATAAGATAATATGACTACGCATCAGTCACCCTTACTGATGTTTTTGTGTTTGGGTCTGCATTTTAGTTGCTTTGGCTCATATATTACCATAAGTTTTATGTGGAACACATATGGCCTACTTTCTAAAGTAATAAATATTTTTGTGGTGATTCAGGTCTCTTACATTCACCTATTGAGTACTAACTGTACAACTACATATGTCAATTAAAAATTATAATTACAGGTCACGGTCCATTAGTTATGTCTGTTGGTAAAATCAATTAATAGTTTTTATACAGATCTGTCTTTAATTAGGGCCTGCATGTGATAAGGCTGGCAGACCATTTTTTAATTGGATGTAGGTGAATATACATATTGTTGACAAGTTAAATATTTTCTTGACAAACATGAATCCATTACATATCTATTTTTTTTTAATGTAACTAAGAATATCTTCCATACTTTGCATATTTCTTACTCTGTCAAGAACCACTCGTTGAAGGGTAATTAAACTGCAGTTACAGCCTTCTCTCTGGAAATTTAAAGATGACATCATTATTTATTTTGTTAACGTGTAATGAACATATGCTGAGTATAGTGCAAGAAAACTCATTACACATGTGACACAATGTTCCAGAACTTGCAAATTGGACAGTACAAAATCATACATAAAATTATAAAAGGTAATTCACTACTTTAAATAGTCATGTTGTATAAACTAATACAAATGAAGGAAAGAAAAATATTTCATGACATCAGACTTTCTATATGGCCTGTTTATACACACTCACAAGAAATAACAGTATTGAAAACTGTATGATTTATAGCCACATCAACTGAAGCTTTGGCTCATTCCAAACTATGCTATGTTATTCTACAAAATAAGGCAGCAGGAAACAACACTTTCATTAGAAAAATTCAAGAGACTAGTTACAGTTATAGAGGTAACACTGCCACATTTTGGGCAGCAAGAGCTTGGGCCTTACAGGTTGGTTCCCATATCCGACACAATGTTGCATTTTACCATAAGCTTCAACTGCTCTGACAACAGCTATAGTCACCAAATCTTAAGGAAACAGAGTGTGAGAAAGTGGAGTGTATTCATGTGGCTCAGTACAGGGTCTGGTGATGAGATGTGAACATAATGGTGAACATGATGGTCTACAAAGAAGGGAAATTTATTGACTACATAAGCATCTTTTAGCTTCTCGTGTAGTCAGTCAAGTGGCTGCATCAGTATGAGGCACAGAGGTAATGTAACACAAACAGAAGTTACAGGATGCCACTGAAAATTTGATACATAACGTCTATACTATCTCTGTGGTTCACCAGCATTCACCTATGGAATTTCTATGTTCACACATTTGAAAAATAATATTCCCCCACACTGTTTGGGGATGGGGACAGCAGATATGTATAATTTTCAATGCAGTGAAAATATACCATGTCATTTTGCCAGCCAGTCACCATCTTATATTTCCTGCCTACAGCATTCAAAGCATTAGTTTTTTTTTTTCTTTCTCTTTTCTTTTAATTTAAAATATACTTCCTTCTACTATAAATGCATGTTCTTTCTCTCTGCAGTGTGCACTGCAGCTAATAAATATACATACCCATCTTCCTTTACTACCATATATATTATCTGAGGTTCACTGTTGTCTTGAAATTAACCTGTTAGTAATTTTATTTAACTTCATAAAACAAGAAGTTAATCCATGTGTTCAGAAAGACTGTTGTCTTCACACATTCCAAACATCACGAAACGCTAGGCCTTCTGTATTAGGAAGTGTGTCATCCCTGTTGTGTGTGTGAAACTTGGAAAATTGTATGTAGTCAAACACACTACGGAACTTCATACCTGCCGAGCACACCCCCACAATAGCTGTATTTTTTCTATATCTGTTTTTGTTTTGTGTTGGTTTTATTAGATTCCTGTTTTGTTGTCATTTTTGCTAATAAGGCTCGTATGTAGAGATCTCTACACCACATGCGCGTGCATGCTTATAGTAAGATCTTAAGTTCCCCTAAGACAACCTGAAGATGGCCAGTACAGGCCGAAACGTGTAGTTGTCCATTATAAAGTCATTAAATACACCTCATGTTACACAGTTGTGTTTGACTACATACAATTTTCCAAGCTTCTGTATTAGCCCCGTCTTAGTCTTGTACAAGTATTCCCTCAAATGTCTAGACTCTCCCCAACTTATACAATACTTATGTTACAAAATGTCTGGTGCCAGTCAGAATTTAGTACACATGTGGTCAGCTATCTGTACATATACAAGGGAGTCCAGCTGCATTCCTAACTCAGCATACTGAAACCCATTTGGTCACAGCATCACTGCCCTGCTACCTACGTTATCTCCCAGCAGTATTCTTCTGCCACCTTTGTCTTATTTTACCTTCATTCCCACAAGAAAAAATTCAGCATGTGTTTCAAAAATTTCATAACTTCAATTTGTTTTACTTTTTTTAAACTGCATAAGTCAGGAAGTGTCTGTATTTCACAGGAAAACTGATGACACTACCAACATCAGAGTGTTCCCCTTTTATGAGAGAACGGAGGCTCACATTGTGAACATTATGTCACCAAAGACAACTACACTGCATTTTACTTTTTAAAACCTTTTCATCGATGTACCAACATGGCAGTCAGACAAAATCTAAATTTACTTCTTTTTTTTTTCTGATGGTACCATATTCAAGTATACTATAAACTATTGTGAAACACTTTTTATCATTTATTAATCTGATGTAATAAAACTTTAGGTCCCATAATGTTAGGAATTATAATAAACAAGTAACATGCAGAAATCCTTATGGCAAATTTAATAAAATGGTGTTACTCACGTCTTTGCAGCCTGCTCTCCGCTTTTGCTGAAATTTGCTTTGCTGCCCCATAAAACACAAGTGGAGTGACTGATATAAGAATTACTGATATTATAAAGAGCACTTCAACATTTGGTTCTGTGATGTAACATCCAAGAAGTTTACTCCATTCTGTTCTAGTCAAATTCATCTGCAATCCCAATAAGAAACTGGTGTTATTGTTATTACTGACATTCATTCAAAACTCACTCCTTTGTACAAATTCATTCACTTGCACTTAATAATGCATATAATTCCATTACTCTTGTATCAGCTACAGTTATTTCCATCAGTTCACACATTTCAGGCTGAGAACTGGTGACAACTCTGGATTACAGGAAAATCTCTTGCTCCTGCCAGTAATCAAACCTTGATTTTTCAGTCATCCATGTAACATAGTCATTATACCAACTACACTATCCAAGCTCCTAAGTACAGTAACAAAAGTAGTCACAGTAATTATGAATCATTTACAGGCTCTACTTAATATTGTAAACATATTCCACACGACTGTCTAGCGTGAGAATGTGGACGCACACAAGAGTGCACATGGCAATTATGTGCACTGGAGTATGGACCGCACCTTCCAATCTTACTAAATTGTATAAACACTCACCGCATCTACAATATCCATACACAGAATTCCTTCTCCTGTATCAGCTTTGTGATCTTCATAATATTTATTAAGATTACAATACTTTTCAGTACAGTTGACACAAACTGCTGGCTCATATTTCTTTGTGGTAACATTATAAAATGTATTAAAGCAGTTTTGAGTGTCATTATAAAGCTGTTGAAATGTAATAGTAATGTTTAATAGTTGTGGTGTTAATGTTCCATTATCTTTCACAACAAAACAACCTGAAATAAAAGACATACTTATACATATGTTTACTTCTGTCATGCACAGAAAGTAGGAAGTATACTTTTAAAACTTAAATCCTTGTTAACAAAGTGTTGTACTTTTACAGACACTGCCAACATACCATTCAGTTGTGTGTGGGAAGCAAGAAACTTCATATTTATAGCACTGCACCAAACAATGCTGCTACTTTAGTATGTATTTAATTCATACCAGCCAAGTGCCGAATTATTAACAGCAGTGCACAAGTGACGTCCAACTGTCCGAGCATTACATTCTCTCAGCTTTCAATATCATTACTCCCAGGGTAAAATATGGTTGCCAATCCCATAACACCAGGAATAATTCCCCTGTTCCTGCATGGTAAACAGTTACTGCCAATTTTATGTTTTTTGCACCATGTTTTGTAATATAATTATACAATATAAACCAATGAAATGCATATTTCCTCAATATTTTAATTTTTTTATTAATTTAGGAAATGTGCATTTTATTGGTTTATTTTGTATAGCTACAAAACATGTAACACCATTCTTTCTGATATCTTGTACTTCTGGATGATTATGTTGTTGTATTTTCTAATGTGTCCTTCAGTACAGCAGGTGTCATGGAAACATTAATGCATATGCAGCCTGTATCCACCAGGAACACAGTCTGTTTTTCCTTTGCAGTTCCAGATACCTGACTACACAGCAGGGTCTCCACATGTTAACATCCTGCTGCTAAGCAGGCCTCACGCCTTTGCGATATAGTATTATTTCTTGATACACACAACGAAGCTCTTGTCTTGAAATATTAAAAATTTCTCTCTGAAAAATGTCTTTGAATTCTGACATATACATAATATATACACAATATTTATTACCAACTTGTTGCAAACATAATACTTTCCTGCACTCAGGGGCATGATAAATCTATCTCTCTGTATCTTTACAAAACCTCATATTCAGACTCATCAACCATATGCTAATGTTTCTATTTTTCTTTATGTCTAATACATTATACAAGGATCTCATCACATGTCATGAGAGGTACTTACTACTGCAATGACCTCTTGTCCAGAGCTTTTCAACATACTCAAAAGCACCTTCAATTACTTCAAGGTGATCCAAATTCACAAGTTTCATCTGACAAGAGTGTCCACCTTCATCATGCGCCTAAATCAAGACAATGAAAATATTAACTCTGTAAGACATACTGTATGTAGAATTTACTACACACAGTGATGGCAACACAAGAAGATCAGTATACTCCAAACAGTAGCTTAAATTGTACTTGATTTACCAGTGGAAACAGGGGTACAGAAATATGCTTGTTTACTTGCAATGGCCAAGTTAAGCGAAAATGGTGGAAACTACAAAAGTGTCTGTATGAAGCATATGGTTAAACTGCAGCCAGGCATACTTTATTAAATTGTTAGTAAATGCAAATTATAGAAGTACATTATTTCTGAAGCCCAGACTGGAAATCAATATATGGGGTACTAGAACAGTGTTTGGTTGCTTTCTAATGTGACTGAATATATTAAATGTCATAAAGATGGAATATTTTGTACCTACAAAATACAAGCATGTTGTAGAATACACTGAGGATACATAATCTTCGGACACATGAACCTCTAGTTCTAAGATTTGCAACTGCATCTATTTACAACATTTTTGCTTACCAATGGCATTTAGAGTTTACATTAATAACAGTGAAGGCTCATTCAGCAACAAACAAAATCTGACATAAGACTTGAGGTGTCCATGACAGTTACAATTTATATTGTGTTCTGGGTCATGACGGCATGTTGAGTATTGTAGGATGTTACCAAAGTTTTGAAGGAACATAAATACTAGCTCCACCATCAAAGTAAAAGTTAAGATACAGGTAGTAATATTCCTCTGAAATGTTGGCGCCCACCCACCAGACTATATGTTGCTACAACCACAAAGACCCCAATGTAACTATCATTCTGGTTCACAAAATCACATGCACACTTTCTCTAACCTTCAATTACTTTGATGAGTAATACTTGCAACGGAGGTAAGTGGGTGTTTACATCTTCTTCAAACACATACAAAACACTTCTGTTTTTCATAAACTGACCACTGTAGAGTCCCCAGCATCATTCCTGCATAATGCACTCAGAACACACTGTCTGTGTAGCTTGACATAACTTATTTTACTTACAAGCTCATATTATAATACCAAGGCAATATTTCTAGCCAAAGCAACTGCTGTCTGGACTTAAACAAATTTACGGTAATTTATTTTCATGAAAGAGACAGTTATTTTATACTCTGTTTATGCAGCAAATACAAGAAAAGATATACCTCAAAAAAACAATAAAACACTGTAATATTGTGTTCTGCCTACACAGTCTGGAGGCATTAGTGTATATTACTAGAGCTGTATAGACCAAAACTGTAACACTTTGACATGTCACACTGGACAGCTGAGTGAGGCAATGATACTTTGGGGCTTGCCTCTCAACAAGCATATGTCCAATTTCTGTTCAGTCAACACATATAATTTTCTGTTCTCTTTCGTCCATCACCACGGGGCAGCTATTAACACAATGCACAGCGGTCTGCAGTAGATAAAAATAGCAGTACATTCCAAAAAGGCAGGGAAGCAAAATTCTTATGATGTGGGCAATCAACAAAATATGTAATCTGTATTAACATCTTATGTATAAAGAATTAACAAAACATTAAATTACAACAATCCAAATTACAGTGATCTGTTTTATAAGAGAGTACTAAACTATGAAAATATTTAGGGCTAGTATAAAACCCCTTGAAATTTCAAACGTAAATCCTGACAATTCCCATCTCTAGCTACAGTTTACACAGGTAACCCTTACTGTGATCCACTGATATATTATACATCTTGTCAGCATGGAGAGAGCTAGGTTTGGGTGAGTGGTCCAGAGGCCCCAGGCAACAGAGTCCAAGAGACAGAAAAATTGGCAACAAAATGAATCTATTAAATGAAAAAATTTGATTTTATGTGCTAAAAAAATTTTAAATTATTGAGCCAAATAAATCGGAAATCAACAAATAATTCCAGTTTTTTAAAGTCTCTAATTTCTGTCATAGGCAGCCATTGTTACTGCTCACACCAGGTATCAAAAAACCTAGCCACACCATTCCTTGTCTGAGACTTTAATTCACAATTTCACCATATATGTATGCCATAAAACTTCTTCTGGCAAAGTTTAAGACAATTAAACATCTGACTTATATTTACCATTTCTTCCTTGTGGCCCGATTCATAACCATGAACAACTCTCACTGCTATATGACAATAGTGCAGTAACAAAATATCAAACCTTACTCTTCCATCTCTATTGATATAACAAAAGTTGATAGTCTAGTCATAAAATTTCCAAAAAGACATCTTTATTCTCCATACCTTATAAATGTCTTCATGAGCTTTTAATACGTCCAAATAATAATCAACACATCTTTCACACATTCTTATTGGACGAGCATTTCTTATAGCACACTGTGTGAAATTTGATGTGGAATTTGCAAAATATTCAAGGTATATCCTGCAGCCTTCTATCATATCATAGCTGTACCTGAAAATCACATACATGTGTTTCAATTTCATTAATTTATAGCATATGTGCGTACAGTGATGTGTCAAAACTGTCAATAATACATATGAACACTTTTTTTTTATTTCACTCTTTTACCGATACAGTGCACTTCGTGCAGCTACCATGAAACCAGCAATACATACTGTGGCACACAATTTAAATGTCATTTCAAAATATTAAATGACATTTCACTCATGCTAAGTAGTTTTCCTCCTGCGGATGGTTTCTTAGGTGATTTCATGATGCTGTTTAACTGCACAGTATGGACTGAAAAACAGAAGGATTAAAAATTCAAGCATTTGCAAATACTACACAATTTTGGAATAATGGCCTACTTTAAAGTCATACCTTCAACTATCCTGTAAGAAACATGTAAATATTAAAAAAAAAAAATAGCCACTCTCCTGGCTAAACATTACAGTACAGTACTTTGTTCCCAGAGATTAGCAACATTGCAAACTACATCACAAAGATGCAAATGCAGTGGAATGGTCAGCCTCCTGCTTTAAATACAGGGGTCCCACATTCAATACTGGAATGGAGATAAGCTATTCAGCCTAATGTCTTTCATGCATTTCCTAAGATCTTCAAACCAAATACCTGATGTTACCTCATCTCCAGCCACACCCACTTCCTCCCACATCCCTTCCCAACTCATTATTCACTAACAATCCTATCAACTAATTCTATAGGAAATGTATTCAGAACATAACTGAATAAACCAAAAATAAATGCAAATAAATAAATAACCCTCAACTTATGAAGACACTACAACTAAAATTCCAGTGTAATACTTGTCACATTTTTCAATTCCACATTCAATTATCTGAAACAAATTTTATGACTGTTACTCCCGTTGATTATGTAGAGTCTTCTAGTTGCATAAATATCTGCAAATTGTGCAGCTACATAGACGTCTACATTTTTTATTTTAAACTACAGAATTTATGTACATCACTAATATTGTATAGTTAGGCTTAGGATTCAAGCTCTAAGGAACACTGCCAAACTCATGTGAACATGGTATGAACCTCTGGATACTACAAGAGATGAGGAATTTGGGCAGAAGAATTTTTCAAGACATACTCTATTTCATGGAACAAGTCTGTTAATTAACTAATTGTAACTAGTAACAAAAAGTAATGTCAAACTTTTTTTCATTCTGTTGCAATATGATAAACCTATAATTCGATAATGCAAAGCAAAAATCAACAAATAAAGAATGTGTTTTTTAAAGTAAAAACATTTGTCACTCCCAGCAAAACCATTAAAAAATGTTCCCATGTGCTGTTAGCAGCAGTTCCTTGTTGTGAACACAAAGCTGACCATCCCACTCAACACAGTGATATGCTTGCAAATGGACCCTTACCCCCATAACCACTCTATGATGTAATACGCAACTTTCATTCCATCCGTTACATATGAGTAAAGTATGTAATTAGCATCATAGCTATAAAATCTACAAAACTTTGTCAAAAAGTACTCAGCAGCCACAACAACATGAAAGGATAACATTAAAAATAGGTTTAAAATAATCGAACATAGTCACAAGTACATAATCATGAATTATTTAAAACTGATAAATGTCTTACGCCTATAAGAACACGAAGGAGAATTTACATGCCGCACTCTGGCTTAACAAAGGTGGCCTACGACGTCTATAGTGTGATAAATTCACACTTATTGGTTTTATCACAACGAATTATCACTATACTGTCATAAAATGTTTAAAATAAAACACAATTTGGAACTTTGTTTTGCACGTCTCTGGTCTGTCAATCTGAAACAAAAGTACTGCGAATACTTGAGACCAAACAAGTTCATTCAAATTAAGAGTGCAAAACCTGGAAACGTAGCACTACCATAACCATTACTTGAAATACACCAAGGCATTATCTACGACAAACTGGTCAAAAAAAATATATATATATATATTCGAAAATGCAGTCACCTTAAATTTCCTTCTACCAGTGCCCCAAAGAATAACAAGGCACACAAATTAAATTCCACACTAGCATGAAACATTTGAATGTCAAAATTATACGCCCATACGTACTGGCAACACACAATGCAACACGTTCCAGTCGACGAGACGACTCGATAAATGATCAGTGATACCAACTTAAGAAACCAACATTCTCTCTCTTAAGCACAGAATATCCCTCATTTGTTACGAACGTCAAGAATAAATACATGTCACGTGTAGCAAAATCTGCATCACGTGAAAATAAATTGTCAACGCAAAAACTCCATATACAGAAATTACAAAGCAATTGTTGGTTTTTGAGTTAAAAATTCATCGAGTGTGCCTTCTGCTGCCTCTGTAATGAAAGCATCTCGGTCATGTTCTGTAACCTGTAGCTCGAATAATACCGATCTTTCAGTCACCAAAAATAAACGAATTTAATCCAAATACTCAACGAATCGACGGAAAAAACTCGGCTAAGCCAGCGATTATTATTTTACATAGTCTTTGATATTACCTCCCTCAGATATTTCTGAAATAGTTTTTTTTTAAAGCATGCACGGGAAAAATATTGGCCACTTTAGCTAACGGCACCCCTATCTAAGAGATTTTAAAATGTGATAAAGCTGCTTCTTAGAATCTAGGATATATTGCAGTCTAATCAGTGATACTTTAAATATTTTTATCTTATCTGTGCCAGCACTCTGTACTTTCAAAGGACTGTCAGCGATTACAACCTATTTTAACCGCGGTCCGCTCAGACACGAGTGATTTTGCCAAGTGCTAGAAAAGGTTCTTAAAACATAATAGTAAGATATTGCAAAACTGATTGTTATTTTATTCATGTAAGTGTTAAATTACGATTAATTGTATAGCTTCTTTTATAAGCAATACTGATACACGTATTTCTATTTTCGATAGAGTTTCTCCCTAGGATTGTGAAAAATGCGCTCCGACCTGCTACTTACGTCTCGTTTAATATTCTTGACAAAGGTTAAATTTCCATAACCACGAATGCAACGGAATTTGTGCCGACAACTCATGAATGCAAGTTATGTCAGAAGTCGCATGTGAAAACTTAATGCCACCATATTTTTCTTCAACGAGCGTCATCCCCGTTCTATTTGTCAAAACCTAAGATAATAATTCTACAAGGATATAACAGTCACAACACAACTATATATAGTTGTGTTATGACTGCTATATTCTTATAGAATTATTACCTTAGGTGCCATCATATTTCTGATTACACTAGTATATTTCAGCGCCCTAGACAGTTGCCCGGTTAGCCCGCCCCTAATCCGCCCCTGACCAAATCCTAATATCAACCTTACAGCTTTGCTGAGGCTAACTAGCTAAAACTTGAACTCTAGCACAGTAATTGGTTGCTGTTTGTGGCACTATAGTTCTTATTGTAAACATCTGAAAGAAACAGTTCTTCATGGAACTTCTTGTTTCATGATTTTTCGTATCGTCATTGCTGAGCGATATCAGTAGACAGCAGCTACTCATTGGGTCGTTGTGGTGAAACACCATTCATGAACGCGTTTCAATAACTTTGCCTTCATTTTAGAAACATAACCGATTGTCCGGTTGCGTATTTGAGATTTACGACGAAGTATCGACTGCTTAAGTTATACAGCTTCCGAATGACGACCTGCAAATATAAACGGAAGCAATCAGACACTGCTACAAAACACTTCCCCGGCTTCTTCCTGGACAGGCTAAGAAGAACCACGCAAAACCAGACAGGTCAGCCGTCCGCTAGGCAAGATTCGTAGGCGGGGTAACCAGAATATAAGGTAGGAATGCTATCCGTCTTAAAATTTGGTAGTTTGGTTTAATGTTAAAATGCAACACACTACCCAAATACTGTGACAAAAGAATTTATGCAGCCTATGGGAAAGTGTCTTCTACGAATTCCATAAAGAATATCTAGGAAGTGTGTCATCC
>Ga0123352_10009364_pt1 | contig 15313 bp, 14 predicted proteins | sample TergutLab28metaG_FD_89700 | JGI IMG/M metagenome (GOLD analysis project Ga0123352, IMG submission 89700) | Labiotermes labralis P1 segment gut microbial communities from Petit-Saut dam, French Guiana - Lab288 P1 | ecosystem: Host-associated > Arthropoda: Insects > Digestive system > Gut ... | reverse complement strand
AGATAAACTATAAAATTATTTTAAAAACTCCGACATGTTTCGGTTTACTTTATAAAACCATCTTCAGGGAGTCTCCTGTGCCTATTAAAGTTACTTGTTATCTGATATTACCGTTGAGGTATGCTGGCAGCAAGTCTTATTTTCATATGTGATGGAGCTGGATATCATGTTACATGTATTCCTTGTGTTGGTTTCCTGTGTCTGCGTCTGTAGGTCGTGGTATGATTATTAACTGACATACAAGTGCATAAGTTGGTAAAAAATAAAGTGAATTGAATCAATATGCACGGTGCAACAGTGAAAGAGCGAACACGGCGTTCCTGATCTCAGTGCGTAATTTCCAAGTTCGTTTAATGAGATCAACCATAATGTTGCAGAATCAATCAGCTAACAGCATTTTTGGGCTGGTCATAGCAGCGCCCTTACTGTCTTGTCTGGTGCAGTGAGCGTTTCATTAAGTGGAAGAGAAAGCGGTAGGGGGAAATGAAAGGATAATAACTTGTACTAACCATTCTACAAATATACCAAGTTTTAAACGAGCACAATTACATTCACCTGGACACTACAAAAAAAAATAACAAAATAAGCCTAGTTTAGTTAGAGAATCAATCGTACTACTTTACCTTCACCACGCTACGTTTCGTCACTTGTGAAAGTGTAAGGTCAAGTTCACGCTGATTATTTTAAAGTTTCAGGTCGTGTGGTCTCGAAATGGAGATCCATGATATTCGCCTAACGAAAGCCACATTTCTGTCACAATGAATACTATGATTATGTAAATTTAGAACGTAACAGAAACGGAAACAAGGACCGATAAAAAAAAGTCGATATTCGCGCAACATAAAAACAGTTCGTGCGAGGAATATCATGATAAACAGCCCACAAATAATCTTCCCCAGAACAAGACAATCAACTTAGACATGTAGCACGACACCATCACATCTATGACAAACTAGGGTATTTGGTGAAAACAAAATACGATCTACCTCCCAGTTATTTCACACACGGCCACATGCAACATAGATTCACAACATACAATGCCACTAAACGTGATGTGTACAGATAAATGCTGCCACTGAAAACAGTCTGCAATAGGCGCGAGCTCCGTATTCCAACAATGCAAGAAAACAATTGCTCTTTCGTAGCAGTTGTTCAGATTCCAATGAACTTCATGAGATATGCATCAACGGTTACACCTACAGACGTTAAACAACCAAAAGCTAAATATATCAACAGCACGCTATTCCAGTCACGAAAATAAACACATCCGTGTTGTTAAACTGGTTAATACACCCATATCGACGTTCTCAATACCACAATCCTCAGAAAAGGACACGTTACCCTTCTTTCCAGTGCTGCCGGGGGTCTGCACCCTAGTCTGACTTGCAGTGAAGGGTTTTCAGTCACTACCAACGAGAACATTTACCGACATACACACACGTACACACACCATTCCATAAATAACCTCCTTCTAATCACTAATATTCTGTTGGAATATCTATTAACACAATCAAACTTACCCCCTAAACATTGTTCTTAACACTGATTTACAAATTGCACGATATTTATCACACAAACACTCGCTAAATATGAAAGTAAGCGCGAAATGATCTATAACCAGCTCTGCCGTCTTGCGTCCGTTGCAAACAGCACAGAAACGAGAGCTAACGCGATGGCCGACCGCCAGGCGGTGATGTCTGAAGCTTTAGATACGGGTGAGTGTGACCAACCTCCATGCAAGAAAAACACTAGATCAGTCTCTCCGATTTTGGTAAGTCTGATTGCTCTAGTCCATGGTTGGTTTACCTTATTTGACAGATTAAATATCATCAGTCTTTTAGTGTGGAACTCATTAGAGTAATAATAGCTTACAGGTATATGGCGTTTAATTATTTACATTATATCGTTAGATATTTGCGCAAATAAGAGAAGGTTGTCGGCGAATGTTTATGAAGAGACTGTGGGAGGTTTTCAAGACTAGTCAGTCACAAGATGCTGTAATGTGTACGGTAAAGCCCTTGAAAACAAGAAAGCTCATACAGTTTCAAAATAAGCCGAATCAATTCAACGCGAATGCGTGAATATAACATTGTTAGATCCAATCAGATTTCCTTGACAAGTACATCATCTCTGGTCACGCGAATTAATACGCGTGTTTTGTCAAGTCGTATGTGCAAAACGAGAGCGGCTTCCAATACCGCTTACAGCAAATTCGCACACTTGTCATAACATAGCCTGAACAAAATATATATATATATATATATATATATGTTGCACTGCCAGGAAGCCGAATTTAGTTTTAACGCGTTGTCATAAGGGCACGTTTACAATTGTTGTCTTTCATTTACGTCCTTAAAGCGTTATTTCGCGTAAACAGTACCAAATTTCAAACGGTGTGATCGGGGATATTTTAGCTTTATCTGTTGTGACCTTCTTATTCTAGCTGCTTGAGAGCTTTATGTTTGCTGCGTAGTCCTACATTGTGTACTGAATGCATTTGTCTCGAGTTTGCAGAGAAACACGTCCAAACACATCGAACATCTCATAATTAATATGAATTGGAATGCGGTAAATAAGAAAAATAAGGAAAGGAAATAAATCTTTAATGATCTAAAAATTCTCACACGGGCTCTGAGACCCACCTGATCTCTGACTGGAAAGGAAAGATCATTCAGCACGGGTAAAGCGGATGGGACTGGAATCTGACCGTCTTTCTATACCCTATTCCATTTCGTATGAAGCATGATGCTGGTCAAGAAATACAACAGCCATTCACGTAGGATGGTGGGGGCAGTCTTCTTCTGAGCCATCAGTTGTCACTTGGCAGTAGTAAGATAACTTTCTATCCCGAGCAGTCAAAGCAGTGCAGTGTTGTCATGTGGTTCAATTCAACCAAGGAAACTTGGCAACGCTTGTGGATTTGACTCTGTACCACGCGTCCATAACAGCCGAGAAACAGGCTACTACACCTGGTCATTTCACACACCACCCTTCAAGAGAAAAGGAAAGGAACAGGATTTAATGTCAAGTTTAAGAAGATGTAAAGATATATCTCAATCCCCCCAACATGAGCTTCATGATTTCGTGCTAAATTAAGCACAATGATACTTTACCATTTACTTTTAAAAAGTCTCTACCACAACTCTTATCACGTGCCGTGGATTATTTAACAACTCTGTATGAGATTCATGTGAAATGTAAAATTTGGTAAGATATGAGCATAAAAGAAGGGCGGAATTGTGGTTTCGGCGTTTGTGTACGTTTGGGACGTTTCAAGTCTGAATCTCAGTTTCGAGAATAACTGTCGTAACCAATGATTTTCGTGGTTTTCCTTATTCTCTTCTGTAAAATGTTTCGACAAAAGCTCAAAACAGACCACGGCAATTTCCCCCCAGTTCCCATTATCACACCATTCTCGCTGAAGAATCTGTTACACCTGGTTAAATAAACATATGAATAAACGATGCAGTATTTTGGACTAACACCGTGTTGACTTTAAATTGAAACCAAGTTTCGGAGTAACTTCTACCCTGATAATGCAAGTAACAGGTTCCTTCAAAACTCTTTATCCTATCCACCAAACTACAATGCGTCAAGCCGAAGAAAATACAGTAATATTCATGTTTACCGCCATGATAATCTCAAATCTTAAAAAACAATACTGAGGAAGTACATGGCAAAGAAAGGTTGTTACGTACAGACGCTGCCTTTCATACTCTTTCCTTTCAGGCCAACTATACCAGAGACGGGGTAAGGCAACAGTGCGTGAGGCAAAACTAAACTTACTTCGTTTAAAATCTTATTCCCAGATCTGAACTAAGCTGTCTGTACGGATTAAATACGCATGTAATTAAAATATTAGAAGCTATTTTATTATAACTAGCGTCATTGATTATAACATCCTTGTGAAACTAATAGTTGATACATCGAGTCCTTTGGAATGTAATGCTGTGTTGTTGGGGTGAATGGTTCCCGACGTTTCGAAGGATCATTGTGCATCACCTTCCAGGAGTCTTGAATTCTCATTCTGCAGTTTATGAAACCCAAAGACTATTTCCATTTTTTTTGCCCCACGGCGAACTACATAAATCTCACCACCTGCTTTAACGGGGGGGAAAAATATATGCGTAGGAGAATGAAAATACCGCATTAATATAACTTGTGATTACAATTTATGGTAGAGGCAGGAAGCGTGTTTTAAAACATATCGAACCTTGCACTCCATATAATTCACACTACGAAGTTCTCAAATTTTTAAAGGGTAATATTGTAATTAATTTTCTTTTTCGTACACAACTTGTATTAATCTGAAAATAGTTAAAAAACGAGACCAAACACATAGCCGATATAAACTGTTTGAGCTATATGATATTTATTTATTGAAGATATATTATCACGTTCACAAGAACCCTCCATTAGTCCCTATCTTAAGCCAGCTGACCAAGTCTGCAGCTTTCCATTCTGTTTAAGCAAGATACAATTCTCTAATAAATTCAGACAAAATAATAACTTATTAAATCCACTAAGGTTAAATTATCCTTGTGGACATGATGGAGCGGAGATGGAGTTCGGTTACTTCTTAACGTCGGCACTACATAGAGGGAAGTGGGCAGCTTCATGTCCCGACCACTCTAATTCCGAGGAAAGTGGACTCGGTGTATACTGAATAGGAGCTGGATAGGCTTCGGAATTCCCTGAGGATGATACAAATGTATCGAAACATGTAGGAGTGATTATAATATAAATATTGTTAAAATATTATATATATATATATATATATATATCGTATGTTGTTGGTTGAAATAAAAACTGTATAAAGGATGCACGTTACATACATAAAATTAGAATAAAACGCCTCTAGTTACTATAGGAGGCGGGATATTCGGTCTTTACAGTGACTAGGTTACGGTATGGACAACCGAAAAAAGTTGTTGGATTGCCGGCAAGGACAGATGATTCTTTATTTTACGAAAACGCCCAAAACATCGAAACACGTAAGAGTGATTATAATATAAATATTGTTAAAATAAAAAATATATATATTGTGCATTGCTGGATCATATAAAACGTATTATTCTGTTACGGAGTCGCCCAAAATGGCAATTCTTGAGTCCAGTTGTGAAGTACTCGCGCAGGTAACAACCTTCACTCAAGAATGTAGCAGTAATTTATGTACGTGTGACGTTGCACACGGTCGCGGATTTGGTAAAAAAAATTAATGAGGATGAAGGGTCTCTGATTTCGGCACTGTAACTTGGTAAACGGGTGTCGATATTTCGGAAGACAGAAGCAATTTTCTACCGTAAATATGATGAAAGCAGGTTGCTTCGAAATATAGGTAACATCTAATTACGCTGTACGACGCCACATTACAGAAGCTCGTAATCTTCATAAGTCCACTAATACCTCAAAAATCTTAAATATGTAACACGAGTTGGAAACACGAGAATTTCCTAAAACTTTTCTTTCGAAAATCCTGAAAGTAAGAAACAGTTTGGATAGCCAAAGGCGTAGATGGGATGATAATTTTAAACGGTTTTTATAAATTAAAATAGGAGGATATGAATTGGATTCAAATGGTTCAGAATGCGCCCCAGTGATATTCCATAAAAGGTAGGAAAAAAAACTAGGTGACTGTAAGGTTTCATAACACTGTCTTCCGTGGAATGAATTATTTAGCAAAGCGACATAAGAAGTAACAATACTGACAAAGTAAGTATAAAGTAACATTGAGGCGCGTTCGTGTAACCGTTGTTGCAGTGGAAAAGCAATTAATATTACATATTTTGAGCGTGTATGTGTAGACTTAGGTATCCAGCATGAAATACGCGTGTTGTATGTTGCTATTTGTAGCCTGCCCAGTTCTACAAAACTTTACCACTTTATTTCATGAACGGCACGATTTTCGAAAAGAAGTGATTGAACATAAAATGAGATTATTATTCATTAATTTTCTCTATAAATTTTGTCGAAGCATTTGTCATTGTAATAGGAACTGAGGGAGATAAGGTCTTCATGTAAAGTACCTGTTATTCTTATCACATTTTAATGAAACTTGAACACCCTCAACAGATACTGGAAAAATAATCAAATATCGAATTTCATGAAACTCTGTCCTGTGGAAACCGAGTTGTTCCATGCGGATAGACGGAGGGAAGAACGGACAGACAGACAGACTTGACAAAAATAACAGTCGTTCTTCGCAATTTTGTGAACGCGCCTAGAAATTACAAATCTCATTGCTTTGTAATTTTCTTTCCGCTGTTATGTCTTTTCTACTTTTCACACGTTTTCTCTATTCTCTCCACTTCCAAACCACTTGAACTCATCGAAGTCATATTCACATAAATGTGGGCATAATTGGAAAACGGATTAGACCGTCTGCTTCGGGGTGTAGATTAATAATTAATTAACACCATGGAGCAGAATCACTCTTTACCAGCTAGCAGTCGCTCAACTTTTCAAGCCAGGAAGAACCTTTATGGAAACTTGAGGTTTTTTACCGCGTTTACAACACCCATTTCCTAATTCCTATTTTAAGCCACATATATTCAGTATCTGTTTAACTTGCTTTAAGATCTATTTTCACTTATCCTCCCATCAAAGCCCAAATTTTCGCAGAATTAATAAAATATTTTTGTTATTCATAAGCTGCAATTTCAAATCTCATCCTCAATATCAGCAATCTTGTATGACTTTTGTCTTAGTTTTTGCAGAACCTCCAGACACCAGGTTTAACTTCAACAGCCCACAGGTGGTAATTTATACATCCTTTCCTGTTCATCGATCAAAAGTAATCCTTCCATTTTTGTGTTTTTATAGTGGCTTAGAGCCTGGTGATAAAATGACTTGTCTCATACCTTTCCGAACAGGAAGCACATGAAGAACTTTGTTCAACCATTCAGTGCCTATGGTTTACTATATGTACTACCCCCTTTTAACACTAAGAAAATCTGCATTTTGCTCTCTAGGATTGTGTTTGTGTGATTGTTACTATTCTCAAAATAAATTTCCTTTCCCCATACACAGCTAATTGCTTGGTCTTTACAGTAAAGCGGCTCCTAGGCTGTCAATATTACTGCAAAATATTATTGCCTTTAATTAATATTGCGCAATGTTTCTCCCTAGACAACTTAGTATTATTGTGCAACATTTTATTTTGTTCTTGGGTCAAGACGAGAAAATATGTTGAGTGATACTGATGCTGCTTGTGTGGTCATTGTTTTAGCACTGCTTTTAATAAACGAAAGGAATCGATACTGGATCAAAGAGTGGCACGAAGACCACAACACACACACGAAAATCTCATGACAGATTTAACGTTGCAGTGAGCCGAAAATTTCTTTGTCCAATTCGACCGTCCTTTATTTGGTGGGACACTTAACAGTGTTATCCCTAAAATCGCTAAAAAAACACTATCAAACGAGAAGCAGTTGCTTTCAGTCAGCACAAATCCATTAAGCTACGCTATTTGGCCACTGGAAACAATGTGAAAGGCCTGAAATTAGTAAAGTTTAAGTCTCAGTCCATTGGAATTATTGTGCTGGAGACGTGTTTACTTATCGACAGACGGAATGCAAATGAGTGAATACTGAACAGTACTGTCCATAGACTGTTCAATACATTGGGCAACCCTTCATGATTACTCCTAGACGGCCAATAATATTGTGCAATAATTATTGCGCAATATAATTGACCGTCTAGGCGCAACCTAATTGTGTACATGTGAGTTTCCCACAGCAGTCGTTTTCCTCTTCAGTGTCAAGCAGCTAAGAAGAGCGTGAATATTCTTGGATAACTTGAGCCTGGAGAAGAAGGCACTAAGAAGTTTCGAAACGTTGGTAACTGTTCATTAATAAATACGGCGTAACTTAACGGAAGATTTGAAGCTTCAACAGTAACCATGTTCATTGTCAACTACATCTTAAATTCTTTATATAACTTAGATGAATTTTAGTTTTCGATGACAAACAACTTTCATCCCCATGCAGGGACGTGCGTACTATATGTAATGGAAATATTATATAAAATTTCCCTTTTAAGATAATAATAAAGTTCATATAAAAACAGGATGTGCAGCATTAAATTTCTTGATGATTGCTCTGCTTGCTGATTGTTAACAGCTTTTGCAATTTTTTTCAGTTTTTCACCGTGCATATTGTCACAATTCACATATATTCACCAACACTTGTTGCTATGATGGCACTGTGGTAGCATGTCGTTCCTTGTTTGTGATGGGTTCGGATGTTGTGTTACTCTTCCTCTTGCTTTACTGTGTACGATGGGTTCGGATGTTGTGTTACTCTTCCTTCTACTGTGTAAAGCAAGAGGAAGAGTAACACAACATCCGAACCCATCACAAACAAGGAACGACATGCTACCAAAATGCCATCATAGCAACAAGTGATATAAGTAACTTTAACATGAACTAATAGCTCCATGAAGATGGTTTGAATATAAACCGAAACATGTCGGAGATTTTAACTATTTTAACAAATTAAAGTTTTATAGTGTCATTAAAAAGTGTGCATGTGTTGGTGAATATATGTGAGCTTTTGCACTTGCTTCCAATTTTCACGAAAACACAAGAGTTTGTAAGCAGTGTAAACTTTTCAAAATAATTATCTTTTGAAATAGTGTAGTCTAGTTGATTTGTGTTATTCTGATGGTGCTATAGAATGGCTGAAGCTAGATTTGTGAAACTGAAAATGGACATATTTCGGTATCAAAAGAGACTACAAAGTGTGTAAATGTATTTCACTTTAAATGTGTAATGCATAAAGTAGCTGTCAGATACATACAGCTTCTTGAGCAGACAGCGCCTCTTGAATGCATACAGACGAATTTCTAAATGTGGAAGTTTTCGATATTCCCAGAATGATACACTCGACAGTTGTGCGTTTTCATCACTATGGAGGTTTGTCAAACACAGCAACATGGTAGCCTGAAGCTAGACAATTTGGCAAATTTTCGAGCAGAAATTTACAGTGTACAATCTTGTTTATATATTGATAAGCCTGTTACAGTTTTTTTTAAATGGAAGAGTAACAAAAAAAAAAGTTTCACTGTATGTATATATATATATATATACAAAGAAATACTAGACGTTTCTGGCACGAACATTTTGTAAATTTTAATTATTTTTTGATACTGGTTGTTATAATACGAACAAAAACTTCGCAGATTTTCCAACTAAAATCTAGGAAGATTTTATTAGGCTGCTCGCAAAGTTGAGAGAAGTGAATATTAGCTTCGTCATGTCTGTCTCTCTATCTCTATCTGTTCGTCCGTCCGTCCGTCGATCCGCATGAAACGACTCGTCTTCCACTGGCGAGATATTCGTGGGATTTTCTACTGGGGGTATTATTAAAATCGGTCGATAAAATTTGCTTGATTAAAATCGGACAAAATACCAGGCACTTTACACGACGATGCAGGTACCTTTATGATAATACCTCTCCGAATTCTAAAGGAGATACAAAGAGACTCAAATAAATGTGTAAGAAAATTACAATATAAGATTAACTACAAATACATTTTTTTCCAACATCGTGCTTTTGTTAAATAATTACGAAAAATACGATAGAGCCAAATATATTATAAATCCGATATGAGATGTCACGTTGTGTCTGAGTAAACTAAATTACAAAAGGTAGTAGACTTCCAATCAAACTTCTTTGTATAATAATTTTAATATCTAAGTTAGCACGTTTGGACATTACAAGTGTGGTTCAAATATGTTTGTGGATTATTTATTTACGCAATAGATATTCGAGAACAATATGATGTTAAGAAGATTCCACTTGCATGCCGGTTGAAAATTAAGACAAACATAAGTAGGCTAAAATATATTTAGCACTCACTGCGTTCGGCTAGGTGGAACTTTGATTCAAGATGCAATTTGCGTGGAGGGAAATTAAGGCCAAACGAAGTCACAATATTTAATACATATTGTTGTGCATCTGGTTGTAATCACACAACTACACGACGCCACATACTATCGACTGAAATTTGTTGTGGTGCGATGTAATAATTATTACCACAGACTTCGTGTAGATACGCTAATTTTCTCTGCATTTATCGATTTTATTACAATTCACGTTAAGTATAATAAGAGAAAAGGTGCGAAAATATTGTTTAACGTTTATAGACCATATTTAGATATATGAAAAACTGATGTGTGTAAAGATTATAGATATACATACGAGTAATTTTTTCTAATTCAGGGGATACAAAATATTTTGTCGATTTCAAGTTTTGATATTGTATGGGACAAATACATTTAATAAAATGACAAGCCACACAAAAGTGAAATAAATTTGCAACGTAATTTTTAATAGTAACAACATTCTAAAATATATGTGTAAATTTTGTGCGACCCGGCAGGAATAAATGATACGAACATAAGTGAAGATTTCAGGATGCAAGGATAAGGAAACGCCCCAATGTTAAGTTCAGCCTATTTTTATTTCCCTCATTGTTCCAAGCTTTGAAAGTTGATAATTGTCTCTCTCGCAGTATTAAGAGGCATATTCTCTTTCTGCCAATAATGCTACAGCAACTTTATTAAGATTTCAAAAAATCACTGACGTAATTTGGAAAGTAAAATGCTCAGAATATTTATTGACGAAAGGTTAGCCATTTTCTAGCTTCACCCTTCTTCTGCTTCCATCTTTGCATATAAGAACTCGAGAACTGCGGAATAGATTTTCATGAAATTCTGAAGAACTGAAATAACGTTGGTTAAAAAATTTCTAGTTTTAAGTAAAATCGGACAAAATAATGTATGCTGTAGGTGAAAACTTGGATGGGTTCCTGCCTACATCTTTCAGATGTTTTATTAAAACTTTTTTGGAGGGAATAATGTTTCCATCACTACTCTAGGAATAATGAAAGGCACGTTGATATTCAATACACTTTCCCTAAAGTTTTATGATGTTCCAGAGAAATAAACAAAGGAAGTGGATACGTTACAATACATTACGTTGTGCATACTTTTCCTGACTTTTATCGTGCTTCGCAGAGTTTGGTGTAGTGCATGTTATGTAATTTTGTCATGATAGGTGGAGCACATGTACAGGCCCTGATTATTATTATTATTATTATCATCATCATCGTCGTCGTCGTCATCATCATCACTGTCATTATGCATATTACTTGTGTTGTTGTTTGGTCATTGTTGTATTCACTGCCTAACTAGGCACCCAGACGACTAGGGTTTGATTTCCAACAATGTAACCAAGTTTCATTTTACACCCTAACTTTCAGCCCACCAAACAAGCCTATGGGCATCTATGTAACCCATCCTGGGGATAGAATGGCTGGGTCATTTGCTTTCACGTCTTTCTGGTGATGAGGTAAAGACCCTCTACTGCTACACCAGTTGTGTCCGCAGGGCATGGTGCTTAATTACAGACAAGAACAACTTAACCTTATTACTGTTTTCTTATATTACTACAATATATCGCCTGCGTTATGTTACTTTCGCTATTAGACACATTTACTAAACGTACAAGGGCAAAAATGTGTCAAAAATACGTTACGTTTTGTTCCTACCTTGCAGAAAGGACGATGCCCCCATTAGAGTCTATTCAGTTAATTTCTATTTAATATTATATGTACAATGCATTGTCTGGAAATTAATTTAGTTAATTCGTTTGTTAGATCTGAGATTCTCAAGTCGGTGACTGTGCAGAATACTGTCGTCTGGGATGTCACTCCATATGAAATTCACTGACGCGAGGGGGGGGGGTGGACAGAAGTTAGGGCGGCAGTGGGAAACGACACGATTGTACTAGCGAATCAATGGGAATCGGCTACACCAAGATGGAAGAGATGAAAATAATTAGGTAGAAGAGATGGAAAACTGAGTTGAGGCAAGGGGTGAGAAAAATTTTCGGTGGCGGCAGATTTGCCCGAAACGTTGGTAGGTGACACAACTGACAGGACACTGCTGTGTATGGAAATAATTTTCACTCGTTCTGATAGAGACATGAAAAAATGTGGGTTTTTTTTAATGTTAGAGTGTTTGACATTAATTACCATTGTACGTTAAGAGTTTACAGTACATCACATCCAAATCTGAATTCTTCTGTCTGCAAGCACTTACTTCAGTAGCTGCATATTTAGCGCAAACTGTCGATAGTGATATTGGCTGCACTGTGTACATGGGCGGAGCTCTGGTAGCAGACGACAACTGGCGCCACGCGCGATCGCGTATAAACTCACCACCTCTAGCTTTGCGCATGCGGCCTGCACAGTGCATGTAAATATGGATCGACTAAGTAGATTCCTATGCAGCACGCATAGAACATTGCCTTTTCGCATGTAATAAAAGTGGCGTGAAAGCTCAGCATCTCCCTTTTATTGTGTCTCAGTCACAGTAACAACAAGAATGCAAATCACAAGAAGTTCTGAGCGAAACTCGAAGCTTACATTCCTACACCACAAATTAATAATAATATATTTTAAAAGTTGTTATCAGTGTTTCAGAGAAGTGTAGTGCAGAAGTCTTCGTCGACTGTTTGACCCTGACGATGGTGGCACTACGCTCCTGCGAAACGCCGAAACTGCTTGACCCTGGAGGAGGGGATAGTATGTTTCTCTGAAACGATGGTGGTAGTTACCAATCGAGACACGGTTAACACTCCAGGAGACCTGAATATATTTCAACACAGGCGTGAGAAACTCTTATCTACCGAAGACACAGATGACAGCATGGTAATGTTAGAAGTGGCTTGAAAAGTAGTCGGGATATCTGCATATGATTAGCGAATAGGCTATGGGATGGGTGAAAGACGAAAGTGGGTTTGACTCAAGGCAGGGACAGATTTTTTTTTCACTGCATCAGAACAGCTGTATGGCCTACCGCAGCCTCCCATCCAATGGATATCGAAGACTTAATCACTGGAGATTCAGTGACCGAGGAATGAATCTGATCGGTAATCTCGTTCTAGAGCTAAAATTAAGGAAGCGTGGAGCTATACCGCCATTCAACCTAAGTGTTCATGATGTGGTGTCTGAGCACAGGCAGAACTTTATTTGACGTGGCTTTTGTGACTGTGGTAATGAACTTGTGGTTAGCATAGAGGGTGAAGGGTAGTATGATTAACAGAGAGGTTACTGTAATGACTCTGATCCATGGAGTTTGTGAGATGATGGGTGTCCTGCAGTCTTGCATATTCAACATCACGTACAGGTTATCCTTGCGGTAATCGAAAGTTGAGGCGTATGTAAGACAAGGGGGACGGTTTCATTGTAGTATCTGATTTGACTCTATTTTGCCCACGGACTGGACATGAACGATATATCGTTTCCAACGTGTTCGGGGTTGAATTCAAGTCCTTCTGGTACAGAATATTTCTTTAAAGTGGGACTGCGAAGAGCAGAGTGGTAGAAAATATGGCTACAATGCTGAGTTCCGCGTTAAAGGGATACTTTCCGTACGTGTCGAAGAGGGCCAATGTTTGTCTAGCTGCGTAGCGCTGTGGTGTACGTTTAACCAACAGAATGGAACGGTCCCATAACAACACGTTTTGTTGAAGTTTCAGTTCATGTTTCTTCCCACACGACCATTGGTTGGGACATAATACTGAAAACAGAATTAAACAATGTCACTAATATATTTTAACTCGGTTAAAACGACCTACATTCAGTGGTACCAACTAATTCTCCATTAGGCACATTTATTCAGCCTTGCTTAATACGACATACATAAGAGAATCTACCTCGGATAAAACGATGTTGCCAATCATCCTTTCCAATATTGTCAAGAAGTAGACTATTTTGAGAATTCAAACACCCCTTCGTCTTTGATAGGGCAAATCCTCTACATTTAAGGCAGCTACATAAATAATAGGCCTGGAGATCGACAAGTGTAACCGTAATTCACTTTGGGAGTAAAGTTGTCCTTACGTTTCTACTCCTGCTGTTAAGAGGAGACTGGTAACGTGACAATATGGTGACAGTCACGAATAAAAAGAAGGGTTTGAGCGTCGAAGGAAAAGTTACAGTGATACGACAAACAGAAAGTGGGAAAATAAAACTGACGTAAGTTGGGAATTTGGTCTCGTAAATTCTACGATCCAAACGATTTGGAAAAAGAACCAAAAGTAGATGGATAATAAAGCGACTTCGAAAGCCTGAACGAAGCGACATCGATGAGACGCTGCCGAAGTGGTTTAAGCAAAGAACGGTCCTCTTTTTGTAATAACTTTTTAATGTTAATGTTAATTAACGTGTTTGTATGGCAAACCTGTATGGAAACTTACAATTACAGAAGATTAATTTTCACTATTTCTAAATTTTAACTGTAATTTGGATTTTAAATAGATCATAGGGTTAACATTAAGTAATCTGCCTGCAGGCCTGTAATTTGCCTTGAAACATTTTTCCTTTACTTTTACCGTACACATCTCTTAGTGCGACACTTTTTTTATAACGATAAATTTTATTCCTTCCATTCGATGACGTTATAAGCGAATTCATCTGTATTTCAAACTAAGAAATGAAATTAAGTTGATATGATACTGATGGATTTTGCGTTCGCCTCATACCAGGAAGTCTTAATTCGATAACTGGCCTGTCCATACTGAATTTTTGATGAAAAATTGGCACTAGAACGGAGTTTTCTCTAAGTGGTTCAGGTTTCCATTGTCATTATTCTTCAACCAATGCTACATACTCACATTCATTTTGTACCATTGACACTATTTAATCGTGGCAACTAACAGCTTCCTTACATAAAAAGCCTCGCTCTGTCACTTTCTGTTTAGTGCACCTAAGTTTTTCATTGTCCACTAAAAATAATAGAGATGAAACGACATAAAACAGGTCGTAGGCCAGTCTGTGAGATATATGTTTAAAATAAAGTAAGAATGTATGAATGTTGCAGCTAGATTTCGCGTACTTTAATGGTGGACTGCTCGATGGAAGTGTGTGTGTGCAACCGCCAGTCCTGCGACCGCCCACCTGAGGAAAAAACATATTTTCCTTGCTCACGTCGATCCTAGAGCAAATGTCGAGCTCTTACCTCAATTACAAGTAGCAATACCTCCTTCCATACAGGCCTCTTACTTACTTACTTACTCCATGGTGCAGAGTCCTTCTTGAGAAGATAACTGGTTTGCAGCAAGTCAAGAAATTCCCCGCATTTTATGGAACCCGAAGGCTCATTACTGTACTCACAAGCGTCCGCCACCTGTCCCTATCCTGGGCCAACCCAATCCAGTCCACATACCCACATCCCACCTCCTGGAGATCCATCATAATATTATCCACCCATCTACGCCTAGGTCTCCTCAGTGGTCTCCTT
>Ga0123352_10009362_pt1 | contig 15313 bp, 14 predicted proteins | sample TergutLab28metaG_FD_89700 | JGI IMG/M metagenome (GOLD analysis project Ga0123352, IMG submission 89700) | Labiotermes labralis P1 segment gut microbial communities from Petit-Saut dam, French Guiana - Lab288 P1 | ecosystem: Host-associated > Arthropoda: Insects > Digestive system > Gut ... | reverse complement strand
TGGGGAGACCTCGGCATAGATGGGTGGATAATACTAGGATGGATCTCCAGGAGGTGGGATGTGGGTATATGGACTGGATTGGCTGGCCCCGGATAGAGATAGGTGGTGGACGCTTGTGAGTGCGGTAATGAACCTTCGGGTTCCGTGAAATGCGGGGAGTTTCTTGACTAGCTGCAAACCAGTTAGCTTCTCAAGAAGGACTCTGCACCATGGAGTAAGTATGTGGAGAACTGCAAGAACCTAATGCAGGTGCAGAAATAAGTGAACCTAAGATTATTTGAAAGTAACATATCCCTGTTGTGTTACTCAATTACAGATACATTTTTTAGTCAGAACAGTCATACACAACATCCAAAGTAGCATAAATTAGGCTGTGTTTCACCTTATTAAGCTAGCATTAGGCCCTCATTAAAACATGAAGAAGGCCCTTAACACTGCAGTAAGTGCAAAATATCCACCTTTGAATGTAATAATAAGTTGTAAAGGTATCTAAAAATTCTTAAAAATGGGTTATTATGTACTTTATATATGGTATATGCCTTAAAAATTGTGAATATATAAAAACTAAAAGTAAAGAGGTTTAAAATTTTTTTAAGCTGTGCTTGTAGGCAGGCGAGTATGTTGCTGGATTGTAATAAAGTACATGGAAATAAGTATGAAACAGTGGCATGTGTTTTATTTACTGTTTTTGTGAAGTAAGTTCTTTCCACTCTTATGACCCAGTTGGATGTAGATTTTGTGAAGGTTCTCTCTCTCTCTCTTTTTTGAAAATGGGGGGGGGGGGGAGGTCCCGGCGTTTGGATGGTTCAAAGCTTACAGTAGGCAGCTGTACACACCACAACACACACTGGACCTAAAATATCGTCACAATACTGAAATTCGTGGAATACCCTCACACAAAGTGACATATTTTCAACCATCCAAATACAAAAAATAAATAAAAAAGAGAAGCCTTCACAAAATCTACGTCCAGTTGGTTCACCAGAGTGGAAAGCACCTCACGTAACATAAGCAGTAAACGAACCATGTTCCACTGCTTCATATTTGTTTCCATGTACTTAATTACATGCTACTAACCATATAACTAAAATAAGAAACGTAGGGGAAGCCATCACAACATCTACATCCAACTGGTTCACAAAAGTGGAAGGCACCTTATTTTATATAAACAGTTAACGACACATATATGTCACTGCTTCATACTTCATTATGATCTGGTAACATTCTTGTCTGCTTCCAAGCACATCTTTAAAATAATTGAAACCTTTTTACCTTTAGTTTTTATGTATTCACAATTTTATCCTGCATATATTAAGGCATTTTGTGTTCAAACCCCTTTTTTTAACAATTTTGTGTACCTTTATAATGTATTATTATGTGTAAAGTTGGGTGTCTTGCACCTGTCGCAGTGTTAAGTATATTCTTAATCTGCTAATAATGGCCTCATGATAGCTTAATAAGGTGAAACATGTAGCCTATGTTATTCCACTTTGCATGTTATGTACGACTGTTTCAAGTACAAATTATTGTACACGATCGCCCTTTGTACACGTATTCCCTGATGTGCTCGGTATGGTAGGTGAAAATTCTTAAACGATACGGGTTGGATCCATCAAAATGGATAAAGTCATCACCGTTTTATTATTTATCTTTATCGGAGGTGTAAAGTCTGCTTTTGTCCAGTTAATCAAATATAAATTTATGCTCGAACAAAAAGAAAAAAATCAACCATCACTTCACTCCAGACCTAGTGACCTGTTGTTTTAGGTGACCACGCTATTCACCACCTCACTCACACTGCTTGCTACTTGACTGCCAGCGTGAGAATGAAAATTCCTATTCTTGGTTTATGTTGGTCTTGGGTGGAAGGTTTGCTTGTGTTAGGCTGTCACCCTTTGTCTGCTGCTAAGAAGGTTTCCCACTCAAAGATCTCTGTATCCAACCCTTCCTACCTATCATTAACGGTTCCTTGGATGGAAGTTGACAGTGAAATTTATGACAGATGGCTTTGAACCGCCCGTAACTAAGGTCAGCAATCACTCTACCTGATGTACCAAAAATGTTCAGCTACAATATATCTGAACCTAAGGAGTTTATCTAAAGTTCATAAAATTAATTTTTCTTAAACCTTTCATGTGTGAGGCAAGATTATTTCTTCCCCTCAGGTGTCTTATTGTCAAATAAATGCAAATGTACACTGTGACTTTCCAATAAAGTGTTCACTCTGGTAATATTTTTTGACAGTTGAAGACCCTTCAGATGAATTCCAACGCCTACGGGACTTTTTGGATGCACAGAACTGTAGTACACTGCCCAGTTTTCAGCCTCATGTCCTTGAAGAAGGCTTCCAGGAGGAGATGGTAGCTGAGGCTAAGACAAAACTCAAGATCAATAAGGTTTCTACTTGTTTGACTTCCCTGGTATTACAGGCCAGTATGACCCAAGATCCCCACTTTATGGATTTGCAAATTTTCCTTGTAGGCATTTGCTAAGACTGCTTTGATGGTGAATCAGCCATCGCAAGGTCTGCATGAGTATGACAAAACAAGCACAGAAAATTATAGATGTGCATCCAGACAGTGGAAAACTGTTTTGATGTTATTTATTCTAATGTTACAATATGCTTTTCAGACCATGTAGTTAGTAGGTCAGAATTGGAGGTTTCAGAATCTAAAGTCACCTCAGGCACAGTGCTTTCAGACCCTGAGCGCATTGCTGCATATTGTAGTGGTTAGATGTCTGATGAGTAGTCAGTGCGTGTCAAAGACAGGAAAGTGCTACACATGCATCAACATTCAAGGTAGGTTCAGTAAGTAAGGTTCTGTAGCCTTATTTTTTGTATGAGGTATCACTGGTGTTGGGGGTATAATCAACAAATGGCAGAAGAGTGGGTTATTAAGCAAGATTCTAGTCAGGGGTTAAGTTGATGTACAGTGGCAGTGATATGGGGGAACCTGGTTCAAAGAAGTTTGTAATATGATTCAGTTTTTATAGGAGATACTGGTTTCCTGAAATGTAATTCACTGCCAATTGATACAGGAGTATTGTTAAGTTATAAGTTAACCAGTTGGCCCAACATCAAGGACAGATATAAATCCAGCATGAGTGGATAATCTTATTTTGGACAATCAGCAATTCACAATTTGAGATTTATCTGCTGCATTGGAATTGGCTGTTTGTGAATAGTTGCAAATTCAAGAGCCTGATTTCTTTCACGGTGGAGTTTTTAACTTGTGTCAAATTGCAACAAGTGTACCTCAGTGTGTTTGGGGTTTGTGTTGAAAAATAATTATACTTTGTTGAGTAAATGGACTACATTTAACATTGTAATAAGTAAACTTAATCTTGTTCATATCTGTGCACTAATAACACTATGTCACATAAAAATCCAACAAATGCACACATTTATGAGGGGGTGCTGATAAGTCCTTAAGCCCGACCTACTTCCCGATGTTGTAGGACGGAATCGATAGGGTCGTTGGAAAGAGGGGTCTGTTCATGTGCTGAATTGCAAGTCTTTTGTTGTTACAGAGGCTGAAAGGAAGCATGTCAGGCAACGCGCGCGATTTCAACAACATAGAGACGCGAGCTGTCATCAAGTTTTTTTCCTGAAAGGCAAGATGCCAGAGGAAATTCACGTCATTCCAACAGAAACATTATGGGGAAGTGCACCATTGTATGCCACTGTCAAAAACTGGGTGGCCCAGTTTAAACATGGTGATTTTTCCACCTGTGATGTGCCTCATCCTGGACCACCCAAAACAGTGACCACCCCAGAAGAATATTGATCAAATTCACGAGCTAATCTTGGAATACCCCTGGATTTTGGCTAAATTAATACCTGAGCAACCGGGCATCTCACGTGAGCGGGTTGGGTCCATCATTCATGAAGATTTGGACATGCGGAAGCTCTTCCACGAAGTGGGTCTCGAAATGCCTGAACGAGGATCAAAAAGTCTATGGTGCCAGTCATCTGAGCAACTTTTAGAATTTTTTCAGCGCAATCCAAATGATTTCGTGTCGTGATTGGTGACCATGGACGAAACCTGGTTATATCACTATGACCCGGAGACAAAGCAACAATCAATGGAGTGGTGGCATAGTGGCTCACCCCGCCCAAAAAAATTCTGAGTACAAAAATCCACTGAAAAAGTTCTCGCCTCGATTTTTTGGAATCAAGACGGCATCCTCCTCATTGATTATCTTCCAAAGGGCCAAACTATCAACACGGAGTATTACTCATCTTTGCAGGTGCAATTGAAGGATATTTTGAAGGAAAAATGCTGTGCAAATGTCACCAAGGTAGTCTTGTTCTTGCACGACAATGCCCTGGCTCACCGGGCACTTGCAACCCAAAGGAACTGGCCTACCTGAGCTTCCAGTGTCTTGATCACCCACCCTATTCTCCAGATCTGGCCCCGTCGGACTACCACCTGTTCTCTGGACTGAAAAAACAATTGAAAGGTTGCCATTTTTCGTCCGACATGGAGGTCATTGCTGCTGCGGAGACCTGGTTGGATGAACAACCTTCTGAATTTTTTTTGAGTGGCTTGCAAAAGTTAGAACAATGGGCTAAGAAGTGTATTGAGCTACATGGGGAGTATGTTGAATAAATTCGGAGTTTGTTCGCTGTAGCTTGTTTCCTTCCTGGTCTGGCTAAGGACTTATCAGCACCCCCTCATATTAACACTGTGTCACTGACATGTTTCAGCCCTCAAAAAGCCATTTTTAGGTAGTATGACATGCATTTCAACAGCAAGGTCAACAAATTTAGATACCAGATGTAATATTCAGCTTAGTAAGCACTGTGTAATATATTACAGGGCAGACCATGTAAGATATTACATGCTGCTCACTGAGCTGGGAACTCATTTTGATGACCTTTCGGTTGAAAAATATCTGTCGTACTCCCAGAAGATGGCCCTTTGAGGGCTGAAATATGTCAGAGTGACATGGTGTTAATTAAGTGATTTTATAATAAATGTGTGCATTAGTCGCTTTTAATGCTGAATATTGTAATAAGGACTGGTATGAGTTTTATGAATGAGTGAATCTTACTTCATCTTTGTACATGCCAGAAAGCATCAGCTGTACTATTAACTCTACACTTCTTGTAATGTATGTCACCAAAATGAATTGTGCCCCACAAGGCTGCTTTGAATTGTAGCATGGCCATGCCAAGACCAGCATAGTCTGGGAACTTGGGAGCACAGTGAAGGTTGTCACTAATAACATTTGCATGATCCATGACTGAAAGCAATAGAGTGGAGTATGCTGCATGAAGAAGCATAGCAGTTGGTTGAAGATATGGATAGGGTCAGCTCATGGTATTTCTTACCATGGAATAAGTACAAATGTGCGCATGTTGCATTCAGTAACGTAACATCACCAGCACGTACCAGGAACTACTGTATCATCTTTAATTATTTACAATCACTTCTCATTTTTTGGACATTGCTAAAGTAGTAGTGATTACAGATTTGGCAAACCACAGCCAAAATTTGTCTGTACTTATTGTTCATTACAACATATTTCCACTGACTTGGCCATCTTCATGTAAACACAGTTCATAAGTGTACAAGATAATTGGGATTAAGTGAAACATTAAGTTTTATAAGAAGGAATGAGATCCCATTTTGGCATGAAGGGTAATAAGTCATGAGGGTTCATGTACTGATACAGTTTAGAAGTTGTTTATATTCTAGTTATCATTACGGTATGGACAAATTGTCTTGAAAGATCTACTTTTTACTGAATTCAGAGTTATTTTTTGTTGAGTATTTTCTATGGTAAATAATTTTACTTTTAGAAGATTGCATAGAATAATTTCATGGTTTCAGGCTTTTCTTGAGTGTACACTAGTTGAAAGTTTTAGTATTACAGAAACTCTGTAGAGTTAATCTGCAGTTTGAAGATTATGAGGATCTTTTAATTGTGAATCTGGAAACTAAAATTAAAGGATAGAAAGAATACGACATTAAGTGAGAGAAAAACGTATAGAATCATATTTAAATGATACTTGAAGAATCTTTATAGAGTTTTGAAGTGTTATTGGATTTATGTTAGTAACCTGAATGTGATCAGGTTCTGAAGATATGAAATCTGAAATAAAAATAATAACTTAAGTTATTAATTCAGAGAGGAAGATGCAGAAATTCCTGTAGTTCTTTTGCTAAGGAGAGGAGTCTTGAGATTTGAGGCAAGACATGTAGGTGGAAGGTATTTATATATGTTATATAGAAACTTATGTTTGCTGACTACCAGAAGATGGTGACTCTTGTTTATGGGTCTTATTGGAAAAGAGCACTGAAGATGGCATTTGGTTCCAAGGTATTTTTGTCATTAAGTTGATAGTGTTTTGTTTCTTCATGTATGTAATATTTTTCTGTATTGTTGAGATGTTAACCTTGTCCTTTGTGTATAAGATTTCAGTGTTATTGTCAATAGTGCCTACAGGGTATTCATTTTTTAAGATGTGTTTTGAGAAATTTGAGATGCAGTTATTAGCATATGCTTCTGAATTCTTGTTGAACCGGACCCAGTATTTCCATAAAGTTTATGCTGTATATCATTTCTTGCATTTCAGCGAGGTTAATCGGTAAACACCATAGTGTATTTATTGTTATTAAGTGGATTCTTATTTCTCGGTAGTTTTCCTACTGAGTTGGTTTCAAATGCTCTTTTTAGCTTGGCTTGTTTAAATTATTCAATAAGGAATTTTGTCTCTTTCCTGATGTATGTCATTTTTACATATTTTGTTGTTACATTTCTTCCCTGTGCAGAGGTTTTTGTTTTTATGTCATTAGGTTCATTGTTTTAAGAGTGTGTGTATTGTGTAGAATATTTTCAATTACTGTATTGAAGTTTCTTTATCTTTTTCCGTTTTTTCAAATAGGTAGTGTTTTATTTTATTTAAGAAATATCTTATAGCAGAGTAGTTTTGTACTGATGGGTGACATGAATTTGCAGGTATGATTGTGACAGTACTGGTAAGTTTTCTATGTATGCTGATTTGCAGTTAGCATTTCTAGTTACAGTGATATCAAGAAATTCTATGTTATTGTTGTGTTCATGTTCTAAGGAGAACAGTAATGTTGGGTTAATGTTGTTGAAATCTTCCAGGATGTTGTTTATATTACAAACATTTTTGTTGTATATGTTGCGAATTACATCTATGTATCCAAACTAACCTTGAACTTAGTTGTTATTTAGAATGTGTATAACATTATTTTCGTGGTATTGTAAATATATTTCAGAAAAGAATGCAGAAGAAGGAAGCCCATAGCTGTGCCTTTGTTCTGTAAATATAATTTACCATCATATATAAAATAATTTTGTTTTAACAGTATTCTACATAGGTTTATTCTTTTATTTTTGTGTCATTACATGTTCTTTGAGTTCTGTGTCAAGAATGTGGATTATTTCTGTAGTTGGAATGTTTGTGTATGTATTTGTTATATCCAGTGAAGCTAGTCTGGTATCTGTGTTAATTGGAATGGTTTCTAGGCACATTCCCAAAATTGCAACAATCAACTGTTTGCTTTGTCATGTCTGTCCAACCATCCACATGGAACAACTCGGTTTCCAGTAGATGGATTTTCATGAAATTTAATATTTGAGTGGTTTTTGAAAAGCTGTCAAGAAAATTCTGGTTTCATTGACATCTGACAAGACTGAGGAATACTTTACATGAAGACCAACACACACTTTTGATCATTTTCTCACTCACTTCTTAGAATGAGAAATGTTTCAGACAAAAGTTGTAGAGAAAATCAAAACACACATTTTATGTTCAATAACTTTTTTTCAAATTAGCCATTTATGAGATAATGTGGAAAAGTATTTTAAAGCCTGGAAGGCCACATGGCATATGTGCTTTGCATGCTGGATAACTAAGTCTACAGACACACACCCTCTTAATATGGAGCAAGTGGTCACGCAAACATGCTTCCTTGTTATGTTACACATACATTTCTTGTCTTGTTAGATCTTGGCTAAGTTCTGCTATATTTTTAACACTGATGGCACTGAGGAGTTACAGGTACTGTGAATGTACATTTCTTGTAAGTTTGGCTAGTTTGTATCCTGGGGTTTTTGCCAGTCTACTGCTGGTCTGATGGGAGAATTGGGTTTTTTAATTTTGATGATACCTCTTAAAGTTGGGGGGATGGGTTCATATTTATAAATTTCCATTTTTGTTGTTTCCTTATGTATGTACGTATTGGTGTTTAGAAAATTTATTGGATCTTGTGACATGATAATTTTTTCACTGTGTTTGTTTTTAATATACCAATGGAGTTGACCTTTATCTACTCTCTTGATTATAGCATTATTTTGATTAAGTTTTTCCATATTAGGATGGCTGTTTTCAACTTTTTTGTATCCGTTATGTTGTTTGATGAAGAATGTTTAGGTTTTTTAGATCAGGGGAAGCAGGCTAAAATGCAGTGGGCACAGGATCCAAGCCAAAGCAGTGTAGATAATCTAAACAATGTAAAACATGAAGCTAGCAGACATTTCAGGAACAAAAAGAAGGCATATCTGAAAGCTAAAATTGAGGAACTTGAAACTAACAGTAAGATAAAAAATATCAGGGACTTGTGTAGGGGAATTATTGACTTTAAGAAGGGTTATCAGCCTAGAACTACTATAGCAAAGGATGAGAAGGGTAGTTTGGTTGCATATTCCCACAGTATTTTGGCCAGGTGGAGGAACCATTTCTCTCAGCTATTTACTGTACATGGGGTTAATGATGTTAGGCAGACAGATATACACACAGCAGAACCACTAGTGCCTGAGCCAAGTACCTTTGAGGTTGAGTTGGCTCCTTAAAAGCCAAAAAGTCACAAATCACCAGGTATTGATCAAATCCTAGTAGAATTGATTATGGCAGGGGGTAGAACAATTCGGTTTGAGGTCCATAAGCTTGTTATTTCTGTTTGGAATAAGGAGGAATTACCTGAGGAGTGGAATGAGTCAACCTTTGTACATATCTATAAGAAGGGCAATAAAACAGTTTGTAGTTATTATAGGGGCGGATAACTTTTGCCAACTATGTACAGTACTTTATCCAACATCCTGCTGTCAAGATTAACACCGTATGCAGAGGAAATTATTGGGGATCATCATTGTGGATTTTGACGCACCAGTACTGATCATATATTCTGCATTCATCAAATACTTGAGAAAAAATGAGAATAGAACAAAGCAGTGCATCAGCTGTTTATAGACTTCAAGAAAGCTTAGGATTCAGTTGGGAGGGTTGTCTTGTATAATATTCTCATTGAGTTTGGTATCCCCATGAAATTGGTCAGGCTAATAAAAATGTGTGTGAAACGTATAGCAGAATCCGGGTAGGCAAGAATGTGTCTGACATGTTTCCTACTAGGAATTCTTTGAAACAAGGAAATGCTCTCTCACCATTGCTTTTCATCTTTGCTGTAGAGTATGCCATTGGGGGGGGGGTTCAGGTAAAACAGGATGGCTTGGAATTAAATGGTACACATCAGCTTCTGGTTTATGCCGATGATGTTAATATATTGGGAGGAAGCATACATACTATAAAGGAAAATGCAGAAGCTTTGGTAGTTGCTAGTAAGGAGATTGGAATAAAAGTGAATGCTGATAAAGCTAAGTACATGGTCACATCTTGAGATTAGAATGCAGGGTGAAGTCACAGTATGAAGATTGATAATAGTTCCTTTAAAGGGTTGAAGAGCTCAAATATTTGGGAAAAACTTTAACAGATCAAAATTCTATTCAGGAAGAAGTCAGGAAATGCTTGCTATCTTTCAGTGCAGAATCTTTTGTCTTCCAGGTTACTATCCAGAAACTCAAAGCTTAAGCTATACAGAATTATAATTTTTCCTTTTGTTCTGTAAGGGTTTGAAACTTGGTCACTCACATTGAGGGAGGAACATAGGTTGAGGGTGTTGAGGAGAATATTTGGGCCTAGGAGGGATGAGGTAACAAGGAAATTGAGAAAACTACGTATTGAGCTTAATGATCTGTACTCCACACCCAGTATTGTTTGGTTAATGAAATCGAGAAGAGTGAGATGGGTGGGGCATGTAGTGCATATGGGTGAGAGGAGAGGTGTATACAGGGTATTAGTGGGGAAGAGACCACTTGGGAGACCCAGGCTTAGATGGGAGGATTATAAATCTTCAGGAAGTGGGATGTAGGGATATTTACTGGATTGAGCTGGCTCAGGATAGGGACAGGTGATGGGCACTTGTGAATGAGGTAATGAACCTTTGGGTTCCATAAAATGCAGGGAATTTCTTGAGTACCTAACAAACGGTTTTAGCTTCTCAAGAAGGACTCTGCTCCATGTTGTTTGACTTGTTGGAATGTGTGTAAAGATGTTTGATGTTTTTGGCTGTATAGTTTGTTCTGAGGAGGGGATATAGCTTGTTGCAGTTTTTGCTTCTAAAACTAGGCGACTGATCCAGTGATAATGTAAATTATACTTTTTAGGCCTTTATTTAGTAATGCCATTTCTTCATTAGGAAAAAAAACTGTGTGATTGATATCTCTGGGGTGGAATATTGTATTGTGGCTGTGTTGGTATGCTTGTGTGGAAGTCAGATTGTTCAGTTTTTTTTTTAATCATATTTTGTTTGGAATTCATAGTCAAGTGTGTTATCTGTAGATTGCTGTAAATAAAACCATTTATTATTCCAGTAATTTGCAACTTGTAGATGTAGTTTGTATAACTTTTTGGTAAGTTTTTTTTCTGTATAAGAAACAGATTTCTTCTTTTATGTGGGTAATTCAAGCTTTTGAGTCTGTGTATTTGTAAGCTGGGGGAGTTTGATGAATGTAAAAAATGAGATCTCATTTCTGTTTATAAAAATTAATGTTGCAATTAACCTTCCAAGTATTTTCTGTGTTTTTGTATTTCCCTGAAAGTGGCCGGGTCAGCCGAAACATGTTGTGATGAGTAATATGTACTGACAGTAGATTTTAGTTATGATCGGACAGGTTATTTTAATATAGTTTACATATTATTACAGCAGGAAATATAGAATAATACTTTTCAGATACTTGTGCAAGGAAAGTCCATCAGACAAGCAGACTGTGAAATCCATATAAAGCAATATAAGTATGCCCTAAATTGAAAATCTTGACAGAAGAAATAGGTTTGTAATTTACATTTTTCATGTTCTGTGAAATAATATTGTCTAGTGGTTTTTTATATATGCCTTACGTTTAACTATTCAGAAGCAGGCTCGCCGTGTGTACGAAATACTAAGACTGCGTGCGACAGATGTTCATAACAGTGAGCAGTACCGCCGCTACCGCCTGGATGTAAAGAACCGCCTCAATATACCTTACCAGGTGAGACAACACAGGCAAGAGTCAGGGGTCTTTTGTGGGCCTCGTGAGTGTTATCTGTGTTCAGAGTAATTAATGGCAACCAGGATTATTGTATGGTGTGCAGGTGGAACAGTTTTAGGACTGTTGCAGGTCATGGACTGCCTGTTTTGAATTGGAATTGGACATACACATCTGGTGTAACTAAATTTATTGCAGTGTATATTTACAAAGATAATGTTAATGGAATGCTGCAAGTTTTATTTGTGGCTGTTGCATAGGTATACGTAAATGATATACCATAGCTGTCATTTCACAGTCCAACCATCGTCAAAAGTCTGTGTGATACAACCGTGCTTCTTTGCTGATGATAATAGTAGCGTTGTGTGTCACAGAAAGTGGCCAGTAATGATGCCATTGCTGAGTTAATAAAATGGTTTACATTAAAGAAACATACACTAAAGATTTCTGAAACAAACTTAATGAAATCTCCTATTAATAATGAAATGTGTGTTACTTTACGTGTAGGTTGTGGCAGTAATACAGCTGGCAAAGTAGTTACGTAACTTGGCCTGCAAATTGATAATTTTATGTATTTCCCCTTACGAATGACTACCTGTTCCCATAACTTTCATTGTAGGCAAACAAGGTGACTAAATACCTGTACAAACGAGGTACAGGCATCCCTCACTTAATGCTCATAAGTGGTTCAAGAAAACAGAACTAAGTGAAAAATCACTAAGTGAGGGAACTTTTCCATAAGAATTAATGTTCATAGATCTTGATATTGTAGCTGTTTTAGGTTACAACATGGCGTAATATTGTAGGAATGATACAATGTTTCAGGATATCTTACCGATTCCATCCTTAGGCTTGATAAAATAAGAATGATGCCAGGTTGCTGGGTTGAGTGTTTATATAGTGAGGGGACCAGATATGATTGGACCACACCAATGTCCCAAAACGCCGTATTGTTCCTGCAGTATTACACCGCGTCTTAAGCCAAAAGGACTACAACATAAGTTTCATCCAGCAAAAGCTTCAGATCATGTTCATAGATTTTATTTGTACTCTTAACTTACACTTCACTGATAATTAAATCCCAGCATCAGGTGTACTTCAGTCCTGAAATCATATCAGTGATTAGAAGCACACACAGTACAATTCAATCTCAAAGCCCTTAAAGTTGTTGCTGTCTTTCTATATTGTGTTTATTTTTCAAACCATATTGTAGTATCACTCCCTGTAAGTCTAACGCATTGCAAATATGAACTGTGTTCTCAAACGTAATGACATTCATCTTCATCGTTAGTAACGAGCAGCATATCCTGTGCACTTTTACAGAAGCTTATTTCTTGTGTTTGTTGCGTTGCTTTTGCCATGGCTAAGCGAATCCAAAAAAATGACCACAGCATATTCAACAAACAAGATGAGATGCAGCTTATCCACACTGTACCACTTACAGCACTAAATTAAATTATGGTTATGCACTGCTGTGCTCTTTCCTGGCTTTTTTCTTGAAACGCTTGGTAATTTCCATGCCACTCAACAAGCTGCTAATAAACTACTAATGCTGACCAACTGTGCTCAGCCGTCAGTTAATCCAAGGTGGTGGCAGCAGATACAAATGCAGGCACTCAGAAAATAGATCAGCCACATAACATTTCTGCAAGAATCAAAAAGAAACGCACTTGGCACGAGTGCTGTAGTGAAACAGCAGGGAATGCCTGCATTTCATGTTTTTATTGTATTATATGCATACAGTTACTTGTTCAACATCCTTTTACTAAAAAGGATGTATGGAATGCATACAAATTCTACTGGCATATGTAATTATAAATACAGTTAGTGTGGATTAACCATAGTACACATTTGTTGTGCCCTTGAAGTGCCTGAACAGGGAAAATGAAAGTATGTAAATTTCTTCTAATATTAAGAGCGCTTTATTATGAAGAATATGCAAAAATATGTCAAACTCGTATGAATGATAATGAAACTTTTACGAAGAGTTGTATATATTAATATTGAATCCCGGTGGGGACAAGATTTTCTGTCCATCCAGACCGGCTGTGGGGCCCACCCAGCCTCCTGAAAAATGGGTACCGGGTCTTTTCCAGCGTAAAGTGCGGCCGGGGCATGCTGCTGACCACTCACCCCCTTCTAGTGCCACAGTCATGGAAGAGTAGAGCTATGCTTCTACCCACCCTCTGGGCCACACCGGGCCTGTAATGGGAAAACTTTACCGTTTGTATATATTAGTATTTTAATAAAGTGCTATGCTGGTCCCAGTGGCCGAGCAGTCCGAGGAGTAAGTCTACAGCCACTCGCCTGCTGGGGTTGTGGTTTCGAATCCCACTGGGGGCATGGATGTTTGTCTGTTGTGAGTGTCGTGTGTTGTCAGGTACAGGGCTCTGCAACGAGCTGATCACTCATCCAGAGGAGTCCTACCAACTGTGGTTCATTGTTGTGTGTGATCTAGAAACCACATGAATGAGGAGGCCCTGGCCCACTGGGGGCTGTTGCGCCAATAACAAACAAACAATACAGTGCTCTACTCAGAAACCATTTAATAAAGTGTTGGTTAAATATGTCCGTATTGACAGTAATGTAACGTTAGACTGGTCTTTGTGGCGGCTTGTATTGAGGTGTTGAGGCTGCGCGTGACTGCATTTGTGTCATATCGGTCAGACTGATCTGCTCTGTTCTGCTTCCATATGACTTCATGTTGTCCTTCCCTTGAAGCAGTATAGGAGAGTGAGGGTGTAGCTCCACGTTTTCTTAACCTTAGAACTAGAAGGAGGTGAATGGTTAGCTTCACACCTAGGCTGATTTACCCCTGAGGAATGAGTCTCTGGTACTGACTGGATAGAAGGCCAGGTGGGCCCTGTGTCTGTTCTGGACACTTCTTAGAAAGCTGCAGATTTGTATCACGTTTTGTCAAACCTGCATATCACATGATACATTATTACGTTACATAACACGAACGTCATTAAGATCTGTAACTTTTATTTAGAACTTTCCTGATTTGGAGAGTAATGAAGAAGGCTTGCAGTTTTAGCTAAGTGGCTATGAGAAATCAAATCTTGCTGTATTTAAGAAGATCAACTGAAAAATAATTTTTAACCTTGTACATTGTATACGATCAGCTTTGTAAATTTGTGTCTTCAGTGAAGCCAATGAGGTATGCAAATTACACATTTTGCAGTCAAGTTCATTTTTTGTTTCGATGGACATCATGTTTCCTCTGTTTCAGCAGAAGGAGCAACTGGAGTTGAAGAAGTACAAAGAGCGACTTAAGGATAGGGATATCCAAAATGCATTGTCATTTGCAGACCGTAGTCAGCGCCTTGAGAGTCTGGATCGGGAGTATCGAGAAGTGGAAGCCCAGTACAATCAAGTCTTACAGCGTTTTGCATCCCTGTGATTTGTTCATACAGTGTTGATAGTTGTGCAGCTGTTACTGTGGAGTCATGGAGCAGCAGTGGAGTTGGTTACACACCTGTGCTAAATAGCAATGGAGTGATGACTTATCCTTTTGTGTTGTGTAAGAAGACTATGTTTTCTATATTTTTCAATTGTGAATTGATGCTGCAAAAAATTGTGTTACAGATGTTATTAGTTTTCTGGTTGTTTACATGTTAATAAGTTTCAAGGAACCATGCAATTCTAGCAAAATATAAAAAAAAAAATCTCCATGCAGAAGAAACTTGAGAAGTTCAGTTATTCTACACTTTTATTGATTTTTATTGTGTCACATGTGAAATGTGTCTGTTGCTGTATTATTTAGGTTTTGAATTGTAACTTAATTCACTTTGATTTTGGCTTGCACTGTGTTCAGGAGGCATTTCGAACTGTGATATAGCTCTGAAAAAACTGACAGAAGCTGCTTATACTTTGCTGTGTAGCTCTGCAGATGGTATGTTTTGTTGCAGTATTTGAGATTCTCGCTGTAATGTTGATGAATTTTTCAGTTTTTTAGGACACAACATGATGT
>Ga0123352_10009360_pt1 | contig 15315 bp, 7 predicted proteins | sample TergutLab28metaG_FD_89700 | JGI IMG/M metagenome (GOLD analysis project Ga0123352, IMG submission 89700) | Labiotermes labralis P1 segment gut microbial communities from Petit-Saut dam, French Guiana - Lab288 P1 | ecosystem: Host-associated > Arthropoda: Insects > Digestive system > Gut ... | reverse complement strand
TTCCTCTTCCTCCTCCTCCTTCTTCTTCTTCTTTTTCTTCTTCCTCTTCCTCTTCCTCTTCCTCCTCCTCCTTCTTCTTCTTCTTTTTCTTCTTCTTCTCCTTCTTCTCCTTCTCTTCCTCCTCCTCTTTCTTCTTCTTCTTCTTCTTCTTCGATGTCCCTAGTAAGGCACTTTGTTTTATTCTGCTGTCAGAGCAAGGTCTTTTATACAGTTTTTTCCTCTTCTTGTTTACGTCATACTCTAATTTAATGTCACTCCTTCACCCGATCAATGACTATCAAGCCTTCCACCTAACATAGTCCTGCTGGATAATTTCGCATTAGTTTAGCTGGTCAAGAAATTAACTCCTTAAGGAACCAGAGGGTTTGTTAGCGTGTTCGTAAATTCTCGAGGTGGGAAATTCTTCATATGTGTTATTTACAACGGTGTTTTGTAACAGGTAACTGTATCCGTCCTGAAAATTCTTCTTCTTCTTCCATTAGCACTACAGCCCACTGTGGGCTTTGGTCTGTCGAGCAATGTCCTTCCATTTTTTCCTATCTGCCACCAACTCTCTCCGTCTTCTCACTCCCAGCACTTGAATATCACTTTCTACTTCCTCTTTCCACCTTTTCCTGGGTCTTCCCCTTCTTCTCGTCCCTTCCAGTTCCTGAAAATTCTAGTTCCACTTTATACATTCATGTATCTTTATTACAGATTCAGAATTTTTACCCTTTTCCTTTAGGCGAATATATATTTTTGTGAAGAAAAAAAGCCTTACCTGCACGACTTCATTGTGATTATTTTTCTTTTCGTTTTATATTGACTTCAGAATGTAGGAGCATTTTAAAAACTACGAGTATTTAATATGTCTCAACGCGTAACTATGACTATGCATGCATGTGATGTTCCTTCGTGTCGCATTACGACATAAATGAATTACATTTTGTGTTGCAAATATAAACGTTCACACACCATAAATATTGTTGTATCTCTATTTTTATGAGGGACCGCGGTAGCACAGTGGTTAAGGTGCTGTGCTACAAATCGGAAGGTCGCTGGTTCGATGCCAGGTGGTGTTATTGAATTTTTCATTGATGTAAAATCCTTCCGATCACACTATGGCCCTCGGATAGTCTCAGCCTCTAACAGAAATGAGTACCAGAAGCATTTCCTGTGGGTAAAGGCATCCAGTGCATAGGACTGACAACCTACCATCATCCTGTGCCGCTGTCATGAAATCTGGGAACCTTAACTTCCTGGAAAATTCGGGGCCTCTCCAGACCTGTAATGGGCCTGCTTTACCTTTACATTTACCTCTATTTTTCTGACCAATGTGCAATGCAGCTTTAATTTTCCTCTACAAAGTCACTGTTGTTCAGCCAACACGAAATCAGATAAGGCTGAGAACAATGAAGATATACGTTTGGATAACAGACGTAAAGTAAAGGGACATCAAAAGTCTATCCCTAACCACTACCCGGTAACAAGTTCTAAAATACATATTAGCACACCCCCACTACCACATATTTATTATAGAATGTATTTTTAACTGGACAGAGGGACATTTTCCGTCCTTGTATGGAATCAATGTGCTGTTGCAACATTTACAGACGAAAGTAGGATAAAAATCAGTTGGGCGAATCTAGTCTGTCATTCTGATGTGGTAGCGTCAATATTCCTTTCAGAAACTTCATGGCAGATATGGAGTGTTCGAAGGCAGTGCAGAGTGACATGAGCGATGTTAGAGAGACACGTCCATCACGAGATACCCAGCTCATCACTATTACAGTAGCATATCTCAAAATGCGAAAGAAAGCATACAAGAACCGAAGTGAGACAGAGGAAAATAAACCAAAAAAAATGTCGTGCATTAAAAATGAGTGGGAACTGTAGAAGGGGATAGAAGATGGCTGAGATGTATCTGACGTAGAAAACAAAGAATGCAGGAAGCTAATGAAGTCACTTTTGGCTCTTCTGCACCACCAAGGAATGATCAGGTGTCTGTGATGAAGGAGTATCAAAACTGCTTTACTTAGTGGAAGATTCCTCCACTTGTTCATAAACGTCACCATCCACGGGTGATCCATTGCCCGTCAAATACTTATCACATTAGGACAGCCTGCCTACCAGGTGATGAACACATTCTGTGTACTGAAATGTACCAAGAAAGTTACTAGACATGTTTCTTTTTTTCTCCTAAATTCTAAATCTCTTACATTACCGGTTACAGTCAATTAATATCGTTAGAATGAACAAGATATTGTACTTTTTTGAAACAAGATCTCGATTTAGAAACACAACAGGGAAGGTGAGCCAGATGTAAAATATCAGTCTCCTAATATTTGTAAATAACCAACTTTACGCAGAATTATTTTTCACGTATGTTTATTTCTATTCTCTACATGTTTCGGACAGCTATGTGCCCATTATCAGAAGAATTAATTGTATCAATACATCTGGTATATGTGTCTCTGTGTAGATGACCTTCGGGTATGCAGGTTGGGATTCATCCACACCTACACACCAGACGGTTTTCTACACGGAGTGACATATACCAGATGTGTTGATACAATTAATTCTCCTGAAGATGGACACATAGCTGTCCGAAACATGTAGAGAATAGAAATAAACATACGTGAAAAAGAATTGTGCGTCGAGTTGGTTATTTACAAAGATTATACCGAGATTCACGGTCAATTAAGTAAAAAATTTCAGTCTCTTAAATTCGCAAGATTGACTTCACGAGAATTGTCTCGGTAAGTGTGACGGCAACTCTACAGGAAACTTAAGAAACAGATTATTATAAATTTTTCAATGTATTTTAGTCTAATACCTTTTCTTGAACTGATTACGTAAGACAAAGGACGGCATTGACGGAAATCATTAATTTAGAAGCGCCTAAGTAACGGCTAAACGTCGACGTGTTCCGGGCTGACACCCTCATCAAATAATTCTACGTCGTTTTCTTGCCGCCCTCGACGAAGCTGACATTTACTGGCCCCTCCCGACAGAGTGACTCTAATCCCATTTCTCTGCACACTTACAGTATAAATGAGTGACAATACTAAGACTTTCTGGTCAGCTCTGTGAAGTGCCTAATTCAGACTACGGTATTCCTGCTTTCTATCTCCTAACGCCAATTTTTTCCACCCTAAACGATGACCCAGTTAGCTCGGTGGGTTAAGTTAACTCCATACCCGAAGCAGAATATTCAGTCAGCGACAGAAATTGTAATATCCTAAATTGTACGTAGACACGTACCTTACAAGTAGAAACATGTCGCATTTTAAATTATATATTTGTGAACTGCAATTGGTAAGACACCCTGTGGCAGTAGTACAGTACACATTTACACACAAACAATACATAGAACAACACAATGAAGCAGAACACCCAGAACGGAACATATATATAAATAAGAATACATAAACATAACAATAAGAATACGTAATTTAAAAATTGATCAGAAGCATAGAAAACATACCTTAAATACAATGATACAAAATAGAACCAAAAGAATATGAAAACAGTAAGGTTATAATATTGCTAATATTTGGAGTCTTTATTTCGTGCTGAGCCTTAACTTTAGCCTTGGCCACTGTCATTCCTTGTGTCGATACCCCACTGGTCTAAACATGTATACTAGCAAGAGGAATAAAATAATTCTGCACATAAATAAATAGTTTTAAAACTATTGGGTTTTTTAAATCAATACAGAATGATCTAATGACTAGATATTTCTGCACTGACTTAAACACAATAATGAAGTTTTAATCTTACAATATTCTTTTCAAATCTGATATTTGTATGGCCGTGCATCACTGACACAATAATATAGACAACCAAATAGATGTAACAATAACAATTTATCGGTGATTTCAATCAGCTGAACATGTTTCGGGCGATAATTTCGCCCATCCTCAGGAGCACTGGACTGTGTTTACAGCTTGTGGTATAATGCACCGACGATGCTGCCGTCCAGCAGCACCGTCGGTGCATTATACCACAAGCTATAAACACCGTCTAGTGCTCCTGAGGATGGGCGAAATTATCGCCCAAAACATGTTTAGCTGTTTTAAATCATCAATAAATTGTTATTGTTGCATCTATTTGGTTGTCTATACTATTGTAATAATATTTTCTTTCATTAAAGAAGTTAAAGTAATGCAACAATATTTTACTTTATAACACAACAAATTCACGTATATTTTATTTTTAATTTAGACATTTAGGTACACAACTTATTGTGACTTTTACACGTGCGGCCATCGGAATTTACAACGAATGTTTTGGTCATTTTCGCAAAGAAAGAATTAGATTCTTCTGATCTTTTCTACTCATGCGAACAAACTCGAGAATATATATATATATATATATATGCACTGAATTACACAAGATAAAGGATTTTTATCATTGCACCGTACATTTTGATATCTACTTAGTTCACTCACCACCAAATGCACTATTTATTAATTTGTTTAAAAGTTTTAAATTTACATTAAAATACACAATAATATCGCGGAGCGATATTATTGTGTATTTTAATGTAAATTTAAAACTTTTAACCAAGTTAATAAATAGTGAATTTGTTAGTGTGTAAACTACAAAGATAGAGGATGTTTAATTAAGATAACGGCATTGTGTTTTAGTTAAGATCTTAATGTACCCTCCTGGTATTGTAACATTTTGTAATACTGCAGCAACAATGAATAACGGCTCGCTAACCAGCCGACAATAACGGCTCTCATCCTTTTCCTAAAAAAACGCTGGACACCCCTTTTATACCGTAAATAGTCTAGTCATGTAGCCGACGTTGTCATCGGTTTGATTCCCGGCAAGGGAACCTCAGTTCAGTTTGATTTGTGGTTCAAATATTATCATAGGAATGCAGAAGTTCCCGTTAGCAGCCTGTCATATTAGCACAGCAGAAGTTGCCCGTACATTATTATGCTCCGACTAGTTGCCTTAACTTTCTGAGGCCCTCAGATTCAATACGGTAATGCAGGAAAAGTTATGGATTTCGTTTGGACGAATCCAAAATCTTGAGTTAACAAGAGAAGTTGAATATAAAAAGCCGTTCCAATTTGACAGCCCTCGAATTTGGTTCACAGCGACAAATATAGTTCCTCTGTCGGATATTCCCTGCAGACTATCCTAGATAGAAATTTGTTTCACACCTCTAAGACGAGATTTTTTAGACTTCTACCAAGCTCTTGTGGGCACGGTAGCTCAGTAGGTATAGAAACTGACTACGGGCTGGACGGTTCGGGGATCGAATCCCGGTGGGGATGAATTTTCCGCACCTGTCCAGACCCACCCGGCCTCCTGTAAAATAGGTACCGGGTCTTTCTCGGGAGTAAAAAGCGGCCGGGGCCTGACGCTAACCCCTCACACCCTTCCAGTTCCATAGTCAAGAAAGAGTAGAGCTATACCTCTACTTCCTTTATGGGTCTACGGCCTGTGCAGGGCCTCAGTGCCTGTACAAGGCTGCACTTTACCTTTTTTTAACACGCTCTTCAGTATCGAAAGATATTAGCCATGGGTGACAGGCATTGTACCCGCGCTGGACGCCAGAAAGTCCAGTGACAATTACCTCACTAACCAGCCCACGTTGCTGTGTTGCACTAACAGACAGCCTCACACCAAACTGCTAAGTAATAGCACTCTTACACACGACACGCTATTGACACACACCACAAGAAGCACGTACACGCGTTATAACAACAGTGTAATGCCCTCTAGCGAGAAACTTCCAGCCGCTGATGATGTATGCGCCTAATTTCCAGCTCCAACTCATGATTCAATAAAATTTTTACAATTATATCCCGTTGTGATTTCGCATAATTAGTCAGTATAAAACCGTTAACACAACTTTATTTGCGGTACTTTTTAGAGTAACATATTTCGACACTAAAGGGTAATCATCAGACTAAATCCTTGATAAAACGCTTAAACAGTTTACAATATCTTAAATTAAGAAAGCAGTTGTGTACTTTTTCCTAAGTATGTAGCCTTATGATTACCCTTTAGTTTCGAGATACGTTGCTGTAAACATTACTGCATAATGCATTTCTGTTAAACGTTCATTTTGACATTCAGGTAACCGTGTATCGTGATAAATTCTTATAATAAAACCAACTAGATTCACTAATTCCTCAAATTTAGTTTGGGAATAAAACTCTACGTGTTTCGTACAGTTCCTCTGTCCATCATCAGGAGTTTTTCACTGTACACACAACAATGTTTTATGTCATACTGAAATTTCACAAATATAGAATTTTATCTACAACATGTTTTACAGTTTTATCTGGGATGTAAGCGTATATGCACTAGTACTTTTACCCATTTGTGAAATTTCAGTGTGACAAATAACATTGCTGTGTCTACAGTGAAAAACTCCTGATGATGGACAGAGGAACTGTCCGAAACATGTAGAGTTTTGTTCCAAAAATAATTTGAGAAATTAATGCATCTAGTTGGTTTTATTACAAAAAATTGAAGGTCTATGTTTATTATTAATAAAAATTGTTTCCAACTATTTGTGTTGTTACATTATTACCCCATTCACGTGTCTTTTATTACAATGTAAACTCATTTGTTTACTGTTTAGACGAACGATAATTCTGGGTTCATATCCCGGCATAGTACAGTTTTTATTTTCTATGCTCTGAAGTGTTGATACAGATTCTGAGGTCCACCCACTCAGGTCACATTCAAAAAGTGTGGTGTCTCCTCTGAAGACAAAGCAGTCGGTGCGTGAAGCTAACCATTTTCCGCCACGTAACGCCTAGGCTACGAATGCAAGCAGCCATACACACCCTCCCACACCTGTCTTCATAGGGCGCACTACGATAATTTTACATTTCTTGAACTTTACTTGTTATGCTGTAAATCGTAACTCTCCGTGTTATTAAATTAAACACAAATCATCTTAGCACCGAAGGAGAGCGGCAACAAGAGATTCTCTCACTGTATGATTCATGATACTAATAAAATTCTGGGACATTACACTCTGTTATTAAAAACCCGTGTTGAGGTTCATTGCGTTGGATTCTGCAGTATCCCGATTCTCATTATACTAAGAGATAAGTTATTTTAGCATTAGCAGCGATGGTTGGCATCGAACCAAACCTGGAACTTGGATTCCATAGGCTGTGTCTAATGCGAGACCTCAACTAACCTCACAAGAAACACAAGCTAGTTACGACAAACCCCTTCTATTGCCCCGTGGGTCTTGTACTTAACGTTGCAGCCAAGTTGGGGCTCAACGTCAGCCGCTAATGTTTGAAAATATGTTTTAGTATAAAAACAAGTCACGTGAAAATCGGAGGACGAACAGCTGCAGAGACGTCGTGTAATGTACATGAATTATAGGTTACGAATTTGATGTTCAGATGAACGTGCACCGTGATAAATTCTTATAATAAGACCAACTAGATGCACTAATTTCTCAAATTTATTTTTAGAATAAAACTTCACATGTTTCGGACAGTTCCTCTGTCCATCACCAGGAGTTTTGCACTGTACACACAGCAATGGTATATGTTGCACCGGTATGCTGACAGCTTGCGAGCAGGATCAGGACGGAACGGTTCCGTTCTGATCCTGCTCGCAAGCTGTGACGTATAACATTGCTGTGTGTACAGAGAAAAACTCCTGACGATGGACAGAGGAACTGTCCGAAACATGTAGAGTTTTATTCTAAAAATAAATTTGAGAAATTAGTGCATCCAGTTGGTTTTATTATAATAATATAGGTTACGAAGTACACAAAGCCCAGCTTGACACAGATCAGTCTCTCTTAAAACAACAGCAAACAGGGCAACCATTCAGGCAGATTCCATATGCAAGGCTTACCTTCTTTCAAATTATCCCAGCTCTTTTGCTTTAGAGTTAAGCTGTGAAATTCTCCTTTAAATTACTGTTGCCTAGTCATATTATAAATATTTTAATTTGGAAAAGTGTATTTGTTTAAACGTTCTACAACTCAGGATTTAAAAGTAATTTTTTTTTGCAATCAGAAAGAATACAACTATAGGCCAATGTGATGATTATGCAAGTACGCTAAGATACCGTGTACTACTATGACGTGGTAGGGTATTCATCCAGCGATGTTACCTCAGGTGCCTTCTAAGTCTAAAGGCCAGCATCTTAAAGGTAAAAGGTAAAGTTCACCGTAGAACAGGCCACGTAGGCCCAGAAGGGGAGTAAATATATAGCCAAACACTTTCTTTAACCTCGGCGCTAAATGAGGGTGTGTGGTCAACGCCAAGGCTCGGTCGCTGTACCCCCGGGAAAAACAGTACCCATTGTATAGGACGCTGGGTGGGCCACGGCACTTCTGGATGAGTGCTGAAAATCTCGCCCGCATCGGGAGTAGATCTCCAGACCTTCCAGCCCGTAGTAAATCGCTATACTGACTGAGCCATCCCAGCTCACCCAGAATTTATGCACATGGAATAATTTTTGTTAATAGTAAAAGAAAGAATGTAGTTACTATATACAGTGTTTTTTTTTAAATAACATTGCATTAATATCATCTAACTGAAGGAACGCAACACTTGGAGATGAACTGGTGACGGCTTGCTTCAGCCGACATGTGTGGTTCTTTCTGTATGAGTCTGTTATAGTAGGACAATAAACAGAAAGCTGATTTGAAAGGGAATTGGTGGCAGTAGTGGTAGTATTAGTATTAGTAGTAGTAGTTAAATATCACAGCAGAATGTCAAACAATTGAGTGTCACACACAGATACTTGCGCAGTGTTGAATTTGTGAGACAGTTGCTATTAAAAAATTTTGCCAACAAAATTCTGCAGATTACTTCCAGCCAAATATTCATTTATTTGCCTTAATTTTGCAAACACGAGAGACAGTTTAAGTCCGAAACCCCAGCCTGAAAATTTTAGCTGCGCCTTCTATTTCCTCCGAGTAAGAAGAGGTGGTGAAACATTACCATGTCACAAGAGCAGACTTCCTCGCTACTCATGTTACAACCTCAAACAACACGTGACCCATCACTAACATTAATATTATGGCGCTGATTTAGAGAAACAATCAGACCAACTCTCTAACTTATGACCAACACACAGATTATCATCTCTCAGAACATCAACTTTCAGTACAATGGATTTGCCTTGAAATTCGTGTTGCTATAAATTTAGTTTTGTAATTTCGCCAGTAATAGTCACACAAACCTCGCTAATGAAATAAGCTGGGAAATGTAAGCCTTAGTAATGGCAATTAATGTGTAAACAGACTGAGCTGCTTGGCAGGCTGAAAACTTCTCATAGAGATGATAGAGTGGTTTAGTCTTGAGGAGATTAAATTGGTGAACGCTGTCTCAGTTTGTGAATACCCGACGTACAAAAAAAGAAATAGATGAACATACAAAGTTAATATAGGTAAAGGTAAAGCAGTCCCATTACAGGCCTGGAGTGGCCCAGAGGGTTCCAGGAAGTTAGGGTTCACAGATTGCATGACAACGGCACAGGATGGTGGTAAGTTTGTCAGCCTTACGCACCGACCGCCTTTACCACCAAAAAATGCTCCTGGTACTCATTTCTGTTCGAGGCTGAGTCGACCCCAGGACCATAGTGCGATCGGAAGGATTTTATGTTAATGAAAGATCCCAATGACACCAACTGGGATCGAACCAGCGACCTTCCGATTTGTAGCACAGAACCTTAGCCACTGTGCTACCGCGGTCCCCTAAGTTAAAATAGGAGAATGATCAAATTAAGAAGTCTCGGCTTCAATGCAGCGGAGATAGCTCAGTTGGCATAGTGACTAAGTTACGTGTGGACATCTGTTATATCGTGTCTGTGTTCTCGTTAGCTCTAGGTTTTACCGGGTGCTGATAAGTTCTTAGCCCCACCAGGAAAGGAACAAGCTCGGAAGCATGTCAGGGACGCACACGATTTCGACAACATCGAGACGCGAGCTGTCATCTAGTTTATTTTCCTGTAAGGCAAGGCGCCGAAGGAAATTCACGCCATTCTAACAGAAACTTTAGCTTGTTTCCTTCCTGGTCGGGCTAAGGACTTATCAGCACCCCTGTATCTCTTCTCCACAGAGTCCGTACCGGTTTTAGTGTCCGCTCAGACTCCTATTAATGGGAACCAGGAGTTCGTTTATCAGCAGTAAAGCGATAGGGACATGAAAATTATCACTTACTCCTTCTTGCGCCAAGACTGAGAATGTACGAACCCGTACCTCCACCTGCAAATACGCCTTTATGCCTTCCCGAAGACAATTTTACCTGCATTCGAATAGCTCTATTTTCCGAAGACAGGAACGCAAGGATACGAACTTACATAAATTATAAAGAAAAGGGGGTTAAAGGCAAATACAGTTTCTCTGTAACATTTACCGTAAGTTAGAAGAAGATTTTCTCTCTGTCTGTCTCCCCCTTCTCTCTCTCTCTCTCTCTCTCTCTCTCTCTCTTTCGCGCAGACCTAATCACTACTTTCTCTTCCACTTCTTTGCAAGTGATATTTTAACTTATTTGCAAGGAACTTAAATTTTAAGAGCGGCAAACATTTCAGCGTGTAATAAAGTTAACTGCTCACCGAACACAAGTAATCACATGCAAACTTCAGACATTGTAATATCGCCAGTGTGGTTTTGTTAAGAAAGTACTTTTCCCCCCCACCAACTTCGCCTCATCATGTGCTGCACTCTGTTAGAGTAAAATGTAACTTGAGCAGGGCTCTTCTTGTTAATAAGATTCCTTGTATTCCGTGCACATTTTACGCTTCGCGAATTAAGGCTACGTTTAAAAACACGGATGTGTAATTATAGCTCTACATAATTGCAAACAAACACTTCCGTGCCAGTAAATTTTAAAATAAAGTCGTTAGGTATATTTGGAAAGTCCAACGATGCGTTACTTCAGCGGGAATGCATTTAATTCTTCTAATTTGTTACTTAAATTCCAAGAAATGTATAATTTTTCTTACTTATCTCTCATAATCACGTAAGATATACATTAATGTTTATCTAGCATTATGGTTTTGCCTCCATTTCAGAGAGCAAAGCAGAGAATTACAACTTCAGGATTTCACAAAATGTTTTAACGATTTATTCAAATCACCGTACATAGCTGAATATTAAGACAGGAATAATTATAAACATCTTACAAGCCACGGTTAAAAAATTAACAAATTGTAAAGAACATCATTTCTTAAAATAATGCATAAGAATATACAACATAACTTTTACTACATTTGTATTTTACAGACATTCTATTTACAAAATTTCATATATATGTTTCAAGATGATAATAATAATACTGTTTTTTCAACTCTACACTACAAAGTGTAAAAACACATAAGAGATCACGAATTTCGAAATCTGAAGTTGCCTTTCTTCACGATTTTTTTTTCAGGACTGTATAATTAAAAGGTACAGTAGCTGATGTTTTGGCCGAGATTCAAAAATCAGTTCCTTCCGAGTGCAAAATATAATCATAACCAACGATTTCGCTGTCTTGGCACCTTGCGGAATAAACGAGTGCACTTCTGATTTCGCAATTTTAGCTATTTCCGTAATTAAATTGCAAAACTCGACATCCTTCCTTAATCTTATCGCAGAATGTACACAGATCTTCCAGTCTTCTAACCACGTACAGGCGAATATGTCCAGGAAACGAGGGAATATTTGTAATCTGAATGTTATGGCGTAATTCAGTTTCTATCGACATTAGATGATTGTAAGGAGATTCAGTGTGATTTCGCATAAGGACAGATGATCACCTGGGGGCTGCACCAAATGAACGAAGTGACTGGAAACAAACCCTTCTTTTGGTTTTTGATTAAACGAAAATTGACAAAGTTTGAAAGTATCATGGTATAACTCCAGTGTACCGGGTAGCTCAGTCGGTATAGTGACTGGCTACGGGTTGAACGGTCCGGGATCGAAATGAGTCTACAACTAGCAGGCAAGGAGAAAGGATGTTGGTGCGTGTTGTAGTGTTTACGTTGCGAAGTGCAGTGAAAGTAATAGCTGAGTCCGAGGAGTGTTTACTAAGTGTGGTGTAGTCCTTAAACAGAGCAAGTTTTTTAAGATCAACCATGGCATAACGACAACATACAATGGTAGGTATTTTTTACCCTACAAGTCCACGTATTTCAACTTATGAAATACATGAATGGATTCATGACCAGCTACAGGTATCAGAACAATCGCTAATTGTGATACAGATTGATGGGATAGAAAGACACGTAATTCTGAAGTTCGTAGATGACATATACATAGAGAAAATTCTGCAGTCTACGAATGGCAGTGCTGAATACAGACATGTGACAGGGGAAATATCAATTGTACGTCTAGAGGTGGCCGGCATGGGAATGCGGCGTATTCGGACCGCCATCCTGCCCCCAGAAGTAACTGAAAGATCCATTCGAGCAGCATTAGCATCATATGGGGAAACTGTCGATCCAGGATGATATATGGCCTAAAACGTACCGCTACAAGGTAGCTAACGGGGTTAAAGTGATCATGATGAAACAGGCCAAACACCTTCCGTCCCAAATGAATATTGCAGGGCACAGAGCATTACCGTCTTATGACGGTCAGCCAGTTACATGTTACGAGTGTGTGGACAGTGGACATATAAATCAGGCATGCCCCAGAAGGCGTGGAGGAGGTATGGTAACATCAGATTCGACTCCTAATACATAGGCCCATGTCGCGGCTAAAGGCGCCCACAACCGGCACGATATTGTTGACAATTGAATTGAGATGGTCCCCCAGAGCGCATCGCATGACCAGGCATCGGAAATTTCCCCTACTGTCGACGACCTGAAGCCCACAATAGCCCCGCTAGTTATTGGTGGGGAACAACAGGACACCACTCACCAACGAAGGCATGATCTAACGCCCCAGGACGAGGACGCAAACCCAGTCGAATTCACAACGTGTACTGACACCCAAGAAGTGATAACCGTGGACGCAGAAATGACAGCATTTGACGATAGGCCAACCAGACAGACTGCGCGACCCCTGTATGCAAACACGCAGGGACAAGGCACCAGACAGAAAATGGTGACAGGCTTCGGAGTTACGGACGGGCTGGACAACGAGGACGCTGTGCCCGCGTACGGCGAAACCAACCCTGCGGATGAAGACTCTAAAACGGACGATCCGGGACAAACGCCATTCCGAAATAAAAAGATAAAATTGAAAAAAAGTGCTGGAATATTATAGGAAAGGATGAGGTTTAGAGCGAGAGTAGCGCAACCTCATAAGGACAAGGAATAGCAATCATCGTCAACCCCTCGCCCATTCCCCTCCACAGTTCGACCTGATGGCCTCAGTCAAAATTACCACTTTAAAGATAAATGGCATGACATCTCCCAAGAGAATATCGCGAGCGTTTCTTCAATAGTGAACTGCCTTATATGCAGACTGGTGAAACGGGCCATATATTACTGGGTGGGGATTTCAATTGTGTATTGGAGGCTTCGGACACTACCGGCGGCTTCACCTACAGCCGAGCATTAGCGGAATTGGTTCATGGCCTAGCATTGACAGACGCTCGGCAGAGCAACCCAACACACAAAGTTTATACCCACTATTCCGCGTCCGGAGCAACCAGGATTGACCAAATTTACTGCACATGCGAAATGCTCGAGAGGAAACTGGGTGTGGAGGCCATTGTAGCACCGTTTACTGATCACCTCGCCGTATGTCTACGAATGTCAATTGACCTACCAATAATGCGGAGGGGACGCTAGTTATGGAAAATGGACAGCGCTGTAATAACTGAGAACACATGCACGGAGAGGTTGAGCACTCTATGGGGACAACTATAACGGCAGAAAAGGTACTTTCCTGACCTAACAATGTGGTGGGACCGCCTCTGTAAAAAGAAATACTACAACTATACCAAAGTGAACAAGCCGAGCGCCGAAGGGACCACTGTATGATGGAGAAACATTTATACGAATGCATGTATGAAGTATTGCAGAGACCGACCCCAGCGACCAAACGCCACATGCTTTAAAGCGTCTAGAAGCAAAAATTGTGCGACTGCACTGCAGAAGGCTATAGAAAATTCTTGATGACAATAATTATGCTGATAGAACAGATGGAGACCAGCCGACGATATACAACATCTTTCAGACGAAACGGCGGCTTGCAGAGCGGGCCATACACAGGGTTATTCATAAGTCCCTCCGGGATTTCCGAACTCGACTGCGCAACAACCAAGACAGACACGGCAGAAAGGAGCATATCAACAGAGAGAGAGAGAGACACTTCAAGTTTCTGTCCTACCTTACAGGTGCTCGATATGTGGAACCTTGGTGACGCGGCAGAAGTCAATCCTGTAATCAAGTTCCTGCGACACGCGTTGCAACATTTGGCGGTCGATAGCAGCGACTGCCTCCACGATCCGTTGTCGCAGCTGTGGTAATTCACGTGGCATAGGAGGCACGTACACACGATCCTTGATATAACCCCATTAGAAAAAATCGCAGGGAGTTAGGTCAGGTAACCGTGGAGGCCAGGAAAGAAGAGGAGAGTCATTATGAGAAGCGCGCCCAATCCAGCGACCGGGAAGATTAGTATTGAGGTGAGCACGGACGTCCAAATGTTAGTGTGGCGGGGCTCCGTCTTGTTGAAAAATGAAGTCCACGATATCTTCCTGTAATTGTGGCATTAGCCACAGTAGCAGCATGTACAGGTAGTTAATACAGGTAACAGTTGGCTCCGCAAAGAAAAAAGGTCCATAGACTTTGCAAGAGGAAACGGCACAAACACATTCAATTTAGGCGAATCACGGACGTATTCAGTCGTTGCATGAGGATTTTCTGTGCCCCAGATGCGTACGTTGTGACGATTTACCTTACCCCACACATGAAACGTCGCCTCATCACTGAAAACCAGCTTCTCAGCAAGCCCGTCTTCCCGTAGCCGCTGTTGGAAATGCAAACAGAAGCGAAAACGAAGATTGTAATCTTGGGGATTCAGCGCCTGCAAAACCTGCACCCGGTATCCTTTTACGCGAAGACGTTTGCGCAAAATGCGCCAGACACTTGACTGAGACATCTGAAATTCCCGGCTCGGGCGAGTTGTTGACTTCTCAGGGCTCCTGACAAACGTTTCTCGCACACGCTCGACAGTCTCAGCTGATGGGCCCGGACGGCCTGTTCGTTTCGCATTGCACAGGCAGCCACTCTGCTGGAATTTCATGTACCACTCACGAATTGTTTTGTCTGTAGGTGGGTCTGTGTGGTACATGATCCGAAACCTCCGTTGCACCGTCACAATTGATTCAGTTTTGGCAAATTCCAAGACACAGAACGCTTTCTTATTCATTATGAACGCCA
>Ga0123352_10009359_pt1 | contig 15316 bp, 8 predicted proteins | sample TergutLab28metaG_FD_89700 | JGI IMG/M metagenome (GOLD analysis project Ga0123352, IMG submission 89700) | Labiotermes labralis P1 segment gut microbial communities from Petit-Saut dam, French Guiana - Lab288 P1 | ecosystem: Host-associated > Arthropoda: Insects > Digestive system > Gut ... | reverse complement strand
GTTGGCCCAGGATAGGGACAGGTGGCGGACGCTTGTGAGTGCGGTAATGAACCTTCGGGTTCCATGAAATGCGGGGAATTTCTTGACTAGCTGCAAACCAGTTAGCTTCTCAAGAAGGACTCAACACCATGGAGTAAGTAAGTAAGGGACAGATGGTGGACTGTTGTGAATATGGTAATGAACCTCCAAGTTCCATAAAATGCGGGGAATGTAGCTTTCCCCCTGGTCGGGCTAAGGAATTATCAGCACCCCTGTATCTACAGACATGTTTCGGCCGCTACTACGACTGTCACCATGGTGTGCCACGAGAAAACATAGTATACAGACACTCAATTATTATACCAGCCACTGCACATATATAAAATTTATAAAATTTACACATTAAAACATTAAAAACGCTCCGACATGTTTCGGTCCCAGGACCATAATCAGGAAGCTATGTCGTCCTTCCTAAAGTTACACTAAAAAAAGTTACATTAATTTCGCTGTATCAGTTGGGTGTTGTGGCAACATGCTGCTACAACACCCAACTGGTACAATGAAATTAATCTGTGACTATTTCTGGTGTGATTTTAGCAAGGAATTTTATATATGTGCAATGGCTGGTGTATTATTTGAGTAACTCGACAACATGCAAGGTGTAACAATGAAAACAGTATAAAGACAGTTACACGAAATGTCTGATGGTTACAGTTAATGTTCGCAGCCCTTCCTATGGCCATATGCCCGTCAGCTACACGCAGTCGATACACATCCTGTTAGTTAAGTCAACACGAGTGCTACAACGCAGATCGCTTAACGCTGTATCAAGCACATACAACTAAGCAGAAGCACAAACACACCAAACTTCACTGTGTTTGACGACAACCCATTTCATTTACTGGCCGCAGGGAGCGCTGTGAATGTTAGCTGTGCACATTTTGTGCAACTGTCTGTATTCTTGTGTCACCCTGAGGACGGTCGCTGAATCAACTGAAACATACCTGTCAATAGTAACGGTACAGGTAAAGTGCACCCTTTACACGCACTGAGGCTCTGTACAGGCCGTACGGCCAACAGGAGGAGTAGAGGTATGGCTCTACTCTTTCTTGACCACGGCACTAGAAGAGAGTAAGGGGTCAGCGTCCCGACCCGGCCGCACTTTACCCCCGGGAAAGACCCAGTACCCATTGTAAAGGAGGCTGGGTGCGCCCCAGGGCCGGTCTGGACAGGTGCGGAAAATCTCGCCCCCACCGGGATTTGATCCCCGGACCTTCCAGCCCGTAGTCAGTCGCTATAGCGACTGAGCTACCGGGCCCACTCTGCCAATAGTAACACATTATACCGCAAACACACCCTGTATAGTGCCAACACTGTGTCCGACACTCCTGTCGATAATGTCGTTCAGCCCACTTGCCCCACAGCTAATGATGACCGTCCATGGCGCCGCACCTAACTATTCGCTCCCCACTGACATCATATAGGCAGGTACACAACCATTTTTATTCCGATAGTATATCTGACCTCAGTCGCGTGTTGCAAATATCTGTCTCTGTGTCCCTAATGTGCATGTTCAATTGAACAAATGACACGGGATTCTGGCAGGAAGGGCCGTCCGTTACGTTGTGGGGGGGGGTTAAACGTTACGGCGTGTGTGAAGGCAGGCTGGTGTATTGGCGGGGTTAGAAGGTGCGGTCTGGCTACCTGTGCAACTGAATGACTGCACGGAGCACAGTTCTTTTTGCAAAGCTGACAGTTCCTCAGCTAGTCAAGAAATTCCCGGGTAATTTTTTTGGAACCCGAAGGTTCATTACCGTGCCAACAACAGCCGCTACTTGTCCCTATCCTGAGCTAAATCAACTCACTCCAAAAAAAAGGCCAACTGATTTTCTTCAGATCCTTTTCAATATTATCCTGTTATCTAAGTCTGTGTGCTCCAAGCCTCTTTCCTCGCCAAAACCCTGTAGAAAATTTCCTGTCCTACATATGTGCTAAATATCCATTCTATCTCATTCCCCTTGATGTGATCACCCGATTAATAACTGGCGAAGAGGAAAAATCACGACGTTCGAATGCCGGCCAGGTAAACGGCGACACAAAATCGGAATTTCGTGGTTTTCCTCAGTTTCTAGGGCAGTAAAGTGGCTTAACCCAATTCTGTGAGCGACAGCTGAGTACCAGGCCATACGGAGTAATAGTGCCTTCGAAGCAACTACACCATTGATGACCACGACGACAGCAGACACGTGGGACTGCCTGCGGTTAAGCAAACAGAATGAACGCCCAGTCCACGACCGACTTCTACGACGCCCTGCTTGGAACTTTCTTGCAGTTGTAACCCGGACTGCGTTCGCTAACCTGTCCACTCGCTGTACTAGTATCGTGTGTGGACATGCCATTCATCTCGCAGTTCGCCTGCTCTGCTGTGCCCTGATAACGTCTGGCTGCACCAAACACACCTTCGAGTCTCGACCATTGACGATATCAACGGACACCCACAGCGCCCAGTCGATCAGCAGCGCACTGTGACATGACCGACTGCTCCGGACTACCCTTCAGCACAAAGTGAAAATGTTCTGCTAGTGGTCAGTACCGCCCTGAATGAGGTACGCCCTGTATAAAGCCGACAGACCTAGATTTTATTCGGGCCCTGACAGCAGGCAGGTACTGAGAAAGAACTAGCAGCCAGTTAGACGGTAGCAGAATGGTAAATAGGCGCCCCCTGTGAAATGTGCCCGTTGTTTGACGGTCAGACAGTTCAAAACAGCCAGCCAGTACCGGGATGAGTGCTCCAACAATTGCATATTCTACTCGTACTGTCCAGCTCGCAATTCTGTTGTGCCAGTGAATCACTCGCACGACAGTGGTCACAGCTATCCGACACGATGGTTCCCAGTTTCCCACAAGGCAGTGCTTGGTTTGTGCGTGACGTCACACACTGAATTGAGTTACCAGAATGGGAACTAGTAGGTAAATTTCGCCATATTAACCTTTATGCACCGTGCATCCTATATATAGGACAGACGTACCGCTACTCCCCAGAGTACACTTTTTACATATTTATTCAACAAATATATTTAATTATTTTTATACTTTCTCTCGCCATCTTCGTTTATTCCTCCACAAAATATCATGTATTTCCTAATGTTATCCTTCTTGGTTTATAAAATATTCTCATACTACCTAAATGGTGTGCTAAACTAAATGTCCAGCTCCAGGGCCAATGGGTTAACATGCCAAGAAGGACCAGAGGTGGAATAGTGGTATAGCTCTACTTTGTCTTTAACCTCGGTTCTACATGGGGTGGGTGATCAACGCCAAGTCCCGGCCACTTTACCCCCGCGAAAGACCCGGTACCTATTGTATAGGAGGCTGGGTGGGCCCCAAGGCCGGTCTGGTCGGGTGCGGAAACCCTCGACCCTACCGGGATTTGATCTCCGGACCGTCCATCCAGTAACGAGTCGCTATCCGTGACGTCACACAGTTAGCGAACACACCACAACCAGATGTCAGCACACCCTTGATTACGACAAATTTAGGATTGTTCGTGACGGCGGAAAATGTTATTTTTTCGTTTCTACGGTTACCGTATTGAGGTGGAGTGTGATTATGATGGAGGCCGTGTTGTCGCCGCCCGTTGGCGGTACTTCCACTCCACAGCAACAGGACGTCCAACCCTTTGCAGGACTGGGAGGTCCATATGTACGGCAACATGAGAACACGTCGGACTGCAGGTTATTTATCGATAATATCGATATCACTAGAATTGATGATTTGCAGTCTAATAAACCTGAGTATCGGGCGCTGCTTACTTCCAATCTAGCCACCAACTTGCACCGTGTAATTCAAATTCGAGTCCCCTCTGCACTTCTATCCCTCACTACTCTGACCGAAAACTCTAATACCATTTCCTACACCTCATTCTTCAGACCGACACCTCCAACACATTTTCCTACCACTCATTCTTCAGACCGACAACTTCAACACTCTTTCCTATCCCTCACTCCTCAGACCGACACCTCCAACACCTCTCCCTCTCCCCTCATTCCGAAACCGACATCACCAACACATTTTCCTAAATCTCATTCTTCAGACCGACACCTCCAACACCCTTTCCTACCCCTCACTCCTCAGACCGACACCACCAACACCCCTCCCTTATCCCTCACTCCTCAAACCGACACCTCCAACACCCTCCCCTTCTCCTCAATCCTCAGACCGACACAGACAATACCCTTCCCTTACCCCTCACTCCTCAGACCGACACCTCCAACACCCTTCGCTTAACCCCTCATTCTTCAGATCGACACCTCCAACACCTTTCCTGCACCTTAATCCTCAGACCGACACCTCCAACACCTCTCCCTTACCCCTCACTCCTCAAACCGACACCGCCAAAACCCTTCCCTTCCCCTCATTCATCAAACCGACACCTCCAACACCCTTTCCTACCCCCATTCTTCAGACCGACACCTCCAACACCCTTTCCTACTCCTCACTCCTCAGACCGACACCTCCAACACCCTTCCCTACTCCTCACTTCTCAGACCAACACCTCCAACATCCTTCCCTTCCCCTTACTCCTCAGAAAGACACCTCCAACACCCTTCCCTTACCCTTCATTCTTCAGATCGACAACTCCAACACCCTTTCCTACTACTCATTCTTCAGAACGACACCTCCAACACCATTCCTTACCCCTCATTCTTCAGACCGACACCTCCAACACCCTCTCCTACCCTTACTCCTCAGACCGAAACCTCCAACACCACTCCTTTACCCCTCACTCCTCAAACCGACAAATCCAACATACTTCCCTACTCCTCATTCTTCAGACCGACACCTCCAACAAACTTTCCTACCCTCACTCCTCAGACCGACAACTCCGACACACTTCCCTTCCCCTCATTCTTCAGACCGACACCTCCAACACCCTTTCCTACCCCTCATTCCTCAGACCGACACCTCCAACACTCTTCCCTACCCTCACTCCTCAGACCGACACCTCCAACACCCTTCCCTACCCCTCACTCCTCAGACCGACACCACCCACACACTTCCTTACACCTTACTCCTCAGACCGACACCTCCAACATCCTTCCCAATCCCTCTCTACTCAGACCGACACCACCAACACCCTCCCCTAACCCTCACTCCTCAGACCGACACCTACAACACACTTCTCTACCCCTCGCTCCTCAGACCGACACAGCCAACCCCCTTCACTACCCCTCATTCTTCAGACCGACACCTCCAACATCCGTCCCTACCCCACACTCCTCAAACCGACAACTCCAACACACTTCACTACCCCTCACTCTTCACACCGACGCCTCCAACACCCTTCCCTAACCCTCACTCCGCAGACCGACACCTACAACACACTTCTCCACCCCTCACTCTTCAGACCGACACCTCCAACACCCTTCCCTAACCCTCACTCCTCAGACCGACACCTCCAACACACTTCCCTACCCCTCATTCTTCAGACCGACAACTCTAACAACCTTCCCTACCCTCACACCCCAAACCGACACCCCCAACACACTTCACTACCCCTCACTCTTCAGACCGACGCCTCCAACACAATTCCCTTTCTCTCACTCTTCAGGCCGACATCTCCTACGCGCTTTCCCACCCCTCACTCCTCAGACCCACACCTCCAACACCCTTCCCTACCCATCACTCCTCAAACCGACACCTTCAACACCTTTCACTACCCCTCAATCCTCAGACCGACACCTCCAACACCCTTCCCTACCCCTCACTCCTCAGACCGACACCTCCAACAACCTTGCCTACCCCTCACTCTTCAGACCGACACCTGCAACACCCTTTCCTACCCTTCACTCCTCAGACCGACACTTCCAACACCCTTCCCTAACCCTCACTCCTCAGACCGACACCTCCAACACCCTTCCCTACCCCTCACTCCAAGGACCGACACCTCCAACACCCTTCCCTATCCCTCACTCCTCAGACCGTCACCGCCAAGGCACTTCCCTACCTCTCACTCTTCATACCGACACCCCCAACATCCTTTCCTACCCTCCACTCCTCAGACCGACACCTCCAACACCCCACCCTATACCGACGGCTCTCGACAGCCAACCGGTTTAATTTTTCGTTGGCAAACCAAATTACACTTCTCCGAAATTAACCTTAAATTTCAGTGCGAAAGAAACGCCCATAACAAAACCAAAAATCGCAGGAATATTTACTGAAATAAAACCACAGATTTGTCAGAAGAATGTGAAAATGAAATTCTGAACATCGGGTCCTCGCTGTAATGGTGCAGCTGTCATGTCTGGACGGTCGGGGGAAAGTGTTAGGGTTGGGGGGCGGAAATATCTGGACAGAGCGGGTGGTTTGGCAGACTGCTGATGTTCGACTGCAATGTTGCTACCTGTTAGCTGTCACTGTTAGCTACCACTGGACGGTATAAGCTATAGCCAGTGTCATTAAAATTGCAACAATAATTATATAAACAATCTATTGCAAATTTTTGTACAGCCTTACTGTCTATATCCTTGATATTGAGCCAACAGCCCTACTCTCTATATCCTTGATATTGAGCCAACAGTCCTACTGTCTATATCCTTGATATTGAGCCAACAGCCCTACTGTCTATTTCCTTGATATTGAGCCAACAGCCCTACTCTCTATATCCTTGATATTGAGCCAACAGTCCTACTGTCTATATCCTTGATATTGAGCCAACAGCCCTACTGTCTTTGACTCTCCCAAATCACTGTTTTTGATCATTTTTTGCCCGACGGTTTACAAATTGCTACTGGTAATGTTTTAATGAAACAGAAATCAACTTAATCTGGCTTTTCACAGCCAAATATCTGCCACTAAATTTCACTGCACGCCAACATTCGACGATTCTTCGGTTTATACTTTACAAAGGAAGAAACTAATGTAATTTCTGCCGTGACTCACTCACTCACTCACAGCACACATTCTCAGTACTTGACAGAGGGAAAGCCAAACTTGTCACTATGCACGCCGTCAAGGCGTATGGGGAAGTGGCCACATAGCTCCACTCAGTCTTGAAAGGCGGTAGGACAGCTTCACTCTCCAGTTGCGTATGCTGGGAACAGAGCCCACATTGCCCATTGAGGAACTTGCATTGCAGGGTGGGACCTTCTGCCGATGTGCATATTTGAGGAACAGAGCCCACGTTGCCCACTGAGGAGCTTGCATGGTGGGACCCAATGCCGATGTGCATATTTTGGGGAATAGAAAGTCTCTTGCGTCTACCAGAAATCGAGCAACTATCGTTCGGTGTTGCAGCCTGCCACCTGGTCAGTAGCCGAGTTCACCTTTCCGTCCGGCCTATCACGGCGTGTGAAGAAACCCACGCATGACACGCACCGTGGCCAATAAAGGCACGCCTTCAGACACTCCAACAATGCACGTTAGCGGATACTAACAAGCTGCAGACACCAAGAGCCGTGTGAACACCAAGACCGCAGGAAGGCTTTTTGTGAACACTGCTTTGTTAGCAGTGCAGGCAAAGACACTTTTCTAATAACCGTCACTTCGAAGCAGACCGTCAACTGAAGCTGCACTTCCATTTACCCAAAACCACTAAGAAGAACAGAAAGCTGTGTCTAAGCGTGCGAGTTGCACACCGTGCAGGGTTTAATTTCGCAAGTAACTAACACAGTAACGAACACAGTAACTAACACAGTAACACAATAACTAACGCAGTAACTAACACAATAACTGACACAGTAACTAACGCACTAACACAGTAACTAACACAGAAAAACACCGTAACTAACGCAGTAACACAGTAACACAATAACTGACACAGTGACACAGTAATTAACGCAGTAACTTACACAATAACTGACATAGTAACACAGAAACTGACACAGTAACTAAAGCAGTAACTGACACAGTAATACAATAACTAACACAGTAACTAATTATTTTACTAATCCACTCCATGCAGGACAGTCCTTTTGAAGAACATAACATTTACACAAAACATTACCCATGTTATATGGAAGCTGTATGTTCGTTACCGCATTCACAACAGTCCGCCAACGGTCCGTATCCTCGCCCATATAAATTGAACCCATGCCCTCCCATCCGTCAATTTTAATATCGTACCATCTGCGTCTAGGTTTTCCAATTCGCCTTTTTCCTTCAGGTTTCCCAATCAAATCTCTGTGCGCATTCCTGTGTGCCACATACCCATCCCATCTCTCTTAATTTGATCACGTCAGTAATATTTCATAAGCAATACAAGTCACGAAGCTCCCCATTCTGCAGTCTTCTCCAGTTCCACGTTACTGGCTCCCCCTTTTGCTCCAGATATACCCCTCTGCACCCTATTCCCAAACACCCTCAGCCAATGTTCTCCCCTCAGTGTGACCCACGCACACATGACACAGCAATAAATTAATGAAATATATATTAGCCCTGGCAATATATCGATACACTGTAGTGACACGTTCGAATATACGAAAATGTCCTGTCCGTTGAATCGAGTGCAGTTGCCCGCGGGCATACACAGTGTACAGATCGGTGGGCTGTCGTAGGTGCAAAAAATCTGTGTTGGGCTGTAGCTGCTCGATTTATTGTTACAGAACACACCCGAATATGCTGCTTTGTGTCACCGAGTGACAGAGCAGTGCAAGGCCGACACTGTGTTCAGACCACAGGAGATTCAGCAGCTCAATACGGCTGTGTGGTGTTAATTACAGCACGCTGCATTAATTGCCATTTAGTGACACTCTACCAGGAACATGGATAACTGAAACAGAGATTAGCACAGCCAATTCAAACATTGACATGAGAAAGCTATTTGCGTTTGCAGCGTGGAAACGTTCAGCTGACAGGACATTACTAACCAAACAAAATGTCTTGTTTTATATCGTAGCTGCGTGTTTCGGCCTAAAAGCAAGCCGTCATTGATGCCCACTGTCAAAATATGTATCCGATATTATTACATTAATTTTGGTGTTTAAAAAAGGTGTTGGAATGTCAGCTGTTGCACATCTGTCTCACTACTTATCGCAGCAGTATGCTGTCGTCAGAATTGTGCACTGTTAACGTGATGTTTTCTGAACTACACATTGTGATATACACATGTGATAAGGACCAACAAGATGAACAAATTTTGTCATTATTGAATTAATTCAATTATATTGTCTTCGACATGTTTCGAACAACCAAATGTCCATCCTCAGGAAGACTCTGTATCAAACACATCCTATCAGTGACCAGACTGGTTATATAGATACACGATAACATACCGTAGAGATTTTGACGTTCAGCTGAACGTGCATCGTGATAAATTCTTATAATAAAACCAACTAGATGAACTAATTTCTCAAATTTATTTTTGGAATAAAACTCTACATGTTTCGAACAGTTCCTCTGTCCATCATCAGCAGTTTTTCACTGTACACACAGCAACGTTATATGTCATAGAGGTTTGCTGACAGCTTGCGAGCAGGGGCAGGACGGAATTGCAGTTCTGTCCTGATCCTGCTTGCAAGCTGTATGACATATGCCGTTGTTGTATGTACAGTGAAAAACTGCTGATGATGGACAGAGGAACTATCCGAAACACGTAGGGTTTTATTCCAAAAATAAATTTGAGAAATTAGTGCATCTAGTTGATATTATCATAAGAATTTATCACGATGCACTGTCACCTGAACGTCAAACTACTCAGGTTACACAACGCCACTGCTGTACGCAAAAACCTTAACCTTCACAGTACGCGTTCGATGCACTTCTGCATCTGAGAACGCAATGTTCTGTCTCACGGGCACGCATTCAATTGTCACATTACTTTCCGCAAGGCTGCATGACAGACGAACTGCGCCGGACTGCTCTGAGCTGCATTAGCCGCACTGTGCTGTCAGAACACACTGTGTTCACACACACACACACACACGTCACCACCAGACCGACAGCTGCATACAGGATTGCGTTGCTGGCAATGCACGACTGTTACGTCATCAGATATCTGGGATGCTACAATCACGAGCTTTGACCATCACTAACAGATATGAACGTGATGGTTACGTCACCATTACGATCCTCAGGGATAGAAACTGGGATAGCTCAGTCACTAGAGTGACTAGGCCAGGCTGCAGGACCCAGGCCCCGTCGTCCGATTGCCGGCACCCGTATAGGTATTTACCCTTTCCAAAATGTTCAGACCGACCATGGGGCCCACCTAGCCCCCTTTTCAAAGGGTAAAGTAAAGGCAAAGGTACAGTTCACCCTAGAACAGGCCACGAAGGCCCAGAGGGGGAGAAGACGTATGGCTATACTCTTTCTTTAACCTCGGTGTTGGATGTGAGTGGTCAACGCCACGCCCAGGCCGCTTTACCCCGGTATAGACCCGGTATCCATTGTACAGGAGGCTGGGTGGGCCCAAGGGTCGGTCTGGACAGCTGCGGAAAATCTGGCCCCCACCGGGATTCGATCCCCGGACCGTCCAGCCCGTAGCTAGTCGCTATACCGACTAAGCTATCGCGCCCCCCCCCTCCCTATTCCAAGAGTACCGGGACATTTCGCACAAGTAAAGCGGCCGGAACTATCCTCCATCCAAGGCAGTGTTTAAGAATGTGTGGCGCTATACCTCCGATCTCGAATACGCCTACGTGGCGTTCACAGGGACTGCTGTACTGTCGCTACGTGGTGTGCACAGGGACTGGTGTGCTACTGAGCGCTAGCAGTTCTGCAGATTATCACTGCACTACCTGCAAGATGTCAACAGTTGCATTCCCAAAAAAGCAAACAGTGCCGTACCGTCTTGACGGCGTGGAAACTTCAGCAGCCTACCGACTGGTTGATTTACTGGCGCAGCGGTATATATTCGGGGTTCTACTCAGCTCCTTTACACAAATCCCGTGGAAATTCCCCAAATTAGACGAGACCACCATTTCTAATTACTGGCTGCTTCGTGGGGTTGCATACAGCACAGCTGTCAAAAAAGTGAATGAATCAACCAGCATCATCAGGCGTCCTGGGGATCGACACGTCATGCAATTTGATTACTTACTTACTTACTTACTTACTCCATACAGCACGGCCCTTCTTGAGACGCTAACCGGTTCTCAGCTAATCAAGAAATTCCCCGCATTTTATGGAACCCGAAGGTTCATTACCGTATTCACAAGTGCCCGCCACCTGTCCCTATCCTGAGCCACATCGATCCAGTCCATACCACCACATCCTACTTCCTGACGATCCATCTTAATAATAATAAACTATAATTCTGTATGTCTTAATCTTTAAATTTTTGGATAGCAAACCGGAACACAAAATATTCTGCACAGAATGATAGCAAGCATTGTTTGACTTCAATCTGTTAATTTCTTCCTGAATATAATTTTGATATGTTATATTTGTTCCCAAGTATTTGAACTGTTCCACCCTTTCAGACGAACTATTATCAATCTTTATATTGTGACTTCGCCGTGCATTCTGATCTCAAGACATGACCATGCAGTTAGTTTTATTAGCATTCACTTATAGTCCAATCTCCTTACTAGTGACTACCAAAGCGTCTACCTTTTGTACACTTCTGCCCAATATATTAACATCATCAACATAAACCAGAAGCTGATGTGTACCATTCATTTTTAAGCCATCCCAGTTTACCTGAACCCTCCTAATGGCATTCTCTACAGCAAAGTTGAAAAGCAATGACTAGTAGCCCAAGGAACAGAAGAAGGACACTAGATAGCCACTTCCATGTAAGTACTAATAACCCACCACCTTAGATAAATAGAAAAAGAGGCGCACACCACAAAGGCTATCCACATTTCACACTCCTGTTTTCTCCTCCACAGAAAACAAACGCGCCAAGCCTACGCACACGCACACATAGCAAAACCCTGGAGGCAAACCAAAAAAAACCCCGCCGAGAACAATAGTTCCGACGAATAAAGGAGAAGGATAAGCAGAAGATGTCAGACTAACCAACCCCGCACAAAATATTACCCCCAACATAGGAACATGTAAGATACCACACCTGCAGGCACAGGTTCCTCCTAACCCCACACCTACCCAACCAATAAGACCCACATCCTCACCGAACTAGCTACAAATCCATTGACATCCCACCAATTTAGCTTAAAAATAGCACGCAGAATGATGATCAGATCTCAACATCACCACGCGGTTCAAGATATTATATAAACTATTTTAGCAGAAAGTTGTCAGAACCTGAAGATGGCCGCTTTAGGCCGAAACATGTAGTTTTGCCTTGCTAATAAACACCATCATTTAGCCATAATTTATAGCTGTGTTTTTTTGACGAAATTCACCTTACCATATAAACATCTCCTTGTTTCAAACCATTCCAAATAAGAAATATGTCAGACACAGCAGTTGAAATTTGAAAATTATCCATATACAGTATGATATGCTGGAACAAAATCAAGTGTATGAAACACGGATACTCAAGTCTTCCAGCATATTACGCCGTGTAGACTGGTATAATCTGCTGCCTCCAAATTCTGGGAAGTAATATGTTTAAAGTACAGACAGCCAGCGAGTTCGAAACGTCGGTGACTATATATACCAATACACACGGCGTCATGTCACAGAAGATGGTCACCCTCTACAGCGCCAGAACGAGAATCTCAAGCTTTCGCAGAACACCAGAAACCCTATTAATTCCGGCAGCGACTCAATTCCGACGCCTAAGTAACCATAAAAACCTATACGTCGTCCCCAGCAAATTCCTCTTTCCTCCATCATGTTATGGGTCAAAGGAATGGACGCAATTTCCATTTCCCGTTTGTCCGAATTTAGATGTTCCCCAGAACTGCGTACCGGATATGCCGACAGAGTGGTTAGCAACCTTACGGTCTCGGGTTCATATCTCAGTCGGATATCCGCAATTCCTGGCGGAAATTTTAGCGTTTCTTTCTCTAAGGAACTACTGAAATTTTACACCAAGCCCTAAACTGTCAGTCACTTCTCCTTACACTGCTACAAGGCTGCTTCTCTTTATATCCCGTAATTCTGCTTCCGTTTGCATTAACACGTTGCCCAACGGCTTCCTGTACAGAAATTCCGGTCAGCTCCACAGCTGCTGTTTGTCTTGACATTTAAAAAATATCAGACACATTCTCCAAGTCGTTCAGTGTTACGTAACTTGTCAAAATGCGAAAAGTCATTAAATAAACCAGGATGTAACGAACTGAAGCAGAAGAACCGTTGCGTGATCTTGTGATATCGCAATTAACCTGGCAGCAAATTATGTTCATACATCAAGTCAGTGCACACGCACGCGAACACGCTGACTGATGCTCTGTCTGTCACGCGATGCGAACCGAATAATATTACTGTCTGAACAGCAGGACAGCGGTAATTAACACTAGAGGGTACTCAAAGTAGCATCTCTTCTCGTTTTTCTGCTGCCTAATTTCCTTCCCTTGCACAGGTGTGCTGTCGCCAAGGTCGTCGGTCTTGCCAATTTCCTTTTAACGACGTCAATCAAACTATTGCTGCACGGACGGTGAAGTGAAATCAGCGCGCAAGCTGTCTGTAGTGTGACACCTGGTTCTAAAAACTAAGTCGAGACTTTACACAGCGTACACATTGAGGCGTCCTGTTCACCGGACACTTGCCACCGCCAAATGAGATAAAAATGGGTGCCCCGTGGTTTCGGTACACGTGTGAAGCAGTCTCAGAGCGCCGCGTGGTACTTTCTCGAAACGTGTCTCCACATGTTGCTACTGACCGTACTTACAGCTGACTGAGTCTCGCCAAAGATCTTGATTTGCCTTGTCAGGGACTGCCTAAACATCCCAACAGAAAGCAAACCACGGGAATTACATCTGACGAGAGAAGGAAACACGCAAGCGATCCTCCACGCCCAATCCACTTTCAACAACCGCCGGAAATCTTCCTCGCTGCGTGTTGAAGCTCCTTTGTGTCGCAAGGACCTCTGCCTCACAGCAAGACAGCAAGTGGCACTCCTTAGGGCAGTCGCCAGTGAACTTCCAAACCTATGATCAGCCAACGTGACAGCCAGCCAGCAGACACCAGACGGATCGCCGATACTGATACCAACGCTGGATGACAAGCATGCATTGTTTTATTGTTTGGTGCTAAAAAAGACAGCAGGCGACTTGCATGCACCTTGAGATGGGGCATGCACTTGCCGAAACAAATTGGGTTCTGCATAACGTCAAGCGATATTCCGTAGCGTTTTCCGCAGTACATCGGCATTACAGACACCGTTTTTACCGCACTACATCAGTATTACAAACACCAACTGTTTCGCATGACACTGTGTTAGTCTTGTGTACATTCCACAATCCTAGTCCAGCTCTACAGTGTATCAGCCGCACACACTCGCGCGCTTTACCTTAGGGACAAATGACAACGCTGAGATGGGCGTCGCCTGTTCTGACGGCGAAAGCGAATTTCGCTACGTAAGCGTCTCTTGACATTTGACTCTGTCCTGTGCGGGGTATTGAATGTGCTTTGAATTGCAATTCACATTAATGTCACAGTTCACACTATCAATCTGTCGGTATAACTACGTACATTCATCCATCCATCCATTCCAGCTCACTCTGCCCTAAACTTCCACCCTAAAGCTATCCCTCTACAAAAAATATTTCCCATTTCTGCTACATAGTTTCATTGCTGGTAAACGGAACAAGAGGAAACTTTCAGCTGACATACACGTTTAAAACCCGTGTCAATACGCAACCCACACATAGCTTAGTTCAATGGCAACATAACATATATGGACTATTTCCAGAGTATTGTTTAACGACGCTGTCCGTTACTACGATTGTATAGCGTCGGTGACATAAAATAATGACTAAAACATCGGTGGAATGGAAGTGACAGGACAGAACCAAACTACCGGGACAGTGCCACTTCGTTCACGAGAAGACCCACATGAAATCTCCTACGACTGAACGCAGGGCTCAGTGGTGAGAAGCCGGTAGCCAACCGCCTTAGCTGTGCCAGTAGGTTTCTTTCTTAAATACACTAATAACATTCGTAAACATTTATCTCAGTAATTAACCAACTTGATGCACAAAATTTTTGTTTTACAATAATTTTATTTCATGCCTCTACATGTTTCGAGCACATGTGCTCGAAACATGTAGAGGCATGAAATAAAACTTATCGTGAAACAAATTTTGTGCATCAAGTTGGTTAATTACTGAGATGAATACACTGAGATGCAGGTCAGCAAAACGTCAAAATTCTTATGCGTGTTTCGGTGTTTGTTGTTACGCTATCTTCAGGGAGACCTTTGCATTGCTTGCTAAAAACCTTTATGTTTTTGCAGTGTTCTTACATATTGTTTTAAACATTG
>Ga0123352_10009357_pt1 | contig 15316 bp, 10 predicted proteins | sample TergutLab28metaG_FD_89700 | JGI IMG/M metagenome (GOLD analysis project Ga0123352, IMG submission 89700) | Labiotermes labralis P1 segment gut microbial communities from Petit-Saut dam, French Guiana - Lab288 P1 | ecosystem: Host-associated > Arthropoda: Insects > Digestive system > Gut ... | reverse complement strand
TTTTCTATATTTTATATATATATATATATATATATATATATATACGATTGGTATGTAAATTTACTGTAAAAGCTTTTCTGACATTAAAACTCAGGTCACTTGTCGGTGGTTTGGGACTTTGCTGAATATGAATTCAGCCTCCAGTGTATGTTCAGGATGTAGGATAAAACCATAACTGCACCAGTGCCGGCGCTTCCAGAAAGCCCAGAATTGTACTGATTACTTAACGACGTTCTTGCTGTACGAGCTTGTTTCCGTACATTATATGCTTAATTGTGTTGCCTTACTAATTAGATTTATGCAGGACAAATGTATTTTTTTGGGTCAATCCGTAGGTTATTCAGTATAATGACCAGAATGTGTGCTGGGCGAAGGGGAAATTGCGGTTTTATCCCGTCGGGTGCTCACATTTTTCTGTTCTCCATATCTTACAGACCGGCTCTGAGGCCCACCCAGCCTTTTGTCGAGTGGGTATGAGCTCTTTCACTAGGTGTGAATCGGCCGGGACACGCAGCCGACCTTTCCATCTAGTGCCAAAATTAAGAATAAGTGGAGCCATAACTGCATTCCTCTTAAATTTTCATAACGTGATGCTTAATTAAGCACAGTAATAAATTTACCTCTTATGTCCTTTCCTTTCGATGGCGGGGTATGTAGCACGTACGGAAACGAAAGGAAATGTTCGTATATTCAAAATTCGTAACGATGCATAAAGGAAAGTCACCGCCTTAAAGAACCAGTAAAGTGAGAGCAGAATGGTTGCTCAGATGAAACTTACGGACATAGGATGTGATCTTGCGGACTGGATTAATATGGCTCAAAATAGTTTTCAGTTGCGGGTTCTTATGAATACGCTAATGGACTTTCGATTTCTTTAAAATGCGGCGATTTGTGAAGTAGTTGAGGGAGTGTAATCTTCTCAAGCAATATTCTGCTTGTTGAAGTAAGTTTTGCGACCACTTCATTGGTATAAATATGCACTAGAAGCAGGCGCAGGCCCATCTCCTCTTTCGTAAAACGTTTCTTCATCATAAGTAACAAACTTTATGCATTATGCATGAAGGAGCTTCGTTTTTATTCGTATAAGAATTTGATTAGGAAGTCTGAAAGACGCGGCGAGTGTGCTGCGTCTATTGGAATGTGGTCGTGAGTTAGAATATACGTTGAAACGGAAACCTGTTGGCTTCTAATTCAACTGATTTAGCGGGGAAGCTAATTGCATTATTTGAATAATACAGGAAATATGTCATCACCTTATAGAATTGTACGGACTTGTCCAGGTCAATTTCTTAACCACAATGTACTGTCTGATGCAACGTTTATAAGACATTTAGGCCTACAGCAGTGGGGTGCTCGAATTTTCCCAAATCAGCGCGTAGAATCACGCATTATTGTTCCTTGCACTTTGCCAAATATTTGCCGTATCGAAACACGATTTGTATTACAATTGAAATATAAAAAAAATTAAGTCATCTTGGTAAACGTCTATAAACGTTTACCTCAGTATCGCGTATTGGGGGTTGCACCCTGCATGGCTAAGACCTACAGGATGTAGCGACATAGAATCTACACGAACAACCTGTATCATACAGTATAAGGCACCGCGTGCTACAGCAGGTGTAAAAACCCCTCTTACAACCCTCATATTGTCAAAAAATTTCCGAAGTTCCCGTGTAGAAATTTCCAATGCTATGCTCCATACAGTTTCTAAAATGTCGTCTGTGTGTGTGTGTGTGTGTGTGAAATGAATGTATGTTTGCATGTATGTGTGTATGTACGTACGTATGTATGTGTGTATGAAATAAGAACTAACAAAATGCACACTTTTACATTAATGATTTAATCCAATTATATTGTCTTCGACATGTTTCGAACAACCAAATGTTCATCCTCAGGAAGTTTTGTACATGTAATTTTATGGTATTTTTTTCATGCATCCGTATAAGCAGTCTGGTAGATGTCAGGATCCTGAGGATGAACACTTGGTTGTTCGAAACATTTCGAAGACAATATAATTGAATTAAATCATTAATGAAAAAAGTGTGCATTTTGTTGGTTCTTAATACATATCTATATCACAATGCACGGTTCAAAAAACGTAAAGTATGTATGTATGTATGTATCTATGTATGTGTCTGTAAATGGTGTTTACATACAGGTGTTTCATGAGTTGTGGACATAACTGTAGAGATGCTCATATAAAATAATTGCCCGATTTTTAATGGTGACGGAATTGAATCTGAGAAGATATTCAAATCACAATAAACACGTTGCCTGCTACCTTTAAGGTTTACTTTTAAAGGAACAACATGGAATTTCCTTTAGTGTACACTGACCTGTGCTTAAAGCAGCTTTCCGAAAATCCCACCCTCCGCCAGAGCTTACCTCGCAACGCGGATATGAACAGCGCGCGTTGCTTGTTGTCACTTCCGCTGACTTTGTGATGCGGTCGGCCGCATCCAGAATTCGACCGAGCTTTGCGTCTCGCGTTCCAGCCTTCACGATGTAAACAATTTCTTTATCTATCTTCGTACACAATAAACCTATGAGCAAAATTCCCAGGTCCGAGATGCACTCGCTGTTCGCAGCATGGTTACGTTCAATCTGCATGCAGAAAGGACAGTGTAACACCTTGCAGTGCCTGGCGTACGAGCACATGGTCTACAATGTACCATCTGAACAGTGACCTCGTGTTCATTGACACCTTGATTAACTTCAACCTCAACTGAAATGCGAATACCGGGGAAAGTGTGCCGGTATCTCGCGAAGTCTGGTGAACCCGAGTAAACAAATCTTCGGGTTGGTATTCTACAGTTTAGAAAACGTCGCTGGCATTTAGCAGCGGTATAAACTGCCTTACCGTCACAAAAACCGTACACATAAACTGTATCCGAATACAGTGCAACTGGAATTGTAAATGGCATCGCCTATAAGAATAATACCTACTGGACGACACGCACTGTACAGCTTGTCGGGGTAACAAGCACGTTAAGTGCGATTTATGAGCTTCTAATTAGATTACAACACCCGCCAACTTGTTTACGGTCGTGTAACATAAACGGACTTCGTTAGATGAGAGGCGCGGTTCACAGGAATACGTTTACGATATTGGAAAACACCCCTAGCTGTCACCATAGCCAGTGACAGTAGGACTCGTGTTGACAGGGATTTTTTGATCGAAAATATCTATAAAATCATGTCCTCCAATTATGCACACAACTCAAGAAGCACGCTATATACATTTTCTTCGGAAATCGCAACAGGCAATAGACTGCCAGAAGGCCGCAAACGACCACAAATTATTCGAACTACAAAACTGTTACCTACGCCGCCATTTGCATTATTGGCTCTGTAGGTATTTGAACCGTCGTAGCGAGAATGTGTCGTGTGTTTCTTTTAATTGACTGTCACCGAAAGGGAAATTGTGCTGATAATTTTTGTCGCGTTATAGACCTTTAACACTAACTTTATGTCACATAACGATATCGTACCTGTAGGTGTACCTGTTATTTCAGTACTTTCTGGCCGTGTAAGGCAATCTTATCCGTAATATAAATTACCAAAAGATGGACTTTATAGCTACAAACTGCGTTACATACTGTGTACAGAACCCAACATCTGCAACAAAGAAATTCATAGAGATTCTCTTAAACTTGCTGCAGTGTCGTCGTATATTTCTACTGACAAAAAGCACGTTGTGCTCACTCTCACTTTTCTGTAACAAAAAAAAAACCCCCGGTTTGAAACTTCGTCTATGTACTGTTGATTTCGATCTAACTGAAACATCGAGATACCGGCTTGTAAATTTGCTGCGACAGTAGCAAAATTTGTTCAGCATCAGTTACGGCAACAAGCTGTTTTGTACTGCACTTCATACTCACGAGTGTCGTAACAACTTACGTCCGTTGTTCGTAGGTTGTGAGATTGGACTGTACTGAATGCCTGTCGATGTGCGTGAATACCATCACGTGATTTATTTATCGGCAGGCTCGGCGATCAAACTGCGGGGGAAAAATTCACACACATCATGTGAGCTAGCTGCTGTTGTGGGATCCGTATTTAATGGCGTCCCTGTAGAACTGAGTATCACAAACAGCGTGTTAATTTAATCAACAAGTACCATTTTTGTGGCAAATGCTGTATTGGTTCCTGAGGCAAAATAAGCAAGCCTACTGACATATCCATTTTTCGTTTATTTTGTGCACTCTGTAGATTCGCTTAGAGGCTGTTTTTGTAATTATTTTATACGTGCATGTTTATTGTGTGATTGCATACACATTGTAGGCAGACAGAAAAGTAAAGAGCTATATGTTTTGAATTCTGTTTCATCAGCTTCTAAATCGTTCTAACAATGTGGGTAAAAATAAACTCATAGCTCTGAAAGTAGCACGAGATGGTTGGGGCATGTAGCAGTCGTGAGAGAGATTAAGTATTTAAAAAAAACCGTAAGAAAAGAGGACAGGTGGGAGATGTGGATCCGGATGGGGTATGAAAAAGGGATATTAAAGGTCCAGGATAGGATGATGTTAATTGGAGCCTTATGGCTCAGGACAGTATCCTGTGACGGGCTGTTGTGAACATGGGCATGAATCTTGCGGCTATGTACAGCCAAAACAAGATACCGTTATTTGGCTTAGTCTGATTACGGAATCGAAGCGGGCCTGCGCACTACGTCATGACGTATATTGCGTATCTGCGAATTTCTGCGGACATAATTACGGGACTTTATAGCTACTTAATGACAAGTGAAACCATCTGTAACACTTTCGCTAATATCCTCAAACTGGTACGTAATTTGTGCATGATTAATTAACGAAATACTGACGCTGGGAATAGAGAGTTCTGTCAGCTGCGATGTAAGGTCTGAACCTACGACAAATTGATTCTGGGAAGAATTTAGGACGCGTCTTACCTGAATAATCTGCCATCTTGTAGAGACGAAATAAGTAATTATACAGCCAAAAACTGATTTTAATCTGCTCTTGCTATGGGCTCAAGAGTTTAAAAATGGCATCTAGCCGTTTCAATGTTATCCTTCCATCTACATCAGGATCTCCCAAGTACTGTAGCATCCTTCCATCAGGTTTTCGAACCAAAATTCTGTAAGAATTTCTCGTGTGCCGTATGTATGCTACATGCCCACCTAACATAGCCTCTCGATTTGATTGCCTTATGAACATCTATACTAGAGTGAAGACTACGTACTGTCGTGAGCTTTGAAGTGCTAAGGTTGATTTTTCTCGAAACCCGCGGTGAAGGGTGAAAGGGATTTATCTTGTTGCGTTAAAGGGCTTGAAATACAAATTAACAGCCACGTATGGTGGTCTTGCCTATAGCCAACAAGGGAGTTGTGTATTCTGTGTCAGCAATCGGGGTTGCAAGTGGTGTGAGAGGTTAACTGGTAGGCAGTAAATCTCCGGACTTGACACTGGCGGGTTTCACCCTCTAAATGAGCAAATAATTTACCAGGAGCGATTGCTAAAGGCTTGCTCTGCAACTCCAGCGTCGAATGTCCAACCATGTAATATATACCGAACATCTCCTGAACCCCGCGCTGAATACTACTCGTATATCGTGGTACGGGTGGCTGGCCTCCATATGTTTCAGCAGTCACGTAGTGCCAGATGCCTGTGCATGTGGGTTCTGTCTGACAGAACGGATAACGGAATGGGTTCAACACCGGCAGAGGTCAGCTAAAACATGCGCAATAAAGTTTAAGCCAAATATATATGAATGCATAAAGATAAAGGTAAAAGTAAAGGTAAAGTTTACCCTAGAACAGGCCACGAAGGCCCATAAGGGGAGTAGAGATATAGCTCTACTCTTTCTTTAACCTCAATGCTAGATGGAGTGGGTGGTCAACGCCTCGCCCCAGCCGCTTTACACCCGGGAAATACCCGGTACCCATTGTATAGGAGGCTGGGTATGCCCCAGGGCCAGACTGGAGAGGTGCGGAAAATCTCGCCCCCACCGGGATTCGATCCCCGGACCGTCCAGCCCGTTGCCAGTAGCTATACCGACTGAGCTATCCTGGCCCACCAGATGAATTCGCGCATTGTATGTTATTTATATGTTATTGTATTCTTGTATTAAGCGTAAACTTAATGAACATTCTAGGGTTTTAGGCTAATTGTTAGTTTGTAATGTTTTGCTAACACTGCGCTGTGTCAAAAGCTAGAGGGTGACAATTTGAAAGAGGCCTAAACTTAAAAAACGAAGTTAAAGTGCGTACGTGATTGTGAATGATGCTCGTGTTACTTCATGTGACATCATTGGCGGACGACGTGACACTTCAGCAGGTTTCTCCACCCGTATCTTCGGCTTTCCCCTGCTCATCACCATTTTGCCATTGCTTCATATCCATCTGCTACCGTGCAGTAGCCCTGACCAGGCGGCACATTGTCGCATACTCTCTCTTTGAGTTTGGGTCTTCATTTCTGCAACCCACCACTTGGCTGGCCACAGGACAAGCGTAACAATTCCAGCACGTTTTTTTGTTTTGTTATCTCGACGACTGTAAGAGTGAAATATGTATAGTGCTAAGATGTTTGTTTCATTTTTTTTTTTCAAAAAATTTCTTCCGGGCTTTCTTCTCTCTGATAAATGCGTGCAGAAACTCTTGTAGGCGTTCATGAAAAGTCTGGATTGTTTTCGTGCGATTTAAACTGGAATAGAAAGTGTCCACAAACTTCAGCAGAACTCTGCAGAATAATACATCATGAACATTTGTTTAGCTGTTCTCCAGTTTCTTACACGCGGGTAGGCGGATGGACATTGCAAAGCCAATAACGAAATTCTCGAGCATTTCAGATATCCCAAATATCTGACTATATTATGTAATTATCATTTAATTATATAATTCATTTTTGACGCCAACAATTTGCAATAAAATGAAGGAATTGTTCTTCAGCTGCTGTCAGAAATACGTGATATTAATAGACACTGTCTCTGTCCTCACGCCAAATGTCAATAGAGTTGTCGATCTTTAATGCTACGGGAGGTGTAAGCGACTGTCGAATGGAGTAAGTAGAAGTCATTTTCAGCGCAAAACAACTTGTAGACAATTGACGTTTTAAAGCACAACAGTAACAAAGTATACCAACTGCCGTAACATTCGTAAAACTCTGCATTTTGAGCGCACAGTGCATTAATGTGTTCCGTGGGACTCTCACTCCAAAGACCAATTATTTCAGTTAATTGCATCAACCTGTTGGTTCGAAGTTGACAGTTACATTCTGTTCAACGCAGCGAGCGTCGTGCTGGTTTACGGCCGTGTTCTAACATGATTTCACACTTCCGCCGCGAAATAGATGATAACTGCGCTTCTCTGGGTTTTAATGCAGCGAGTAGTGGTAATTCCTTACCGAGGCTGCGGGACAACTTTCAAAAGTCAAGAATTCAAGAAGGGTAGTGTAGCCTTCAAACTGAGGTTCACTGTGCGTCGTATCAAGCTTCCGACGCTTGGATTATTGAACCTTGAAGATGGGGCCGACAGGTTGTCCCGGAACGCCGATAAGGAATGACCACCACTCGCTGTGTAATAGCCCAGAAGAGCGCAATTCTCGTGTTCTTACATACTGTTAAAAAAAAGTTGTCTTTTTTATTACTTTAGAGTTGTCATTGAACAGGGTTGTCATTGTAACAGCTGTGAATTTCTAAAAATTGAACATCCAATTGAATTAAATGCGTCGCTGAAATTTAAATCGTGAAATTGCGATTTTGGTTTCGAACTAACTGGATACATTAACAGCAGCATCAATTAAGTGTAACTGAAATCCAATCCACTGCAGTCTGTTACACATATGTGCCTAGCAAACAGCACGTACTCATGCGGGTCTGTGATAGAGCGGAGTTATAGGGTAATGGTAATCAATTTTGTGACTTCCACGGTAGTACACTTTAAACTGATCGCGATATGATGTGTGTTCCACAATTTTAACATAGCGGACCAAAAAACTGGCTCAGGTATTAACATGTCCCGATGATATAAGTGAAAAGAATTTGCACAACATCCCCTCATAGTGTGATTCGTTGAAATGTTACAGAACATTTAACCTGAATCGTTTGGTTTCCGAGACACTCGTCTCTATCAAACGAGACAGGTCAATTCGCAGGAGTGTTACTGCCATGACCATAATGTGTGTTGTTTGGTGTACTCCATACACGCAATTTAGAGCACGGCTGAGTTGTCGGACGATAGTGAAATAACAACACGACGAAGAACTTAGAAAAGTTCGTAACATGCCTGTAAAGTCTATCCAGTTTTGATGTATGGAAATAGGCGCTGGTTGACCTAGTCAACGCCTGCCATATGCTAATGTGTTTTGAGGAATACACCACCACCTGCATGATACACGAAAGGGATTGTAAGACTATGGCACTTGTGCATGCAGGTAGCTGACGCACTGTACTGACACCAGGAAATTAAGCTGCCATTATTGCAGCTGCGGAACGAGAGCCGTGAAAACGTTCGCTCAAAGTCTGCGAGAATTGCGAGTAACCGAACCCAGGTTTCCTCGAAATATTTCTTGCCGATCAGTTTGATCCGTGCAACTTCTGGCAAAACGCACATCTGTTGCCAGACAGTCGTACTGTGTAGCTGTTGTACGTGTCACCACGAGGCGACCGCGATTTTGATCTTCTGATGTGTTGAGCCATTTGATGATGACGTGTATCTCCATAAATAAACGTTTCCTTTCACCTTATGGTTTTCAAGAAATCACACTATGGAAAAGTGACAATAGAATATATTTTTATAGTGTTTTGGGAGTGGGGTGCTCGATTCTAAACTCGTCCAAGTACTCTCGCTATTTTGACTTGAACATTTTTATGGTGTTCCTTGGTTCCTTCAGACGAACACCTACATGTTGTAGTAAAACAGACCACAAATGCTTTGTGCTACTAGCTAGCAAACTGCATGGAGGGAAACTGACCGATTTTCGACTAGTCAGTAAATTCCCAGCTTTGTCAACAGCCAACCACCTGAATATTTCCTGAGCCAGATCAATCCAGTCCGTGTCACCCATCCCCCTTTTTGAGGATTCATTTTAGTGTATCCTCCCATCTATGCTAGTCGTAGATACACGCCCCGCTCTTCTCATGCCTGTCGATGCGATCACCCCAGTAGTATTTGGTGAGACGTACAGATCGTACAGCTCCCGATCTCCTGTTAACTGGTCCCACGTATGCCCATATATCCTTATCAACATCCTATTCTCAAACACCCTCAGTCAGTATTTCTTCCTCAGGGTGAGAAACCAATTTTCGTACCCATGCAAAATAACAGGTAAAATTATAGTTTTGTATATTTTAATATTTATGTTTTTGAATAGCAAGCTGGAAGAGAGAAGGTTCTGCACCGAATGATATCAAACATCCCTGTCGTCAGTTTGATCCTAATTACATTTTGATATGTTACATTTGTTCCCAAATACTTGACCTGTTCCACCATTTCAGAGCATTTAATACCTATATTTATGTTGTGATTTTGTCCTGCATTCTGATCTCGAGACATGACCATGATTTCGAGATATTATCATGTATTTAGCTTTCTGAGCATTTACACCTAGACTATTCTCCTCACTAGCGTCTATTGAAGCTTGTGTTTTTTTATGGTACGTTTGCTTACGCGTAATACATTAACATTATCAGCATAAACTGGAAGCTGATATGTACCATTTCATTTCCAGCCTTCCTCGTTTGTCTTAACCCTCCTAATGGCGTATGTTAAAGCAAAGTTGAAGAGTAGTGGCGATAAAGCATCTCCTTGTTTCAAACCATTCTTAATAGGAAATGTGTCAGACGAATTTTGACATTGTATGCTCAAATTCACGTCACCCTTTGTTTACCAGCAGTTAATGCGCTCTATTTGTAAGCTAATCGCTTCTGACTATAACTCCGACGCGTTTCGGCGTTTGTCTACGTCATTTTCAGGGAGTTCTTGACCGTTTTTTATAATACGTCAAAGTGAGACAAGCACTAATTGTTACAATTTGATTTTCACACTCTTCCCTATATAAACTCCGTTTGGAGCATCAGGCTTTATTTTGTATTCCTTAACCCTGAGAATGGAGCGGATAGGTTGTCCCGAAACGTCGGTACGAAATTACCACTAGTCGCTGCGTAACAACCCAGAAGATCGCAGTTCTCAGCTACATCGCGGCGGAAGCCTGAAATCACGCACGTCGCAATTATAATTAAATAAGTGATTAACTTACAAATAGTTTGCATTAACTGTTGGCAAATAAAGTGACGTATCAGACGAATGTCTGCCAAACCGGACTCCGTTAGAGGTTTCATTTAGACTCACTTTACTGGCCTTACTAATTTCATTGGGATATGAAACGCAGTGAAAATAATATACAAGACCTCACTCCTATCTGAATCATGGACTTTCTTGAAGTCTATAAATAGCTGATGCACTGCTTCATTATATTCCCATTTTTCTCAAATATTCGACGAATGCAAAATATGAATAAATAGTTGACCTGTTGCGTCGAAATCAACATTGATGATCTCCAATAATTTCCTCTACAAATTTTGGAGTTAACCTTGACAGAAGAATGTTGAATAAAATTTTCTACGTAGGTGACAGAACTGTTATGCCTCTATAATTACTACAATCTGTTTTATTGCCCTTCTTATAAATAGGTACAATGATCGACTTCTTCCACCCCTCAGGCAATTCCTCCTTAATCCAAATAGTTATTTTATGGATCTCAGAGCAAATTGTCTTACCACCTGTTTTAACCGTTTTTACACCCCACAAATCTAATCCATACATTGCTAATTCCCTGGCCACTGTCGTGACCCAGACCTGTACAGACTCCTCATATTCCCCGTACCGAATCTCATGTCATTTTTCCATTGCTTACATCGTACCACAGAATTAATCCAAGTCCGAGGCATTTGCGAATGTTTCGTAACATGGTAAGTTTTTACGGTGAGGAGTTTCTAGCACATGGCCCAACCCCTAAGCCGGAGGACCACCACTTGTCAGTCGTCGGCGACTACTTATTCTGTATATTCTTAGTTACCCTCCACATTTGAGTCGTGCTTCCATCCGCACCTTGAGGACGCGTCATGCCCTGGTGACAGGATCCCACTTATGATGAGCTTCGTTCTACATTTTTTCCAATTTGCCTTTCATTAATTATCCTGTCACTCGCAACTACATATTCGGAAGGTTTGGTGTCGTTAATTAATGAATCAATTTAACATGATAGAGTCATCTGTGCGTTATTGTTAGAACTATGGAAAACATGACTTATCTTGGCCGCCCCATTGTGTAAATATTCCTAAATCAAACTAGGCTCTCAGAGTCAACAAAATGTGTTTATTTTATGATGAGGTGATCTCATGTTTTGTTTTAATTATACAGTCATCATAAGGCTACCTCAGCAGTTACAAGGCAGTACTGACTGATACAATCGTTTTAGATAGGTGTACCTAAATTGGGATCTTCTTCAATTTATTGCTTCATATATAAAATGCCAGAGTCACGTATGTTTCACGTATTACGTGGTTTGCTGTTTCTGCACTTGATATACTTGGTATTTGTGTTGTAAACGGAGAAGGAGAAATATTGTGTAAAATATTATTTTAACCCTGTCTTAATAAAATTGTTACAAAGTAAATACTAATTAAATGAATTGTATAGAAACAGAAAAGCATAAATATTGCAGTACATGAAATTTCAGACTTCTAAGTACGTAGTAACGAATATAAAAACATGGCATCCCAAGTTCAGGTGTATGTACAGACACTACTATTCGTCAGTTCTTGAGGTACCTCATTGATGGCTTAGTAATTAGACCAAAAGGTGTAGCCGTTGGGTCATAAAATAAACAGGTGTTGTATCTGATAACGCGTGATTTAATTTATGTAGAACATTACTAATTCATGTCCACTTTAAAATATCGTAACACCTACTAAAGCATTTTTAGCCAAAATTTGTCCATGCTATTTATGTCATCAAAATAAACATTTCATGGTCGTTGGTTTAGATGTTGATACGAGTTGTAATTCAGACGACTAATAAAGCTGTGGTCCTGTCAAGCAGAAAGCGGAGGCTGTTCCTAACTTCACATTCAGCTGACTGTCAGATTCTGAAGTGCGTTGGACTGTGAACAATTGGGCAGAAAACCCACGTTATCTATGTGTCTCACATAACAGGCCTGTTCTGCTGGAGGGAAGATGATAGTTGTAGAGCAGAGGAACTGTCAGCTAGGTTAGTTTGTATATCTAGAAGTTTGTTGAGAGATAGCGACACTCAAATGGCCGATTCTCATCACACATTAACCTTCTACAGAATAATGGTCAAGGTACGTAAGATTTGCCTTAACACTAAAAGCCTCTGTGTTTTCCTCATAAAGTGTATGGAATTGTTCCGTGTAATGCCCCCAGTACGAATTAGTTCTTTCCCTAAACATCATTGTAATGGAGAGACAGTGTGTTATGTGTGATGCAGCAGCTAAATTTTGTCTTGGAGTGAGACGGATTTAAGACTTAAAGAGGATCCTGAATTTTAATAGAGCATCTTCTGGATGCGGTGCTTCTGGCTGTTCTTACGAATGTTCTAGGCACTATTTTGACGCCTTACTGGAAGTTGTATCCGTCTGTAGTTTAGCAGCAGGACCTCAATCGTTAGACGGGATTTTCAAGTTTTGACGTCAGAAACTTTCTCTGAAATCTGTCGGACTTCTCCAATTTTCTGTCCAATTGATGCGTATTAAAGCCCAGTTTGAACTGCGCTGTACAGTATATGTGCTTTCCCTTTTATCCCGTATAACTTCCACAGAGACTGCTGAAAAGTGATAAGTTAGAATCATTAATTTGCATTTCATTATCCACATTTTAAAGTAGGATTTGTAAACTGGGAAGAAAGACTTTGGTATTTGTGTGTGTTACGTGACGGAGGAGAGATGAATTAGCTCAGTGAGTTAGCAGAGTGACTAAGCTGCGGGTTGAACGACCAAGGAATTGGGGTTTGATTCCCGGGACAGGCAATAAATCTTTTTCTTCTCCAAAACTCCAGTGCGGTTGTGAGATCCTCACAGCCTACTGTTCACTGGCACCCGACGCTAAAATAACTGGGGCATGAAGCTTACCATTCGTCTCCAACTAATGTCGAGGTTAAAAATGCGAGTGGGATTGTCATCTCCCCTCCCCTATGTAATTTCATGGCATGTTGCTTAATTATGCCAAGAGGAAAGAAGTTGACATTATGGAGTAAGTGTACGTTGTGTCACATACTGTTGTAACTGTGTTGATATGTTGTTTACAGTTTTGTAGTAGTTCTATCATGTTTGTTAACTTCGTTCAGTATTGTATAATTTTATATTTGGCAGTTTTCCTAAAATCTGTGGACACGTTCCAGTCTCCCGAAAATCGGACAGCAGAAACGGACACTTTATATGATGACCCACACAAATTTCTGCACGCGTCTGTCTTGCAACTAACTAAATATCTGCCGGAGCTAAAAATGTTTCAGACAAAACTTTCAGAAAAGAATGAATCGCACATTTTACATCCAGTGTCTGTCCTTCTCCGGAAGACTTGCGGGTTTGAAGGCAGATAAAAAAAAAGTAGTGAAAAGACCTGAATTCCAATGTTGTGCATATTGTTCCTAAATTGTTTTCTTTCAGAAGCCTTTTCTGGCCTCTGAAAAATCCTTGACGTTTTCAATGGGGCTTATCGCTTGAAGGTACGTGACTGGCCTATCATCGTTACGTAACGATAGAGAACAATAGACGTTACAGAAGGCAACCCAATTGCCTGTACGTGGGAAAATTGACAGGATCAAAGCGAGAGCTGGAAACGATAGTTCCAGAATGTCTACAAAGCCATGTATGGAAATCATATGTGGATCAGTAGTTCGAATCCCGTTTGAGACGCCCATGTATGTCCATACTTCTTGGCATGTTAGAAACGAGAACTGGGGACAAGTGCGTATTTACTTCATAATGTTCATTTCTATACATGTAGCATTTCGTGAACCACTGGACACAGTTTTATTAAATTTGATGTAGGGGGTTGATATAAACGTGACTACACATGGAGAGCGCCGGTTCCAGTGGCCGCGCGGTCTAAGGCGTAGGTCTGGGGCCGCTCACCTGCTGAGACTGGGTTCGAATCCCGCCGGGTGCAAGGATGTTTGTTTTGAGTGTTGTGTGTTGTCAGGTAGAGGTCTCTGCGACGAGATGATCACTCATCCAGAGGAGTCCTACTGACTGTGATGCATCGTTGTGTGTGATCTAGAAACCTCGTGAATGAGAAGGCCATGTCCCACTGGGGGGTTGTCGCGCCAAAAACAAACAAACACATGCTGAGCAAGTTGCGTCAAACGATATTGCTTATGACCCGTATGCCAGAAGTGCTTTCAGTCAGTCCATTCAGCTAGGTGTCGCGATAGTCCCACAAATTAGACCATGATCACATCCATCCAGATGCTTTCCAGTTAATTACTCAATAATCCAATCTCGCAGCTTTATATAGTCAGAGATGCCGACATTTTAATGAACTAATAATTAAATAAACAAATAAATAAATACTAGGGCGGGCTGAAAAGTTTCGCCTCCCCTGTTATATTTTTATTACAGTAATGAAAACTGGATAAAACCGATTACACGCAGTCACATGATATCTCCTCTCCACCACACGTAACCTTGAACCCATAGCTCTCCATAACTTCGGTTCAGTGCCAGTCGAAATGGAAGAATGTGAGGACTTGCGGTTCGAACAGTGTGACTTACTTGAGTTCTTGCCAGCTGAAGAAATTCCTCCCTTCGACAATCATCGCTGTATGCAGGCAGTGTATGGGAGTAGATGTGTAGATGTAAGCACGGATAGACCCTGGGTATGGCAAGAAGAAGTGCGGGAAGCAAGTTTATGTTACAAAGAGAGGTCGGGGAGGCCAGGACGGAATTCAGAAAGTTGTTAAACTTTGTTCAAAATTTATTGAAGTTGAAGGGGATTACGTGGAAAAATGATTATGCGCAGTGGTAAATAAAGGTTGAAAGTACGCTTATTTTTTGTTTCACTTAAATGTCTCCCTTCATTTTTTACGTAGCCAAAACGTTCCAGCCCACCTTCGTACATTACCGCCATATGGGGTCTTTATTCATCACACTGCAGTGGTCTAAAACGAGTGACACGTCCAACTGCTGTCACTCGCTGAACAAGTCTCTTAACCTTTTGACGCCTAATGTCAACTATAGTTGACGTACCGCACCGCTAACCTCTAAAGTTGCATTTTATATATTTATTCAACAAATATAGGTACTGAATATTTTAAACATGGTATGTACTCTCCGTT
>Ga0123352_10009355_pt1 | contig 15318 bp, 6 predicted proteins | sample TergutLab28metaG_FD_89700 | JGI IMG/M metagenome (GOLD analysis project Ga0123352, IMG submission 89700) | Labiotermes labralis P1 segment gut microbial communities from Petit-Saut dam, French Guiana - Lab288 P1 | ecosystem: Host-associated > Arthropoda: Insects > Digestive system > Gut ... | reverse complement strand
TAAGGGAATTAATCTGTGAATGTTTTTAAAATAACTTTAACAAGGAAAAACGTAGCTCCCTGAGGATGATCTAAGAATCGAAACATGTCGGAGCGATTTTAAGTGTTTTTATGTGAAATTTTACGTAAGTGCATTTGTTGGTTGATAATTAAATTGATTTTACGAAATTCACGGTGCAACAATAAGGATATTTACGTCATGCTTCGCAATCGCCAGTATTTTGTGGGTAGGTACCGTACTTTACAACATATTTTACGTTATTGAATTTTGATAGGGACAATTTTCTTCAGGTTTTCCCCTGTTAATTGAACAACATTAATAAAATTAATAAAATGGACACTTTTGGAAATAGCGCCTTTCGAACGTTATGTTTTATTTTGAAACTATTGAATAGCTTTCAATCAATTTTTCTTCCAAACAGAGACGTCGGAAAAACTTTATTTTTGTTCTTATCGATCAAACACACTTATCGAAATGAAGCTAAAATTGAACTGTTTTTATTAACTGAAAGCATTTGGTGTCAAGAGTCGTATAGACATTCATGTTTGAAATTGGGGAACAACCACGCAAGATGTTATGATGATATTTACGCTACCAAGATCCGAACTGTCTATCTGTCAGATAGAAGTGCGTATCTACACCAATCTTCTCTTGCTTTTAAGTTTTCGGGAGTTTATGTGTTTGGGTGTGGTGTTAGATTTGAGAACGTGTACTGCTTCATAATTGATCTGTACTCTGACGCGTCTGGATTGTGGTACGTGTAGATGAAAGGTTTTAGATCGGAGCATTGCCTCTGCTCGTGATCCGTAAAATACGGGTAAAACATCTCTCGTGTCGTTTGTAGTTCCGAAGCAATAGTGCTGAATAAGCAAAGCAAACCTGTAGTGCAACTTGCATTACATTGGGTCCAAGACTGTGCCATGTGCACATGTGGTACTGACATTGCTGATAGGTTTGTTTATGTGCTCAGAATTATATACAGGCTTGAAATATTGATTACGTGAAGAACTGTCGAACTATACACAGCTTTTCTCTCTAGGAAACGTCATGATGCATGTCTTAGAGGCAAGAAATTCTCTTACTGGAGTACACAGGAAGGCCTGCATTTTACGTCATCCTGAGACGGTTCTATGCAATTCCAATACTCAAAATAAGTTTCCATAAAACCCATATCAGTGTTATTCTGTAGCTGTCCTTATCATAAAAGTTTTCAGTGAGACCTTCTTTCGAATATGACGGCTTATCGCCGTTTGGGAAGTGAGCAACACACGTCACGGAAAACTTGTAATATAGTAATTTTATTAGCGTTTTAAAATTAAACTTTCCCTACCACCTGGTTTAAAAATAAAAAATCCTAGCTGGTGCTCACATTGCCTTTTTGTGCTGTGTATCGATCTCAGAACAAACAGCGACTTTTGCTTTATACAATCTCAATTGATTCTTGATTATAACCGAGGTGGCTAGTGTTTACTGCGCGGTACGCACTGAGTCATTATATTAAAAAAAACACGTTTTGTGTCTAAAGAGTTCATTTCAGTAGTATTTATGAATATTAAATCGGAAAATTTACAGACGTTATTTTGAAATAATATTACTTCCATTGTTGTACATTACACCTTCTTATAAAATCTGGTACAACCTATTCATTGCTTAACTACAGCCGAAACATGTTGCTCTTTTAGGATCTCTATGTCAACCATATATTGTGTTAGTCGGATATTGTACACAGTCGGAGAATGAAGATGACTACAGAAGCTTACATAACACCGAGGATTAGAATACGTGGATTTATACATCACTACCCTACACCTTCATATCATGATGCATTTTTAAGCACAAGGACGACCTGACTTTTACATTTCATTTCTTATACGATATTCAGGAAAAATGAACTAGTAGAATCTTGAGTGTTGTGTTTATTTCTATCTGCATAAAATATGCTATATTTGCCGTTCCAGTGTTGTTGTTATATTAATAGCAAACTGCTCTAGTTACTTAGCTATCCAAGTAATTTCTAGCCTTGTCAGTAACCTACAGTTTCACTGCTGTACGAGTTTAGTCCATATGCTATAGTCCAATTTCCAAGGCTGTTCCTGTTTCGCGTGCTTTTAGTAGCGTTTCGTGTGAATTTTTCCGTTTCCGTGCACACTTCACATTACGGCGCCTGCGGTAGCGGTATAGTGACTGGCTACGGGGTGGACGGTCTCCTGGGGTTGAAATCCGGTGGACGCGAGATTTTCCGTGCCCGCCCAGACGGGCACGGGGCCCACCGAGCCTCCTGCACAATGGGTATGGAGTCCTTCCCGGGTGTAAAGTGGCCTGGAAGTCTCTTCTAGTTTCGAGGCTGCGAATGAGTTTGATATATACCTCCTTCTCCCCTCCTTGTTTTCCTATGCATGTCATGCGGTGACCTTTATCTTTACTACATATTTCTTTCTTAACGCGCTCATACGCTATTCTGTCCATGAGTTTCTAGGTCCTTCCTCTGACGTCCAAACACTTTCCTAGGTAACCTGTTCTCATACAATCTTAATTTTTTCCCTCCACTTCTTGCTAAGAAATCAAGTTTATACCCTCTAAAATGGTAAATTATAATTTCGTATATTGTAAGTTTTTAATTTTTAGACATGGGAAAAAAAGACAAAAGACGGTATCTGCCATTCCAAGATTTAATCTATTCGAAATTTCTTCACAAATTCGATTTTTCGGTCATTGTTGTTCCACGAGATTTGCAGTTTGGCAGATTTTGTGTGCGATTTATCGACTGTTGAAAGATGGTGAAGGAGCGCCACTCTTCTCGCCCTATTTGCCTTACGTTACGGAACAATAAATGCATCACACCCCATTAACACAATAAATGTACTTGATGGTAACTAATACTAGCCAGGTCCTTGGGCCACTTATTTCGGAAGCACCTCGATGTACTGTCGTGACTGTACATGGCTTGGAGCCAAATAGAGACGAGGGCACAGAGTAGTGACTAATGGAATTTCGGGAAGTTTCGTCTTCACGCCAACCCCACCCCCCTAAACAAAAATGACGTCATTTCGCAGTACTACCCCTTCCTCTACTTGAGATTTAGTAACGCTTATTTTTCTTTGCGAGTATAGAATAAAGAAATATAAAACGGGGGGAGGGGGGGGGATTTTATTCGGATTTTGGAGGTGGACAAGTGATAGAAGATTTACTGTATAAGTTGTAAGGTAGGATGGGTCTGGTTGTTGAAGATGGTATTTCAATTTATACAGATGGATAAACACTTCCTTTGAGATTAAGTTGGGGACAACATTTCTTGATTTTCTTTTTTCTCTCAAGATGTCAGGAAGAACAGTTTCACTCTCCTTCGGCATTTATAATCCTTTAGCACTCTCTGCTGCTCTTTGCATTGGGGTCGCAATCCAAATCCAGCATTTTGCTCCAATTCCTGCTCTTGGTTTCTGATATCTCAGATTTGTTCATTATCTTTATCTTTACATTGGCTTCCGTTATTGCTGGACCCTGTCTGTTACATTCACCTCCAACCCATTATACTCCATTATAAACTATTAAAAACCACAAAATGTTATACAAGTTTTCTTTCATAAGAAAACACTAATTACCACACTTTAAGCATTTGAATCATACCTCAAAAATCGACAATTATTCAACCAGTTAAGAACCCACTCTAAATTGAAGAAAACCCAAGTAACACGCGTGACTGTATCCTCAAGTTACGTGCATATTACGGCGCTTTTAACCTGTATGATTCAGTAGGTATGCAGAAAAATTAGGGATCCTAGTCATCCTTGGCTACCTAGTTGCTTAACCCCCTAAAGATCAATGGTATTCACACGTGCAAACTGTTTTAAATTTAAACATCTTCATTCTGCTCTCAGAACCTATTTGGTTTTTTCTTCGTTTTGAGTTCCAGAATGAACAGCTATTATTTCCTAAATATCATGAAATGATTTATTTTTTCTATGCAGATTGCAGGTGTTAACTTCGAGATTCACACTCAATTTTTTAATACTACTCTCATGAAGTTTATTCTCTAAGGTCCTTGAAAATTTTGATGTTGCTTGCTTTCCTCGCAATTAATTATCCTTGAAATATCTAGACTTCTGGATCTCGTCATATGATTTGATCAGCTAATCAGTGGTTCTGTGAGTAGAAAAAGACGACTAGCGAGTTCCCCTTGTGAGAAGTCAACACAAAACGCATCTTTCAGACAGATGCGACTTGTTATTACCATAACAAAGGAACAACTGAAAAGGCTTTAATCTTCAATTGCTAGGGACGCCTTAGCAGTACTTATATGTGACTAAACGGTTATTTGAACTATGAATCAGAGGAACTTTATGTGAAGGGAACTGGATAGTTCTAATCTTGATTGAGCCATTGAAACGCGTTTCTGAAGAGCTCAGTCTATAGTAATGTTCGCGCACGTCACAAAATGCGACAGTTTTTTTGTTATATTTGCCAGTTCGTTTTTGTAAGCGCTGTAATTACTTCTATTTTGTATAAAGTAACATATCTGAGTATTTATGTGAGAAATAACTGTAGTTCTCTCTCTTTGGAAAAGTTTCCACACACAGAAACAAAATCTAATTTTGAACAGGCCCGTTCTCAGCCATTGGTCTTCGTAGCAACATAACGTCTGCACGGCGGTACGTCCGCCACCCTGAAAACGGAGGAAGTTCGTTCCTCTGAAGAATTACTATCAGCCTTCGAAATTGTATGGCAGAAAACCCCAGTAAAACATAGGAAAAGTACATACCACCAAAGTGTAATACATAGGAGAATGTTAGCTTAAAAACTTTTATGAAATATCTGGGAAATTCAAAACTAACTTTATGTGACCAAATGTAGTTACAAAGTAGATGAGCAGGCGGAAGGATGAAACTAGGTTTACCAGTCCACTTAGCAATCCTGTTGTACCAAAAGCGAATCTAGTTAAACTGACAGAACAGGACGAAGAATTACGTCCGTGGTTTTAGGCTTCCACCGCGAAGAAGACGAAAACTGCGCTCTTCTGGGTTAGTGCGCAGCGAATAATGGTAATTCCTTACCGACGTTTCAGGACAACTATTGAAGATTGGACCGTAGTTTGTCCCGAAACGTTGGTAATGAATTACCACTACTAGCTGCGTAATAACTCGGAAGAACGCAGGTCTCGAAAAGTTGTGTAGGCAAGTTTATTAGTTGGTGGTTCAAGGATTTTTATGATGTTACATTCTTCTTATGGCGATAGAAAGTTTTGTTTTTTTTTACCCTTCTAGCCTGCAGCGTTTGAACATTGAACCGATAGAGCACAAGACGACGTATCGATTCTGTCTTGTAGGTCATTCCGTCTGCATTACCAGAAACACTGATAGAAAAACTAATATGTGTTATCACAACTAACAAAAATACATAATGTAAAATCTGAAGTTCTCACAGCGATGTTAGTTGAAGATTAAAGCCTTCTGTAGTGATACGACTTGTCGAATGGTAAATACGTAGTTATAGACGTTGCGAATGATATTGCCTCGTTTATTTTTTGTGATTAGAAATCTTGCATCTTCAAATTCGAATCTATTACTTCGATATATAAGGAAAGAAAGAATATTTGGATGACGTCAAAATAATGGCAAAATATCACATTGCTCGTAAATGTCACAGTTGAGGAGACAATATTGACGTAAATAATTAGGCGTATTTTAAATAGAAGGGTAAAAGAAGACGTTATGTGTGGCTTTTCTCACTCTACTATGGTCCTGGGGTCGACTTAACCTCTGACAGAAATTAGTACCAGGAGCATTTCCTGGGGGTAAAGGCGGCCGGTGCGTAAGGCTGACAAACTACCACCATCCTGTGCCGTTGTCACGAAATCTGGAAGTCTTAACTTTCTGGAACACTCTGGGCCCTCCGGGACTGTAAAGGGACTGCTTTTTCTCTATCTACCTGTGACCTATTATCACCCTCTACACATCTTGACAGACACCTGAAAACTTCACATTTGAGACTTTCAGTAGCATTTTATGTCACTGCCAACAGACAGCCTAATGTGTCCGTCACTTAGCTTACTTGACATGGGATCGTAAATAGACTTTACCACGTATCCCATAAAATGTTCTACAAACGTTTTTGAAATGCCGACAAGAATATTTGGACTAAACTTTTTCGAGTATGTCAAATTGTCAGCCACATTAATTCAAAATAAAACCTAATTTGAGGAAAGCCAAACATGTATAACTGTCTATAACCCATAAAACTTCCAGAGATTTTTAAAGTCGGAAATAAATTTTATCAGATTTTATCAAATCAAATTAAAGGCGATCCTTACTTTCATAACATGCCATTTCTACAAAGAATAGTCACTAAACTAATTTCTGAATGTTCTGAGAAAATAAATTTTATTATTTACATCTTTACAGTTCTATAAACATAAAAGACCAAATCTGATCTCTGGTACAGATACTTATACCATTTTAGCAGTTTTAAGAAACCGTCCCGTTTCGTTGTCTAACGAACGTGATTTTTCTGGAAATTTGGTGAAGACTTATGCTATGATGCTAGCAAAATTGGCCCACACTGACATCCACTTTACTTGAAGTCATAAATCGATACACAGCTTAGTGTGTTTCACAGAAGTCAAGAAACGCCATTGGCAATTTTTCCTATTTTCCGAATTTTTAAATATACACCTTATTTGTCATACAGACAGTTTCTGTTTTTTTTAATGCACAACTGGTTACGGCAGAGCGCGGGGGAACCATCGATTGCTCTAAAGCAGTTGATGTCTTCCGCTCTAGGACGCTCCTTTCGTGCTGGACTCGAGGTACCAACTACTGCAGAGCGGTTGAATTCTTCGGCGCTGACGCAGCAAAGCAACTGTGAACAGGTGTTTAGAATACCGCAGCACTTTACGCTCTCGGTAGGAAACTTTGCATAATCTCGTGATATAAAATGGTTGAACATGCTTGCGAATTTGCGTACTGACGTACAGAATGTCGCGTATTTTCAAATCCTGCAAAGTTTATGTAAGCTATCGTAGAAAGAGGACGCCAGAACTGTTAGACGAACAAGTGCGTACATTTAATTTCCAGTTTGGGAGTGGTGACATAAGAATCATCCTACATTTTGTACGGAGCCATTTATTATACAGAGTCCTCATTATATGCCGCCGCGTAAACCTGGTCTAAGCGTTGAACTGCTGTAGGCCGATCCTCTTTCATAGGCGTAGTTGCAGAGTCGTAATATCAAAACCACTTACATGTTCAAAGTCACATTTAACGACAGGGCGACACTTGTTTTTAGAACGTAAATTTAATACAGTCGGGATTAATAAACGTGAAAATCACATATATAAATGGTTCAGTAATTTCATGTACCGAATTATTTAAGTTTTGAAGCTTTCGTGGTGACAGAATTCAATGAAATTTTGTCGGGTAGACAGCTGCGTCAAGATGTAGAGATTTTCCGACGTTTCGTGTACAATCCCGTACCCATCTTCAGAGTTTACTGGTGGTTTGACAGCAACAAACCTGCTGACTAGGTGTTTTGGTGCTGCCAAACCACCAGCACACCCTGAAGATGGAAACGCAGTTAGATCCCGAAACGTCGGAAAACTTTCACATCTTGACACGGCTGTCTGCGCGAGAATATTTCATTGATTGCTATATTATAGTTCTACAGACCGTACTACAAATATAATAATACATATAAAGCAAATACGCATAGTTATTATTTTTTACGTATTGTGTTTTGATGTGGCTGGTGTAAATTCAGCAACACAGTGAATATTTCTGTATCACTGGGGGAGAAAGCGTAGAGGAAAGCGTGGGTTATTCTTGCAGCAACTGTGTGTAGGTCAGTATCTTCAGGTTCATAATACGTAGCTTCCTTTATGTGCCCCCCCCCCCGCCCTTCGTGATATAATTCCCCTCACGCACATCTCAACGACCAAGAATAAAAATTCGTGAAAGGCAAAAATATATCACAATTGTTTGATAGTTAAGCAAATGCTCGTGGCATACCGTAGATAATGGGAAATAAATGCGAATAAATTACAGAACCGTGCAAATGCTTGTGAATCATATTTTCTGCTTGTATTGAGTTCAGAGTTCTGTCCTTTATTTCGCGGCCGTAGCTGCGAGCGTTCCATTCCAATAGACATCTATACAGGACTGATGTATTGTGCAAATGGTCATGACACAATGACCGTCATGCCGTGTATCCTACTTCGTCAGAGCTGAAAAGTAGGACCATTTTCTACCCAGCACAATACTTCTCACCAGCATTACAAAAAGTACTTTTATTACTGTTGTGAATGGTAGAGAGATGATCCTAATGGTGACCATTATCATTTATTTTCTGCTGCCAGTGGCATACTGGTGGAAATATAATGGTCTCTTTGGCTCTTTGTACTAGAGTTTTGAAGTTCTTTTTGATGTGGCTGTCAGCTGCTCGCAGTGATTACAGACTTCATTAAGGGAAGCTGCAGAACATTAAGTTCAAGTACCAGTTAGTGTGTGGGCCGGCATACGTACAGTAGTCTGTATAGCGGTTCGCTATGTATTAGACAGTCCTGGGATCGAATTCCGGTGGAGGCGACGTTTTCCGCACCCGTGCAGACCTGCTCTGGGACTCTGTAGCCTCCTGTAAAATTGGTTACGGGTCACTTTCCCGAGGTATAGCGGCCGAAGCGTGACGTTGACAACGTACCCACATCTATCTCACAGGTTAAAGAAAGAGTTGAGCCATATCTCTACACCCCTGTGGGTCTTCGTGGCACCTTAGAGGGTGAACTTCACTAGTCATTATGGCAAAAATGCGTATCGGTTCTCATGAACGAGGAGGGAGGCTGTCTTGCTCCGTAATCAGGGGTTCGAGGATTCAAATCTGAGCCTAGAAACCAGCTGTCTGGCGAATTTTATAGTGTTTCTCAGACCCCCTATGACAACTCCAGCACAGTACCTGAAAAAGGCTGTTTCCACTTTCTCAAAGCTCTGACTGATTATTCGCTGATAATTCAATTTTTTCACGCCAGGTAGAGTGGGGTGCTTACAGGGTTGTTAGATACACAATATGTAAATAAACGAAAGAAAAATTCTTACTTACTGAAGTCAACAAAGTGTTTGAATGAAGTTCTCTTTTTTTTTCCTTAGTCTCTTCAGCCTGTGACAGTATCTTTAAAATAAGTCTCTTTATGCTTAATAGTGAACATTTAGTAATAATTCGCTGCATATAAGTCTGCCGTAGCGAAAGCATCGTTAAAATAAAATAAGGGAAGTCATGTCGGAATTAATGTTAAAAATGCCAAACAACTGTCGCAGTGTAACTGTCACTATAGGTTTTGGCACAAACTATAAAGAAATTACTGTAGGTGCAGCTAATCTTCTAATATCCTCTAAGAGAAGGGTAACTGGAGAGCAAAATATCTAAAGTGCAACTCGAATTTATGTTTTCTTATTTTGGAAGTTAATGAATCACAATATAAGTTAAAATAAGATTGTAAATTTGTTCCTTTGCACATCATGAAGGCGTATAGGAGGCGTAGGATTCTAGTTTCTATCGTCTTCTAACACGGCCAGAGGTGGACACCATTAGTCAATGATAATTTTTTTCTACCAACTTGATGCACCAAGTCTTTATTTTAATACATTTATTACATTTCAGTACATGTTTCGAGCATTATTATGCTCATCATCAGGAAAACAATTGTATTAGTGCAGCATCTGGTATCGTTACTCTCTTTAGGTGACTGTTCAGTACACAGGTTACACGACAGGACGAGACGAGACCTCTAGTAACCTGTGTTCTGAACAGTCACCTAAAGAGAGTGACAATACCAGATGCTGTACTAATACAATTGTCCTCCTGAAGATGAGCATAATAGTGCTCGAAACATGTAGAGGAATTTAATAAATGTGTTAAAATAAAGAATTTGTGATTCAAGTCGGTAAAAAAAACTATCATTGTATTAGGATGGACGTTCAACAAAACGTAAAAATCATTAGTCAACTTCACGTACCTTCTACCGTCGTCCCGGCGTAAAGCAACATCCCAACCCACTGAATAGGAGGCTAGGCGGTTCCCAAAGCTGGTATGTTCGTTGGTGAGAAAAGTAAAATCCCTTGCCTCCGCTGGGAATTGAACTCCGGATAACATATTAAATGACATAAAAAACTCTTTATACTGGCAGTACTTTTCGCAGTCTGAACTGAAGCATGAGATTATCTTATACTAGAGGGTACAATTAAACACTAAAGGTATTATTATTATTATTATTATCATCATCATCAACATCAGTATCATCAGTATTATCGTTGTCATCGTCAAAGCGTTCATTTCCCATATTGTCTGTCTTGACAATATTTGTCTTATTATCCCTTGAGAGCCGTATTTTACAGCGTAGTAATCATATATATATATATATATGTATATATGACTCCACCATTACCAAGTTCCATGGACGTCAGTTGCTCAGAGTACCGGCAATGGAACATGCATGTTACACTGAAGATTACCTGGCTTCTGGACTTTGTGTACAGCCGAACCTGTCGAAAGTGAAACAGTTTGAGGAAACAGGATCTGTTTCGGTTTTATCAAGTTTTCGAATACAAATAATTAACTAGTTGACAACTAGCCAACTAAGCAGTAAACCAACCAAACAACTCCACAGAGAACAATCCTTGCTGGACAGTTAGTGTATTCTCGACTAGTCAAGAAATTCCTCGTGTTTCATAGAAATAAAATTTATTGCCGTTTTCACAAGAACTCACCAGGTGTCCTTGTCATGACCTAGATGAATATAGTTTAAGCCTCTCTTCCTATTTCTGTACGACTCGTTTAATTTTGTTCTCCCACCTAAGCTCGGGCTTTAAATGGAACAAATCAGAAAGAACGTGATGGCAAAGGTTATAACATGCAAATGAGAGATGAGAATTATCTATAAAATTTTCTTTGGAAGCCCTGGAAAGAAGGAAAATCCAGGCTAAAATGGAAGAATATTATGCAAACGGAGCCTATAAATTTTTGTAAAAGACTAGAATGAAATCGGCTCATACGAGTTAAGATCCAGTGTCCTTGTGAGGGAGATATAGCAAATTTTTGAGTTTGTCAGTCAGTCACTTACCAGCTAAGATACTAACTCTTCGAGGAATAATCTCCATGGACTTAGGTATTTCGTGATTTGTGGTTTGAGGAACTGATATCACAAGAGAATACAACACAAATTTAATATTTAGCATCTGTTTGAAATTAAATCTATGAATTTTCCAAACTGTAGAAGACAAGACTTAAGCGGCGTTGGACTGAGGAAGACGTGATACTGTGTGTAGAGTGGAAGGAATGCCGCCTGCTGTGTTTGCGTGCCGGTGAGGGTTGCACAGTTACTGTGTAGCCGGAAGACCAGAGAATCCATTGAAAGAAACACACATCGAAATAGAAGGAGAGGTGAATTCGATAAATGTGGCTTTTACACATTTCCTCCTTTTCATGCTTGGATGAGAACTGCTGGCAACAGTTAGCGCTTCTATTTTCATGAAATTAAGACGGGATGGAGGAAGGAAGGTAGGAAGGAAGGAAGGAAGGAAAGAAGGAAGAGAAATAAATCAACAATATAGCTTCGATATTCAAGATTTAGGAGTTAATCGGTAACGTGCTTTTGCCACTATATAAAAGGCTCAATGTATGAAACTTCAGCAAAGATTTGATTGGGGCTTTGAATTACATAAGGGGAAGAACGTGACAGAAAAGAGAGAGAGATAATTTGTCACGTAGATTGATGTGCATGAATAATTTGCCGAAATCCATACATATTTAAAGCTGTGTTTTCCTCAGTACACATGTTATTGGTGAATGTTTAACAGAAAATATGTGGCATCATTATCAAATGACTCATAAATAATATTGGAAAACATTTAGAAAACAAAACATTTTTGGAAAGAAAATTATAGTGACATTTGGATTTCATGTTACATGGGGTATATAATTAACTGGTATAAACAAAATTAAAGTTACTCGGCAAATTTTAACGAGGACTTATAATAAAAAATTTTTCCATATTCCTTGAAAGCTTTTCAGTACATATAATCGAGATTAGTAAACATAATGGAGATCTGCCAGCATTATTATGTCCTTGTTTTACGAACTTATTGTACGGAAGCTTGTACATTAAACATTAGTTTGATTACTTTCTTTTCGATTATTGAACATCAACATTCATTTGACGATTTCGACTGAAATTCAAGCAGTCTAAAAAATCCATGTCACAACGGGAATCGCAGGTTTCATTATCACCTCCTACACTTTTGTTAAAACTTGCATTTGTTTTAGTGTTTATTATTTTTTTCGCGAGTTTTCACTTTATGTGGCTTTATTGAACGAAATGTGAGGCAGACCAGTAGCAGTAAATTGTAAATCAAGTGCAATGGAGTTATTGTAGCTTGGTTTAAGATGGGAGTGTGAGATGCTTCTCTGGAAGTAAAGAAGAAATCCACGAAGAAATTTAGAAAGAAATTTTTTAAAATGTTACCCTTCCGGGTATTGAGACCGTGTAGCTTTCTAGGTTGATGCGGACCTGCTGGAGGAATATGCTGCTACCATTTGGAGGGTTAAGGATTTCAGTATCATGTAGAAACTGAAATAATTCAGTTAATGATTTTGTTTCATTATTTAGGTATATATGAAGAAAAGCATTCAATGAAAATCACAGGAGAGGTGGGGGGGGGGGTGGAATTGGGTCACAAAACCTGTACTTAGAAGAATCTCGCGCTGAATAAGTTAAAACATGCATTTACTGGATGGATTCCTTGTCCAAGCTGAGATTCGACGCTGGTACTTTCATGTCGTAATTAAACTCGTGAAAGGAAGACGCCGAGTTTTAAGAAAGTAATTAAATTTGGTACATTATTATTCGTAGTTGGGAAACTTTTATTTATATAACTCTTGTTTTCAAATTTCATGTATATCTAGGAAATTGAAAATTAGTTAACACCAAGAAATTATTTCACAACATAGGCAATGTACGTGTAACGTAACATTGAGGCACGTTCACGTGGCCACCATTACAGTGGAAAAACAACAGTACCTTCTGTGTGTCTCGATGAGCTACACGTCACTGTTAACTATACAAAAATATTGACTGTTACACAACAATGCTTTTATGGCAAATTCATGTCGCCTGCATCCGGATACCACACCAACCCAGCCAAACAACAACGTAACACCAACACGCATCGAACCAGAGCAAAACAACCCATGAAATAACTCAACAAATAAGTCGCAGGCTCCTGAGGATGGATGTATTAACATCCAAAACATGTTGAGCATTAAATAATGAAATAAAAAAAGGAAGTGACATCAAGTTGGTCTCTCTTTATCCAACTGTACAGATAAATAGTAGAGCAGTTTGTCAGTTGTTGTTATCTTTTCCGTAAAGAATTTAAGACGTGAGATATAGTTAATAAGTTATGAAGCAATTAAGCATTAAATATGAAGAACGTGTGTTTGTATTATTGCCTTACTTATCCGACGTGCAAATTGCATCTTTTCCACGCAGCATTATGTTCTCACGTGTGGCCTGTCTGGCCTGCACCACATTTTCCCACATTATCTTATAAACGCTACGATTTTCGGACAAATACTGTATTTCTGAACATAAAATCAAACAGGCCTATGAAAAGCCACGCTGAATATTTTTGAGGCATATCTGTACTGAAATTCCGATATAACGCCTGTCCAGAACTGTTACTCAGTTCCGTGCGTTGATTTCTTATTAAATGAAAGCAATTCCACTCCTTAGGCTTTTCACAGTCCGTTCATATGAAGAAACATTTCAGCGGGCCCCAGTCCTCTGTTAGTGGCTTCGACAAACATTCCTTCCAACACCAGATGTTAAGAGCTTCTGTACAGCAAGATTTCCATGCTTTCATATTTCGGTTATCAGTCAGAATACCTGGGAGACGCGGGCAGTACTCTGGGTGTGAAAGAGCACCTTGCTCTCTTCGTCAAATGTTATTGGGGTAATCGATCAAGAAGATTTGGATGAACGAGATTTGTAGTGTGCATGGAGAAAATGAAGAGAGCATACACAATTTTTATCAGATAAATTGAAGGTTAAGATAAATTTGACCGTTTATGTGAGAAATGAAGAAGTATGACATAGAGTCAAAGAGGAAAGGAACATTCTACATACAGTAAAAAGAAGGAGGGGTACGTGGATTGGCCACATCTGGCGTAAGATCTCCTTTTTAATACACGTTATTAAAGGAAAGATAGAAATAATGATATAAGGGACGGGAATGTGAGGAGAAAGATGTAAGCAGCTACTGGATAAACTTAAAGAAACGAGAGGGTACTGAAAATTTAGAGAGGAAGGATTACATCGCAGTCCATGGAGAATTCGCTGTGTAAGAAGCTATGGACCAGTCGTAAGACAGACTCTAGTGTCAATGAATGAATGAATTAATTAATATATGGAACGAATGAATGAAATTGAAGGTCCTACACTGCCGTATTTGGGAGACTGTACATAAAAAAGGGGCTATAATAATAAAATGTGTCTTAAACAAAGGGTTTAATTGTAGATTATTATCCAATTTTATTATTTTTAACCAATTCTGTGCATCTCAGCACTTAAAAAAATTCCAAACATGAGTTTTAACGGAAATTGTCCGGTGGCTTTCGCTCTGTTACACGCGGACGGACGGACTGACGAACGGACAGAAGTCATGAAGATAATATTCGCTGTTTCCAACGTCTTTAATGAGGGCCATAAATCATATATTCTTAATTGATTTTGAATGCTTTTTGACGAAGGCGACTCTTTCGAAACGTCGGAATTCACGTACCCAGTGACTCAGCGCCATAGGCTAGCAAACCATTATCCACGATCAGAGTGTTCTGAAATTTGCAGAACTGAAGCTAGGAGTAGATTGATGCGAGAGCGTATAAAATTCAATCCTAAATAAATTGTGTGATTACTGATTTTTGTGCACGTGGTTGGTTGTAGAGGAAAACGTGATCTGTTATGGGCACAGTGATGAACTGTCGGGCTTTATTAAATTCGGTAGGATACTTGGCCAGCTAAGATACTATTAGCTTATCAGCAAGGATTCTGCTGCATATTATTAAACAGCGGCAGATCTATGTAATCCATCTTATGTTTATTGGACCGTGTATCATTGTGATAGTTGAAGAATAAAAGACCAACTTGACGTCACTTGTTATTTTATTTCACTTCTTATGTTCTCAACATGTTTCGGACATTAATATATCTATCCATGGGTATATTAATGTCCGAAACATGTTGAGCACATAAGAAATGAAATAAAAAAACAAATGAAATCAAAT
>Ga0123352_10009349_pt1 | contig 15324 bp, 6 predicted proteins | sample TergutLab28metaG_FD_89700 | JGI IMG/M metagenome (GOLD analysis project Ga0123352, IMG submission 89700) | Labiotermes labralis P1 segment gut microbial communities from Petit-Saut dam, French Guiana - Lab288 P1 | ecosystem: Host-associated > Arthropoda: Insects > Digestive system > Gut ... | reverse complement strand
TATGAGTCCTTTCCACTTCTGTCTATCGGCTGCTAAGAACCTTAGTTCATTCCAGCTTCTACCCGCTTCCTTAATTATCGATCTTCTCCAGCTGTTTTTCGGTCTTCCTCTCTTCCTATTTCCTTGAGGGTTCCAAAGTAGGGCCGCCTTTGGTATCTCTCCATCCTCTTTTCTTAATGTGTGACCAATCCATCTAAATTTTCTTTTTCTAATTACTAAATTTATATCTTCTTGTCCTGTTACTTTCCATAGGTTCTTATTGTGTTACTTTCCATAGGTCGTTAAAGAACCAGAGCAATACAACTGATTAAATAACTCAACAAATAAGTCGCAAGCTCCTGAGGATGGATGTACTAACATTGGAAACATGTTGAGCATTAAATAATGAAATAAAACAAGTGACATCAAGTTGGTCTACCTTTATTCAACTATATTATAATTAGTTAATAAATATTAATATTACCAAAAATATAGCGTATATGCCTACGCCACTTAGTACATCTCTGTTCGTTTGTTATGACGACAGTAGTTTGTGTCTTCAACAGATGAACGTGAAGAACAATAAGGAATTTAATTTATATAGAATGCGTTTGTGAAACTTTCACTTTTCTTTTTAACTTTTCCCATTATACACACAAACTTTTGCAAGGAGATTTCTACAGACTGTGCATGTCTGTTCAGTTGAATGCTCGTGTCTGTGCACATGTAAGCTCTACAGAAATATTCGGAATATTTAATATCATCTAAGGAATGAAATATTTTTAAGGCATTGTGTGTTTTATTTATTTATTTGCACAATTTTTATCTGTTTCAGGTGAGTGGACCTAAGACCACAGAAGGTTTCAAATCAGTTAAACTACGGAGCAGGAAAGGCAAGATTTGACCAAAGAATAAAATTCCTTCTTGAAGTTGAATGTATCTGTTTTGTTATATCGGTCGGTTGCGTGTCGGGAGTATCATTTCAACCAATTACTTTTTCTTTTTCTGCATTGATTAGTCTGTGCGGGCTCTTTTATCTTCCTTGTCACGTTTTTAAAGGTGTTCCTTTATTTCAACCTATCCCTCTGGTACGTGACAAAGTGCGAAATATTGGATTTTTCCATTTCCCTTACTACCGGAAAAAGAAAGTCATTTTTCTGTGAAATCATATCTCTTCCACATACTAAAAAAAGGTTTAGCTTGCTCCGTTTGTAATCGTTATTACTTTTGATTAATTTCTTACTTTACATGACATCTTTTAAAAATTTTTTCCTCTTTCTTAAATTTATTCCCAATTTAGATTTTTGTAGCTTATATTACGATACATGACAATACACAAACAGTTCTTTAGTTTTAAGTAGTTATTTGGTCTCTTTTGATCCACACTTAAGCTGATATAACACATCTAATATTATTCGTTCCGTGTACTGTGAGTGTAATCATTTATATATATACCAACTCACGCACAAAACTATACAAAATCACGAATAATGTATGTATATCAATCTATATACTTACTTTAACAATAAATCACCACACTCAGGGAAAAGTTAATAATAATTAATGAAAGATTAATACATTTGAGCAACACAGTTGAATACGTCAGCGTAACACTATGTACCTATACATTTTTAACACTGTGTTTGTAAATTTTATGTATTAATCGTACATTTGTTTTAATCTCTCGCAAAGGATTTCGATTTCCCACTGAAACACGTAGAATGTTTCATTTATATATGAATACATATAATATTATACATTTTGTATGAATTGGTTTGAATATAGTTCTGAATGAGGTAACGAATATTTAAGACTTTTTATGAAACCTTGAACAAGGGAGCGACTCACTGCAAGGCCACAGATAGACATTACTCCATGCGGATATGCAGCCATGCCTCGAGCTTGTTTAAAGCCTGCGATGCATGTCTGCAACTTTACATGCCAGAGACTACCCTGCCACTCTGGTTGGCTGACTCTTTTCTAAAACATTTGCGATGAAATCAGCAAAATTTGCTCGTTCTTTGTGACAGATTTATTAGTCACTCGAAAACGTAAATTATTCTAAATTACGTATGAAAATTCAGTTTGTAGCTTTCAAACAAAGTGCTTCTTCGTTACGAAGACAAACCAGCAAATGCTGTTTAAGTATACAATAGGTGTTTGTTCTCGGAGTCACACGTAAGAGAGAATTGCACTGTTTGGGGAAAGTTAAGAGATACTGAATAATAAAGCGGGTGGTTTTAAAGAGTAAGTATTGAGTTCAAAGAGTCAAAATAAACAGTACTGAAATTACAAGTTTGTACATCTTATGAAAATGGTACGAATATGTAGCATCGTTGATATTATTGTGTTATTTGTCATTAAGTTTTTGCGCAACGGGTTTCTCACTCATTAACCATTTACAAAGCAACGAAAGAGCCTTGGTCATGTATCGTGTTATGTATCATGAAGTGGTGTGTGGTCATTTAGTAGTCGGTCCAGAGAAGGAGAACCAAAGGAAATTTAAGAGATGAAAAGATTTTATAAACGAGTAACTCGGGTACGAGTGGTTTATATTGCCCGTGTGAATTATTACGTAAAATGGAAACCCAGACGCGCTGCTTGTGCTGACAAACGGATAAAAAGGGCTAATCGCTTAGTCTGCGATGCACTGTACTCTGACCGACCGCATCGTTGTGCGGTTAATCGATTTTTAGTCCGTGTCCTGACAAAGTGAATGCGCTTTGAAGTATCCGGTGTTCACTGCATAAGACATTGTTTATGTTGCAAAGAGCCTGTGTTTGAGCAGTGTATCTGTGTGTGTTTAATTTTAAACAATGTTGGTTCTGCTTGAACTGCAAATTTTATACATCTTCTGAAGTGATAAGAAAATATTCACTGGTAGAAAACCGGTAGAAGTTTAGAGGAAGTTATTAGTGATATATGCCACGTAAAGGAAATGAAATTTGTGGAAGTGTATACTTATGATTGATTGATTGATTGATTCTTGGATTATATAACGACGCTCTTACTATTATATGTGTTATGAGTAGAATCTGGAGGAAAAATAATTATGAGTTTTAATTTTATTCAAGCCATCTCATTGTGTAGACCGCTAAACAAGCCACATTTTTTCAGTCTAACACAACACAAATTTATCTAATCAATTAAACTGCCCTCAGATGCGTGCTACATGTTTCGGCTCTCCACAAGCATATCAACACAAGGTCACATACAGGACGTCACACTAGATATCTAACCGGCCCCTTCTGCCATTCGCTATTTATGTAGCGTTAAAAGTCATAAAAATATTTAAGGTAAGAAGTAAAAGAACTGCGTCACTAAAAGTACCCATATGAAGGTTTTTATCTTATAAGGCCCTGTTGTGCCGGTACAAAAAGGACCTAATAAGATAAAGGATTAGCTTCGTCAACGTAGGATTTCTTTCCTAGTAATGAAGAATGGCCAATCAAAGTAAGTCTGCCTTTTCAATCCAGCTTTGATAGCAGAAACTGACTGAATGAAACAAAAATTGAAACGTCCACGAGGGGCGGTGTTATGATAACGGATGCTAACGTAAATATTTTAACATTCGACATTTGTAGGGGATTCATAATGGCATATTCCAGATACCGATAAGCATTGCTTAGATCAGTTGTATGTTTATCTGTCCGCTAGAAGACAGAACTGAACACTATTAGAGAACTATTTTTATTTCATTAATTATTGGTTAGATAATCTTGATTCAGGTGGTTAAGACACTTGAAATGTGACTGTCATTACATCGGGAAGCCTCCGAACCTCCTCTACTGTTGTATGTAAATGACGTATGAGAGGATATGCACCCTTTATTTTTGTATCCATGTGATACGCGCCAACCAACTGTCAACCTGTAATTTAATTCTTCCTTTTCAAATCACTTTACCGAGATTCCCATTAGAATGGATGGTATTCTTTCTTAGTAATCCAGTCAGATATTACACAAAACTAAAAGTGCTGTCTGAGTTATAACTTTTAAGACAAGACTTTCTATCTATGTGTATCTGAGGTTTTCCAATAGGTAAGAATTCTCTTGTTTCTTTCTCCTCTTTTAGCCAGGAACTGTGGTTTCTTTACTGAAAACCAGAGCTTTTGACGCAAGTATTTAAAAATTTAAGCCGGTTTAATTACGACTCTAGAGCTTTTCATTATCGGTAAGGGACTAGTGTTCTCTAAATTAAAAAAAAAATGAAAATGTCCATAATATTTAGACACATACATTGAGCTTTCTGTCTTAATAACCTTTTCTTTCCAACGATCTGTTTAAACTCTGTCAGCAGTAACGTCGCATTTCACATTGTCAGACACCTTGTTAATAATCAGCACTCTTCTTGTCGAACAGGTCTAATTATTTGTGTGCCTTTCTATCTTCGTTGTGCAAAACACAAAAAATAAATCAGCATCTATCATGTTCGTATTTTCCATCTTATTTCTTTTTGTCAAGCCTTAATTTGACGTTCTGGTAGAATAACACTTTCTCTTCTTTTCATCTTCCAATCCATAATTTTAACACATAGAATTCCATGTTCTCCTGCTACTTTTTCCATAGTTGGGTCTGCATGTATTCTTTGTTCGATGGAAAGAACTACTGCTTTTCTGTTTCCATTTGCCATGTAAATGAAGAAATCACTAGTTTATGAGAATTCAGTAACTTTTTTTATGTTTTGCTGACTGTGCATCTCAGTATAATCTTAGCAATTGACCAACTTAATGCACAAATTCTTGTTTTATAATAAGTTTATTATATGCCTCTACATGTTTCGAGCACATAATGCTCGTAACATGTAGAGGAATATAATAAACTTATTATAAAACAAGAATTTGTGCATTAAGTTGGTCAATTACTAAGATCAGTAAATTTTGTTCACACCTAAACCACAACTGCACTTGTATAACCGAAGCCAGTAAATAAAACAATATAATACATCTAATGATAACTGAGATGGAACGTAGGCACTATAAAATGTCAAAATATAAACGTAGTTTCTTAAAATGTAGTCACCTGTACTTCTTGGGGAGTGTAATTCAATCCGTTCCCTGCTGAATTTATTATTGATAGCATTTAATGTTTCTTCGTAAAATGAAGTCTGATAAACGTAAGAGAGCGTTCTAACAAAATACAAGTCAGATAAAAAGGAAATTCGGATAGACGCAATTTCGGTAATCAGGGTATAAGTACATTTTAGTTGAGTGGATGTTGCTTTTTGGAATTAGTTATTCTAGTTTTTATTGTCAATATATCCGTATTTAACAGTTTAGCATTGTACGTTTGCCAGAATTATCCCGGCATAGACTTGCAATCTTTAATTTCCACGGTAATCTGCTGTAGCCCTCTTCGTCTGTTAGGATTTTAGAAGTTAAAAGCGGTTTCTATGTTCTGTTCTCTTTAATGGGTTCTGTGTGTATAAATTCTTGGCCAAAGCGTCCTTTCCCCTTGTTTTCAGCTTATACCATATACAAAGAGCCTAAGGGTAGCCTCATTAGTCGCTGGTAACTCTGCTTTGTTACAAAAAAAATAAACAAGTAACACGTGAGTGCGTATGTAATATTGCTGAAAGAGGAGAATGGGCAAGAACAGTACAAGCGATTGAACTTGTTTCTGAAGGATCCGGTTTGTATCTCAGTAATGATTCTTCTCTATTCTTGTTTTCAGTAATTTTCTTTAATCCGGCCATCGAATTTGCCTGAAAAATAGACTTAAAATGAATCGAAATGTGTTTATTCAAATATATGCACTTGGGACTATTTCGCTGTCTTTATATAAAGTTGTTTATCTAGATTAGAAACCCAACAACTAAAGCACAAATTATAAAACACCCGACAAAAATTTTGAGGGTGGAATATCACTATGTAATTTGAAATATAGAAGTTTCAGAACGGTAGTCAGCGGATGTAATTTTCGATTGAAATTGGCAGCTTCTGAACGCTCCAAATTTCATCCCGATTATCCGCTTATAAAATATTAAATATACGCATGTTGATTCATACAAAACGAAACCAAAATATTTAGCTATAAATCACGAACGACATCAGTGGTGGCTACATTCCAACTTCTTGTTAATTCCCGGGCATTTCATGCTGAGTCCAGCCGTGAGTCTTTCGCCTCGTTCACTCCGAATAACAAATTGCAGTAATCATAATCATTATGAAGTTGATATAGTGACGTTAAATAATTGTTATAACAAGAAAGTTTGTTCAGAGCAAGTTCATTGCATATAATAGAAACTTATTATAAGATATTAGTTATTCGATACTTGAGAATTTGGTTTTAAGATGTTTAAAGATATATAGCAATGAGTTCTATTTGTTTTTGGCGCAACGGCCCCCATCGTGGGCCAGGACCTCCTCATTCATGAGGTTTCTAGATCACACATAACGAGGCAACACAGTCGGTAGGGCTATCCTTGGACGAGTGATCAGTCCTTAGCAGTGACCTCTACCTGACAACACAGACAAAGTCACAACAGACAATCTTCCATGACCCCGGAGTGATTCGAACCCAAAATCTTAACAGGCGAGCGGCCGCAGACCTACGCCTTAGACCGCGTGTCCACTGGGAGCGGCAATGAGTTTTGTAGATACTATATAATGTTATTTAAACGTAATCAAGGGAGATCAGTAGATACGGTTTTAAAACAGGGTTCTTATTTAAAGGTGCGTGAGGTGCCTTCACTTCCAGTGACTAAGCACAACTTGGGAAAACCTCATTGACTGTAGATGGTAATCCGACTGAGATCTGAACCCTGGGTCTCACGACTATATTTAGAAAGCCGTACCGCAATATTAAACCTGTCAGGTTTTGACAAAAATGTGAAGAAAATTGTCTTTCTTCGTCACCTCCACTGTCATGACTTATTCAGTTTCGTCAATTTTTTCCTATTCTCTTTAAAGTTGTGACCTACAAAACGCACACCGGGGAATGCTGATAGAATTCGGGATAGGAAACCTGAAAATAAGAGATAACATGGAAGACATAGGCGTGGTTGGGAAATAAGATGTGAGGAAACGGAATAAATTCATATTGCTCCGGATACGGTGAAGGGGCTGAATTTTGTAAACACGGCAATGAACGTTCTGTTTCGATAGAAGGGGGAGATTTTAAGAGCACCTGAGCGACTATCAGCTTCTCAAGAAGAGTTTACTCCATACAAATAAACTCACTCAGTATTAGTCACCAGACTGACACGAAGCATTCCACGGATTGTAAATGAAAGAGTTGTTACATTACGCTAGAAATAGTTTTGCCTGCCGGACGCTGTGGTACCATCGTACTGGTATATCGATTTGTGCAGTAACGCTGTAGGTAGACTTCCTCTCTCTCTCTCTTCGCCCTAGTGGCGTAGACCTTCTCTGTCTTTCTTCCCTTTACCCCATGATATCTGGGTCAACCACGACGATGGCCGCATAGCAGAACACTGGCAGCAACCCACCAATAACCTCACACCACTCTGGAACATACACACGTCTCTTTTCCATCTCCACCGTCTTTTTATGCATAAGAAAATAACCCAAGAAAGCTGGGTCGTGCGATAGGGCTTGTGACTTTTATTAGGGTGGTGCCAAGTTTCAACTGCGGCTGAGACACTGACTATTCGGCTGAAATTTTCGTGGTCTTCCTCAGTCTTACTCAACAATTGTTGTAACGTTATGCCTACTTTAATTAGATCACAGCTGCCTGTTTTATATTAATTTTTGTGTTTTACTGAATCATCCTACGGTTTTATACTGTCGTATATGTAACAGGAAACTGCAGTTTCTTCCATTCTGTGACTGGAAACAAATGAGTTCTGCAGGCTTGCTTTAAGAAACTGTTTAAAATTCCACGTATTTGGTAACCAATATTACTGTAAACTCTTAAACCAAAAAAAGTTAAATTTGAGCACTTGTTCCTTTTATTAGACAGGGCACAAACGTCTTACTCCCTGTCGAAATGCACAATATTCCCTAATCCGTTCAGCGCATTCAACATTAAAAATTTCACTATTAATATTAGAGAATACATACGCTAACACATGGAAGGAAAGCAGCAGTCAATTTTGTTCTACTTAGTTGCCATTTCCGTTGTTGATTCTTAGGCGCTTTCGCAAAATTACGAAAAGCGACTATTAGGTTTGTCGTATCTCTCTGTATGTCTGTCTGCCTATCCGTTCGACTGTCCATCCGAATAGAAAAACTCGGCTGTCACTGAAATGATGTTCATTAAATCTGATATTTGAGAATTTTTCGAAAATTTGTGGAGAAAAAATAATTCGAAAATCATTAAACTCTTACAGGAATAACGGGTAATGTACATAAAGACAAATTACCTTTTTGGTCATGTCCCGGTCACTTCTTCTTAGAATGGGAAATATTTCAGCTACCAGTTGTATATAAATTTAAAAAAAACATTTTATTATTTTTTTTCGAAGTTGTGCTGTGTGTGATATGATGTGGAAAAATATATGATAGCCGGACAGGCAACAAATGACAATATGGCTCATGGGCATTGCCTGCTGGAAACATAGGGCTAGAAATACACACTCAGAATATATAATACGTATTTCTGTACCAAGGCAACAATGGTTGTACGAAAGCGCCTCGATGTTAATGTTATACGTACGTTGCCTGTCTTCTACAGTAAATTAGACAAGGAAATCCATTATTCGAAACTGAGGCATATTGTGATGGAATGCAAAGCATTAAAGGTACTGTATGACCGAAGGTAGCATTCGCATTCAGAAAGTCTAGGTGGTGTAGTCTTGTAGCTGCGTAGAGGAGAATGATATGGTAACACCTTAAACAACCCAGACTCTTCAGAATCATCGTTCTTGTCCCTCATCGTTTATTTCGCTTTGCCATTGATAGGGCGTCATCTGAGAAGGTAAATACTAACACAAACACAAGAAATATAGTTACATCAAATAACAATATATATCTATAGTAACATTTTCTCCACTGCAAAATGGCTTGTTCCTGCGAGCTATGTCAGCCCACCAAACTGCACTGTCGGAGAAGTTGCCGCCTCGCTGGTTCGATAGGTTATGTTCCGTAAGCAGGTGAAACGTAAGCTCAGATTGCGATTTACGTGCACTCTAGAAAAAGATGTTGTTGTATTGTTGTATGAGTGTATCATTCAATGTCCAAGGACAAATTAAGAACTAGTAGTATACATTTTTTACCCGTGAGTTTTCTTTGTTTCTATTTTTGCATGTACTTAATGCAAAACGATGGTTTACTTTGAAGTCTATAAAAAATTACGATATAAAATTCTGCCTGTGTAAAAGAAGGCAGACAGTTTACGTGTAACGTAACGTTGTGGTGCGATCCCGTAACGTAACGTAACGTAACGTATGCGGCTATCGTAAGAACCTGATTCTACTTCACTCGAGGAGAGAGCTGTTCTGGCGATACAATGCCGCCGGCAGCAATAAAGTATTCTTAAGTCTTCATGTAAAGGTTTCTACTCAAATTTGGAATTTCTGGACATGCCCCCAATACCAAATTTTACTGAAATCCGTACAGTAGGAACTGCGCTGGAACACGCGGACAAAAGGACAGAGAAATGAAGAGACAAATGGACGGACGGACGGACATGAAGTTAGCAGTTTCCTTCCGCGACTATATGAACACGACAAAAAATGGTGCATACGGAACAAAGAGAATGAATGATCTTTTATATGTTAACATCCACTTAATTTAAGCAACCTGTCGAAAATATATTTGTCAGATTATCTTGAAATGATTGCGAACTTCTGCAAGGTAGAACTAACGAAATTACGCTCTCATGAGTACCCCACAATGGGTGATTTCTTTGGTGCAGATATTCTTGAGTTTTGGATCGCTGACCCAAAGAAATGTCTCTGGCATTCTTTCAAAAAGATAATTAATCTTTTATGGCTTTTGAATAATGCTATTTCTATTTCATCAATCAAATAAATCTACGAGAAACTAGGGAAGTCTTTGATATTAGAATCGTAGCATTAAAATGTATACGAGGACGGATGTGAGTATACAATCTTTATTGACGGTACGAGAGGACTTTAAGTGGCCAGTTAATGCCTAAGCTAGGCCAAAATTAATTCAAATATTCAGTTAATGTGAACTGTAGTACTTCGAGGCACTGAAACTTGTAGATATTAAAAACGTTAATACACCAGACACATTTATATTTAGGAAAACGTGGATAAAGAAAGTGGGCTCTGCGAGTTACCTGTAGAAGACTATCCTAACAATTTTCACATTATTGTCTGTAATAAATACGAAACAAGCTGGTACTGATTTTTTTATTAGGTTTATAAAAAGTGAACTTAAAAATTTGTAACTTTGGCAGTTTTCTCCTTCTCTTATATTTTCATTTTATTCAATATATTTGGCAATGATATTATTGATTGTACAAAACTTACATTTCCCAGAAAAAAAGTTTTCACATTATACACAACAATATTACTTAAAAATTAAGGACTTATTTTTCAAGAATAAATTATTTTCACTCTATAAAAGATTCTGCATTCTAATATGCCAAAACTCACTAGGCGATAATTGTTTTTAAAGGTAGGTTTATGTAAGGGAATTTGTCATTAAAGTTTTGTTTAAAACTCTTAAGTGATGCAGACTTTATCGTCAGATTAGGAATTACCTTACCAGAATTAATTAATTAGGTCAGATTCTTCCACCTTAACAAATCATTTTTGAACTTCTCATACTGAAGTCTTTGGTGTATTTAAAAGATGGATTGGCAAAAACACTCGATTTTACAAAGCGAAACCAATATTTGTTTCTGTGAAAATGATGCGAGTGTCCATGAAAAACGGAAGCTCTAAACAAACTTTATCTTGTTTTTCGCTTCTTTGAAACGAGATAACATATTAACATGTAGAGCTTTGTCTCAGTCTAGAATGCAAATGATCTTGTAATAATGTGTTTGTCGAGAGGAGCAGCATTCATACCAACCAGACTGCAGCACACAGTAATAATATCTCGGTTGTTGAAGACGAACTCAATGACATAATTGGGTAATTCTGCAACAGCCGCAATGTGGCGTATTATTAGTGATTGTGGTTATACGTCATTAATTCAAGATTTGTGTGATATAACAATGTATAGACCACTCAGAGAAGCTGATTTTTAATGCTTCTGAGGTTCCCCGCATCCTGCAAAATCGGAATAAGGAATTTGACTTTATATGAAATTGCGTTTTGTTTCGTGGAAGTAGCAGCAATTTATTATCTGAAAGTAAGACACAGAATTAATGGTTAGTTATCAAACCGAGAGAAGTTTATCGATCACAGAGACGTAAATAGAAGTTAAAGCTGTAGTTGTAGATTGCTTACTGTGTATACATGAAAAGTTACTTTAGTAAGGGTTTGTCCCATGAATAATTTCGAAAACGTAGGGTACATGCCATCCAACCGTCAATAACAGGACCGAGCTCAAATAAGTTAAAATTGCATTTCAAAATTGAATAATATAAAAACGTAGTTTTCAAGTAGGCAGAAGGAGAAAACAGAGCTTTATCTTCAAATTGCAATTTGTCCTTTGAACAAGAAGGGGTTGTCACTAACTTTGAATTGAATGTGTGTGTATATATATATATATATATATATATATGTGTGTGTGTGTGTGTGTGTGTGTGTGGTTTCCCAAATTCTAAGAATTGAGTCAAAACAAAGTGCATGAATTTCCGAAGAATTTTTTTTGTCAACATTGTTCCCACTGTTCTTCCAGTGCTGGTAATAATATCCATGGATCGAGATGTTGTTTTTCTGTTTATCATAAAAGTGCTTCAAATATTGTTTAAATATTTTTCAGTACATAAACGTGAGACAATACTGAAATAATATTTGTTGACCATATATGAATTATACGTAAATTAGCTATGGGTAAAGAAATTTATAAGTTTCTAATTAAATTCTTAATTTTACTGTCGTTATCACGTTAATTAAGGTTTGACTAATTGGGTGCTGATAAAATACATATCATGGTATGAAATTTAACATGTAGATCAATCGCGCAACCGACTGTTAAACAGAGTAAGTCATTTAAAAGCCGAAATTTCACAAGGGTGCATGTATACGTGCATGATATTATGTAGAACGGTTAGATTGGAAATAGGCTTATATCGATTTCATATACTTTAATGTGTTATAGAAAAAACCCGTTGTTTCAAGGCTAACTACAACTACAGTTATAAAACACTGTATATTATACATACCTGTATTTTTTCCATATTTGTCATATGGCAGAATGTTTCATAAAATAATTTTAAATCTTAGATACATTATGTTCTGTGTCACGTATTAAAGTTACTTAATATTACGTACAATGAGCTGTATTCATTTAAGGGAACTGTACCTTTTGTCATGCATTGTTGTCTTGTGACCACGACACATTTCTGTTTGTTAGAAGTTGGCTTCTCAAAGTGGAGCCTCGGGCTCAATTCCGGGTCGCTTCCTATTAGAGTAGTGCTGGACGAAACGAGATATCGGTGTGCCCTGCTGTATAAATCCAACATTACTGTATAAATTCTTATAATAAAACCAACTAGATGCACTAATTTCTCAAATTTATTTTTAGAATAAGGCTCTACATGTTTCGGACAGTTCCTCTGTCCATCATCAGGAGTTTTTCACTGTACACACAGCAAACCTGTATGACATATACCATTGCTGTGTGTACAGTGAAAAACTCCTGATGATGGGCAGAGGAACTGTCCAAAACATGTAGAGTTTTATTCCAAAAAATGAGAAATTAATGCATCTAGTTGGTTTTATTACAAGAATTTGTCACAATGCACGGTCACCTGAACGTCAGATTACTCCATAAGACACCGTCTATCACCTTTCCCCCTGACCCATATGAACATTCAGCACTCCATCACTTCGTGACCTTTTAAACTGGGGTCATCATATGTGACACGGCATTTGTTATAGTGACAGGAAGTTAATTCTGTTCAGTGTACACTATGACGAAAGGATTTTGCGAAAATAGTTTGATTTGAATTAGTAGGTGTTATATTGGATAGACAATGGTTAAATTTGGGTCAATGTTTTCAGAGCTAAATTTAGTACAAATTTAAGATTGCCATCATGAGTTCATTTTACGATAGTATTGAAAGGATGCCACATATTCTCAAGGGAACTTGTGTTTTAGGGACATTTATGTTATTTTCTTAAACAGGGTGTTCCCAAAAAAAACGAGTATTTTAGATCCAGTCCTCCACGTAAAATAGAGGCATGGTATCAATACAACACGCCACTGTCACTTTCCCACTTACTTCCCAATTTGCCCTTCACTACAGTTACGTCACATCGTCTTCTGCAGTACATGCACTTTAGTAGTGAGATATAAACTACAGATATAAATATAATAAGCCACAATAATCCCAGTTTATCTTGCAGAATATGGATTCCTGAAACCCATGTGTGTCTCTGCGTACTGTTATTGCTGAGTAGAGTTGGGGTCGAGAGTTTAGCCGTTGCTGCAGGTAGTCTGTAGACACAGGCTCTGTTTGTCTGTTTACATTACGCTACCAGGACATTATTTGAGCTGCAGGTAAAAGGCTTATACCTCGTCAGTAAACATTGTGCCCGGATTATCATCACAATAAGGTATAAACTTGCCGGTCCCAGTGGCCGCGCGGTCTAAGGCGTAGGTCTGCGGCCGCTCGCCTAATGAGATCGTAGGTTCGAATCCCACCGGGGCATGGATGTTTGTCTGTTGTGAGTGTTGTGTGTTGTCAGGTAGAGGTCTCTGCGACGAACTAATCACTCGTCCAGGGGAGTCCTACCGACTGTGACGCGTCGTTGTGTGCGATCAAGAAACCTCAAGAATGAGGAGGCCATGGCCCGCGTTGGGCCGCAGAGACATTGGAAAAAAAGGGTATAAAACTATTAAATATTTAGTCTATTAACTCTTTCCCAGTAGTTGCGCGGTCTAAGTCGTGGGTTTGTGGCCGCTCCTTTACGGGGATTATGGGTTCGAATTTCGGCTGGAGGTATGGATTCCTGTCTATTGCGAGTGTTATGGGATGTCAGGTAGATGTCTGTGCGTCGGGCTGATCATCCAGAGGAGTCCTGCCAAGTGTGGTGTGTCCAGTGAGTGTGATTGTGAAGCCCTGTAAGGGCCGGCCATGACCCGGAATCGGGTCGGATCGCCACAGGAAAAAAAGAACTCTTTCCTGTAAACCGTGGTTAAAATACATATTTCCGCAGAATGTGTGTACCGACTACTTAAAAAAAAATTTCTTAGAACGTATTAGTCACGAGGATAGAAAGAGAAATATATCGTCTTTATGGACACTGATAGCTTACCTGTAATATCTAGATTTTGACCACGGTTTTACATGAGTAACGCCAATTACATTCACAGGGACTCATTCCATTGTCACAAATACTGAAACAAATATTTCCTCCGGAACCCGGAACCCTAGTTATAACCATACAGATGTCAGCCAGCAATTCACCGAAGTTCATCCGATAATTCTGCCGGCGGATTCCGGGAGACCAAAGCTTTTGGGTTCCGGGGAAATATGTGTTTGAGTATTTGTAACAATAGAATTTCGTTGTTATTACCTGAAGTTTCCTGCCACACTCACAGTATTCCACAGGAAGCCTGATGCTGCGCCGTCTAACTAGGACCACAACCTCTGTTTTTATTTCAACAAGATCCATTTGCACATGGCACAGGTCTCCCAAGTGATGCTAACCTTACAGGTATTCCGAACAAAATTTTGTGTTTCATATGAAACAATTCTTTATACTGGGACTTCACGTATCTACACGACAGTCAGCACATGTTATGCACTACAGACGTGGCTTATTAAATATCTCGGCGCCGACGCCACCTATGATGGCGATACAAGTTATCCGCATTACGAGAAAAAGAGGTTGACTGAAGGCTCGCTATCCAGTCGTTATCCCACTCGCTTTAGTTATTAACTTCCCCTCGGTATCGTACTGTCATCACCGAGAAGCTGTCTGTCGATTCCGGGTCCTCAGTAATATTTTCCCACGCAACCTTCTTTTTTCAGGTCACTGATTTCTTAGAAATCTTCCGTGCAGTAAGATAAAGTGGAGGGGACTTCTTGTTGAGAAATATAGCGCATGAAACGGCAATTTGTCATACCCCACCGATATACAGGTTTACAGGAGACAGAAAAAATCTAACCGACCCTCAAGAGACTAACACTTAAGCACGTTATGTTTTTACGAAACTATAAGGCGAAAGTCGAGAAGAATGAGATGGGCAGGGCATGTGGCGCGTATGGGGGAGGAGAGGGGGGTGTATAGGGTCTTGGTGGGGAAGCCGGAGGGAAAGAGACCACTGGGGAGACCTAGGCGTAGATGGGTG
>Ga0123352_10009348_pt1 | contig 15325 bp, 8 predicted proteins | sample TergutLab28metaG_FD_89700 | JGI IMG/M metagenome (GOLD analysis project Ga0123352, IMG submission 89700) | Labiotermes labralis P1 segment gut microbial communities from Petit-Saut dam, French Guiana - Lab288 P1 | ecosystem: Host-associated > Arthropoda: Insects > Digestive system > Gut ... | reverse complement strand
TTTATTAATCTGTGCTTTACCACAGTCAGTGTTTTCATTTTCTTTGTCTCTCTTCTGGTATTCTATACCATTTGTATCCGTTCTGTCGCCATTCACCTCGTTTGTGTAATCTGTGGCTTTTCCTATTTCAAGTCTAATAGTTTCTCTTATCTCATCAATTTCAACAGCCGTTAATCTCTGAGCTTTTATTATTATTATTATTATGCACTGCAGCCCATTTTTTGCCTTGGCCTCTGTGATGATTTCATTGTACAGATCTCTTATCTCATGTTTTTTCCCACCATGCGGTCACTTCAAAGGTCTAAAGATCTTTTAATACCTATTCCAGCCACCTTAATATAGGACTTCTTTCCTTCCTGCTACCTTCTGGCTGGGAGAAAGTTATCTTCATGCAAGGTACATTATCCTCCATCCTTGCTGTGTGTCCTAACCATTTCAGTCTAGCTATCTTAATTATTTTTACTATGCTTGGCTCTTTGTATAAGCTATGCAGATCATCATCATACTTTATTCTCCATACACCATTGAAAGAAGTTGGGCCATAAATTTTCTTTAAGATTTTTCTTTCAGATATGCTATGTTTCTCATTGTCAGTTTTCTTGAGAATCCAGCTCTCACATCCGTAGAGCACCATTTGTCTAATTAATGCTTTATATATTGTACATTTTGTATCTTTCCGTAGCAGCTTTGATCGCAGTACATTTCTCAATCCATAATAGCATTCATTCCCCATATTAATTATATTTGCTCCTCTGTAGCTTGTAACATCTATCATATTGGATTTATGCCTTGCATCAGTTAGAATTTGATCAATTTATTATGTCGTTTTGCCATCTGGTGCCCTCCATATAGCTGAATGGATATTCTTGTGCAGAAAAGTTGATTTCCTGTAACGTGGTTATGTCTAATTTGTATTTCTGCAACACCTTTTCCAGATTCTTCAGAGCTCCTCTTTTATACAGAGTCAACACATTCCAAGTTCCGATTCTTATCTCCTTATATGTGCCAGATCGTTTACAGTTACTTCTGATCCATCTGAGGCTATCATCATAGGTTTTTCTAACAATATGGTAGTTGTACAGGAATGAGATTGTCAGCCTCATGCCCCAACCCCCAACCTGGAGGGCCAGGGTATCACTTTTTGTCTGGGTCATGACCATTTTGACATGTCTGACATAGGATGCCCTATCAGTACCTATGCTACCACCAGCTTAGCTGTCAGGATCATATGACCATGAAAGCCCCACTACTACGTCAAAGTAGAGATACCTTTGTCGGGGGGAAATAAATACAAACACAAATAAAAATACATGGTCTTACATCCCACAAGACTGTGTTATAAGGTTCTGGTAGGACTGCAGTCCTTCATGCAATGTAACCTGACTGCATTCTGCCATATGTTACTTACATGGACACTCTTAGGAACAAGTTTGCTTAATTTCAGGAACCTCCATCAGAATTTGCTACTGCGGGGGGTGAAACAGAAGACAGGCACTATGAGGATGAACAAGTTGGAGATGTAAATGATGAGGTGGGTACAGAAGAAATGACTAAGAACATATTCAGCATTGTTATTTATACATAGTAGTATAATGGGTATAATTGTGTGAATGCTTCCTGAATTACTTCAGCACTTAAGATAGGAAGGCAGCATGTTTCTATGTAATGTTGGTATCCAATCACAAGACTGCACACTGTCACAACAAAGAGCAGTCACTGCTGTGAGGACCTGGGAACTTGTTTTGTGACTGATTTTCTGCAGCAGTACCTGGCCCTGTGGTTCAAGTCGCAGTTTGACACTTTTTTGGCAAATGAGCTAAAAATATTGCTCAGAAAAGTGTGCTACATTTGGAAAATGTGTAACACTCCTGTTTTTTTTTTTTGCACCAAAACTTGGTAAATTTTTCTTTTTTCGCCCATATGTACTGTTTCCTTAACCTTTTGACGCCTAATGTCAACTTTAGTGGTCGTACCGCACCGCTAACCTCTAAAGTTGCATTTTATGTATTTATTCAACAAATATAAGTATTGAATATTTTAAACACGGTATATACTCTCCGTTTTTTTCTCTTCAAACTGCAGTTTGTTTCATAATTCTAACATATTTGGTTCCTGTATTATTCACATTTTATATACAGGGTGTGCTAAAATTAAAAAAATAATTCCGGTGCCAAAAGGTTAAATCAACATAAAGGCTTTCAAGACAATAGGAGTATGTGTACAATTAACAGTACATTCCATTCATGGCTGGGTGCTGTACTAGTTCAACTTCTGTTGCAACCAGTCTGACCTAGTGCTGTTCATGTCCAAAATTTTGTACATATTTATGTGCTGAATGATATACATGTACTGTATGAATGAGGATCAGAACATAAGTTTACATTACCCTTACATCACAAGCAAGATTTTAGTAGAGGAAACTGACAATGTACATTGAAGGTGTCAGCAGTATAATAGTTTTCTAGTCTGATGGTTGAGGCACTTGTCACATGGTGTAATAAGTGTGTCCATGTTGCATCAGCTACATGATGGCAGCACGTATGGTGGCTTTACCACAGGTGAAACAGTGTCCTGACACATATTTTCCTTCACGGTGGGAAACAGATGGAAGTCAGTTGGTGCCAAATTTGCACTGAATAGTGGAAGGTTAATTTCCCACCCAAAATTTTGCAGCAAGTTCCAAGTCTTTTGTGTTGTGTGCAGTAAGATAGTGTCTTGAGGATTGTCACACCTTTACGTGAAAGAGCAGGAGTGTCTTGAGGATTACCACACCTTTATGTAAAAGAGCAGGATGTTTGCTTCTCCTGAGCTCTGCAGCGTGTTGCATACCCTGTTAACTGCGAGTCCATGTTCCACAAATTCCACCAGCAGCGCACCAGTTGAGTCCAAGAAGATAGTGGCCAAGCTTTGCCAGAAGATAATGTCACTTTATACTGTTTCCTGGGTGAGCCAGGTTGTTTCCGCTGCATAGTTGTTTGCTTACTAGTGGGAGTGAAATGATGGACCCATGTCTCCTCTCCAGATGACCTGATGCACATAGTTTTTTCCCTCCCTTGCATAATGTTGCAGGACACTGAGAGAGGCCATCATTCTTTCTGCTTTGTTGTCATCTGTTAACACATGAACCAACCATCCAGAACAGATCTTACAATACTATAACACATTTTCCACAGTATGCTGCACAGTGCCATAGGATAAACCAAGGTCAGATGCCATACACCATAAAGTTACACGTCTGTTTCTGTCTGAATGAGTTTCTTGGTGTTTGTAGTGTTGACTTCTGTTGTTTGGCTTCATCGTCTAATTCATTTGTTGGCCAGCAGTTTGGCCCTGTCATATGCAAACTTGTTGCACCATATGACAACCTGTTGCCTTGGCAATGCATTGAAATTATATTGTCACTATACACTTCTGCAAGCTGTCGATGCATATTGGCTGCTGACATTTTTTATGCCCACAAGAAGAGTACAACTCTTCAGGCTTCCAAGCAAGACCAGTTTTCCAAGTGGGTCACACTCTAGAACTGCCACAGCTGTGCTCTTTATGTACATATGCCTCATAAAACCTACAGCCCTCTTTTGTGTCAACAGTATTTGAAATTCAACCAGTCCAGCGTCTCAAATTATAAGACTTGTAAATTTTTTTGATCCACCCTCGTACTTTCTCCATATGTCAACCTCTGAATGCCATGGTACTTGCAGGCTGGGCATCGTATCAGTGGGTTTGTGCTGTATATCTTCAATAAATGTGTAATGCCATACTGTGAGGCCTCACATATAAATATTTATATTGATTTATATTTTAAATAATTTTAAAATGTAAATGTGAAATATGAGACATTGTTCTTTCAATGTATGTTACTAGGCATATAACTGATATTTCCTGGCTTTGGCCAGCCATTGCCCATGTACACTGTTGCGCCTATCATGAAAGGGTAATGCTGCAGGTTATGTTTACTAAATATATGGCACGGTTTTCTTTGTTCTGTAGGAAGAGGAGGAGGAAGAAGAGGAGGAGGAGGAAGGTGGAGCAGAAGAAGAAGAAGAGGAAGGACAAAAAACTGAGAAAGCCCATCTGTATGATGAAGAGACCCAGCAATTAATTGATGGTTGGTTCCTTAATTTTACAATGATAGGCACTATCCTGTTTCTTTGCAGTGTCTTGTTCTGAAGCAGAATGTTCTTACAACGTAATAAAGGAGTTAATTTAAAAGTTGCTTTAGCTCAGGTGGTTGGTCATTTGCTTCACATGGCAGAGGCATAGTTCAATACAAGGTTGGTCCATTTGAGATAGGTGATTAACAGGTTAGCACTGGGGCAGATATTTTCACAATACATTGGCTTTAGCCTGCCAGTTACCATTCCACCAATGCTCAATACTTGTTTGTCATTATGGAGTGGTACTGTAGGCATCAGTTCCAAGGGACTTTGTCTCACCTCACTGCTTGAACTGGTAAAGTAGCTTGCAGTTTTAAGGGAATCACTCACCTCACTACTAAAACTGGTAACATAGCCTTCAGTTCTAAGGCAATAACTCCCATATCACTGCTACATATAGTACAGTAAGCTGCATTACCAAGGAACTAGGTCTCACCTTGCTGCTACAGCTGGTACAGTACGCTGTAGTTCAAAGGGAATCAGTGTGACTTCACCACTACAGTTGGTACAGCACACTGCAGTACGAAGGGCCACATTCTCACCACAGCTGGTGCACAAGGGGACTTGTGTGTTCCACCACTGCTATAGCCAGTGCACCAGGCTGCAGTTCCAAGAGACTTGGTCTCACATCACTCCTAAAATAACATTCAAGTCTACTGAGTACTTTACATGTAGAAACTCAGCAGAAACTACACTCTTTGAACAACCGCGTGCAGGTCAAACACAATCTCTTAACATGTACAAGATGTTACAGTTGTTTAGTCTAACACCTGCATATTGGTTGCAGAGGCTTCCAAAGCACGATCTGACTTTGAGGAAGCAGATCGTGCTCTAAGAGATGTACAACGAGAAATACGTCAAATTCAGGACTCACTGGAGAAAGATTATGGAGTTGAAGAAGAGTTTGCACCTCTGGATGGAGAGTGCTTTGAATACACAGATTTTGAATATATATATAAACTGTGTCCTTTTGATCAGGTAAGAAATTGAATTTTTCACATACAGTGAAACTTGGTAGGAACATCCTTGCCTCAGAGGTTTTCCTGCCAAAGACATCAAGGTAATTTAGAACCAGGACTCTCCCATGTGATTAACGTATACCTTGCCCTTTTAATGTGCCCCAGTGTAAAAAAATTTCCAGTTTAAGAGGCACAGACATTTATTGACAATTTTTTCACCTGTTTCTCATATCAGAATCTTAACTATTTCCTGTGCTGCCATTTCTTCACTATGTTCCCAACATACAGCATTGGACTGACATTGGCAGTTCATATACTTTAATCTCCAGAGTTATTTCCACATATGAGTTTACCATAGCAGAATAATGCAGCCTCATGGCACATGGGTGTTGTATTTTTCCCATGATTCAGAATCTGCAGTCATTCGATCCACACTGCACATCACTGTCACTCTTCCATCAGTGTAGTTGCTACATTAGTCTTTTTGCTTTCAGCCACACTGCTGTGAATGGTATCTAGTAGTGTACCTGTCTGGAAGGCCTTATTCATCACATTGTTCCAATGTGGTTGTGTAACCTTGAGGGCCAAATCTGTGTATGGCACAGCAACAGTGCACTGTTGACAGCTCTAAATTAACTTGTTGCTACTTGGATTCCACATGTAATATGTAACATTGCTAACTGGTGTGAAAGCCTGAGGTGGACCTGCCACATGGCGAACATGGTACAGAGGTCCCCTTATATTTGCAGTCTCCCATGGCTCCTTTCATTTACAGACTTTCTACAAGCATTCTGACCCTAGCTTTCAATGACTTCACTGACATGCTCTCGTCACAGTACATATTGTTGCATCCCAGAAGACCATATTCTCTACAGCATAACTGTGTATGTTGTTTTTGGAGGTTAAATAGTAAACATCATGTTTGTAAAAATAAACATATTCTATGTCCCTGTAGTTTTGTGTGCAGTACACTACATTTGCTTACAATGAGTAACTTAATATGTTGACCTCAGAATTTGCAGTCTGCTGCTGGATGTAGCAGGGGCAATTATTTAATCTGACCAATAACCAGTTCTATCATGTGACATACATAGGTGTACATGTCATAACTGTTGGTAAGGGTGAATTAATAAGTGATAAATGCATGCAAAGATCTTATACTGCAAAACATTAACAGGTGACACAAAGACCAAAGACTGGTGGAGCTGATACTAGGCTAGGAACCTGGAACAACTGGGTGGGCCCTGAAAACAATAAATTCATAGAGATGATGTATGACAGAGGCCAGTCCTGTTGGAATGGACCACAGCGATCCACAAGAGTAAGTTGCAACAAAGTGTACATGTAATATAAAAGAAATTTGGATTTAATGCTTAGCATCCCATTGTGTTTTATGATATTAAACATACTTAATTACCGTAACTGCAGCTTTATTAACACTTTATCAGTTTGTTGGACTGTGCATGGCTACATGTTTTGACTGAAACGGTCACATTCAGGCCATTTGGCTTTTCAAAAAATGTAAGCAAATTGCAGTTATGTAAAACTCTGTCACAGGATTGAGATCTCAGTTGTATTCATTAGTAAATAATGGTTTCATTGTTTAAAAAAATTTATGTTCACACAGTAAAATTATATGAATGTTAAAGTTTTCCCAGTTAGTATCTTTAGTCAGCTGTCAAGTGTTCTGTTACAGAGAGTTTATACTTGTGTTTTCAGATTGCTATTAATTCAGAGAGATAGATTCTGTAAGGATATTCATCTGTTAAAACAATAACAACCATATCATATCGTGGACTTGGTCTATTTACAGTACATTTTGTTCTCCTTGCTGACCACACACTAGCACTGTTGGGAATAGTGACAGCATGTATTCCTTATAAATGCTTGCATTTTCACTAGTTAAAATGAAGTAACCAAAAAATTCGCTGTTTGATTTTGGAGCAGTTTATTTTTCCTGGCTGTAAATTGCCTGTAATGAGTATTCACTGTAACATGAATTTTTCACTCTGTTACAAATCCTTGTATTAACAGTGTTCTGCTACAGGAACTTTTAAACTGTTGTTATAAAAGGTTTCAATTTGTTGTTTGTTTCAGGTAAAGATGAGATGTGGCACAGAAAATGCACTGACATCTGTGAGTGAACCAAATAGATGTGAATATATGTTTGAATTTGTGACCCCATCCATCTGCCAGTTGGTGGAAGCCCCAGAAACTCATGGGCATGATGAGTTGTAGGATATTATGATAGGTTTGGTAAAATGGAATCACTGTTTAAAAATTTTAACCAGAAAAACATTTTGATACAAGGAAAAGGGCATAAAAATAAAATATGGTAAAGAAAGCCACAAAGATTTGTTGGTCATTTTTAATGCAGCTTTCATGGGGGGTGACTGAGGTTATTGTGTCATTTGTATTGTTCCCTTCTAAGGGACTGTACATTCCAGTTGCTAGCAACAAATATTGTAAACTAAAGTATAAGGACTAATTTATTTGAGGTACTTAGAAAACATATGTACCATAAACATGTACCAATGTATTAAACACTGGTCTGTCTTCAAGATATTCTTCCATTAGTTGCACATTTTAGATGACACTCAGAAGAAAGATATATTGAGAAACTGCTTCCAGATGGGGCAAACTATAAGCCTGTGACAAGACAGCAACTTCCAGACTTGGTTGTGTTCTACAGTGTGATGACATTCCTTGTTTGAAAAAGTTTGACCTTGCATGTAACTCCTTAACATAAAGGGCTCCTGAAAATAGCAGACATAACAGCATGTGCAGTTCGTGATATTTTTGTTGTGTGATTCCTGTAAATACCCTTGCCAACAGTAAAGAACTTTGCAATCTGTCAAAGTATAAGCTGCTCCTGGTCACAGTCCCTGGATTGGAAAAGAATGCACAGAATTTTTACACACAGCGATTATAGCTGATGAAGTGGAATGTAATTAGTTTAGATCCCTGGATTGTGGGGTTCATCATCACAATGACACCACTGCTTACCAAGCTACACAGTGTAAACCACTGCTGCTACACACTGATACTGATGCAGATTGCTGCACAAAGCAATATACACTTACATATCACTACACACACTGCCTAGGCAAGATAAGGACAGGCACTTTGAAACATATCAACGAAAAGGAAAGAGAAAGTGCCTGCCTCCTATGCAGATTTCACTTCAACCAACGCACAGTCTTGCCAACAAGGAAATGAAAGCTTAAACATACTCCCCGTGTGATATATCGTATCACTAAAGTTTAAGATTTGTATTTTCTCCACAGGTAGTGTCACCAATTTATGAATTGGTCTCTTGAATTGTCCAGAACTGGTTTCACTGTGGCTACTCTTACATGACCATCTAGACCTGGAAATGTCTCAGTGATGATAGCTGATTTCCACAACATGGGAGGTAAATTGTCTTTGCGAAGCAGCACAAGCATATGGGGCTGGAGGTCAGGTTGCTTGTTGCGCCATTTGCTATGTTGTTGAAGCTGTTCTAGTAGTCAGTGCATCTTCCACAACTGCTAATTGGTGTTGAACTCACTGCCACCTGGATAAGCTGTTCATTGTTGTACTGGTAAAGTCTGGCTCAGGAAGGGTTATCAACGGAGCACCAATCAGGAGATGACTTGGACTCAAATAACTAGGATCATTGAGATCACTGGATAATACTGTAAGAGGTCATGAATTGAAACAGGGTTCTGTTTGAGTAATCAGATGGCTGAATTCCTAAAAATCAATACAGTTTTGTTAACAGTTCTCTTCCAGTGATACTTCAAAGATTTTATGCCAGCCTCCCACACTTATTTACTTACTCCATGGAGCAGAGTCCTTCTTGAAACGCTAACCAGTTTTTAGCTACTCAAATTCCCTGCATTTTATGGGACCCATAGGTTCATTACCGCATTCACAAGCGCCTGCCACTTGTCCCTATCCTGGGCCAGCTCGATCCATTCCATACCCTCAAATCCTGCTTCTTAAAGATGCATCTAATATTATCATTCCATCTACACCTGGGTCTCCCAAGTGGTATCTTTCCCTCAGGTGTTCCCACCAAAATCCTGTATATGCCTCTCTTCTCTCCCATACACACTACATGCCCCGCCCATCTCATTCTTCTTGATTTCATCACCCAAACAATATTGGGTGAGGAGTACAGATCGTTAACCCTCATTATTTAGTTTCTCCACTCCCCTGTCACCTGGTCCCTTCTAGGCCCAAATATTCTCCTCAACACCCTATTCTCAGACACACTCAGCCTACATTCCTCCCTCATTGTGAGCGACCAAGTTTCACACCCATACAAAACAAAAGGCAAAATTATAGTTCTCTGTATCTTAATGTTTAAATTTTTGGATAGCAAACTGGCAGACAGAAGATTCTGCACCGAATGATAGCAAGCATTCACTGACTTCAGTCTGCTCCTAATTTTTTACTGAATAGAATTTTTTTTTGTTAAAGTGTTCCCAAATGTTTAAATTCTTCCACCCTTCCAAAGGAACTGTTATCAGTCTTTATATTGTGACTGTCCTGCATTCTAATCTTATGACATGACCATGTACTTAGTCTTACCAGCATTTACTTCTATTTAGCCCATTCTCCTTATTAGCAACTACTAAAGCTTCTGTGTTTTTCTTTATAGTATATATGCTTCCTCCCAATATATTAACATCAGCAGCATAAACCGGAAGGTGATGTATACCGTTTAATTTCAGTCCATCCTGGTTTACCTGAACCCTCCTAATTTCCTACTCTAAAGCGAAGTCGAAAAGCAATGACAATTAAGCATCTCCTTGTTTCAAACCATTCCTAATAGAAAACATGTCATACAGATGCTTGCCTACCTGGACTCTGCAATAGATTTCATTCAGACACATTTTTATTAGCCTTACCAGTTTCATTGGAATACCACACTCAATGAGAATATTATATAAGACCTTCCTAATTGAATCATAAGCTTTCTTGAAGCCTATAAACAGCTGAGGCACTGCTTAGTTGTATTCCTATTTTTTCTCAAGTATTTGATGAATGCAGAATACGTGTGTATGATCAGTAGTTGACCTGCTGCGTACAAATCCACATTGTTGATCCCCAATAATTTCCTCTGCATATGGAGTTAACCTTGACAGCAAGATTTTGGATAAAATTTTGTACATAGTTACCAAAAGTGATATGCCCCTATAATTACTACAGTCTGTTTTATTGCCCTTCTTTTAGATAGGTAAAACGATTGACTCCTTCCACTCCTTAGGCAATTCCTCCGTATTTCAAATAGAAGTAATAAGTGTATGGATCTCAAAGAGAATTGTTCTACCCCCTGCCTTAATCAGTTCTGGTGGGATTGGATCAATACCTAGGGATTTGTGACTTTTTAGCTCTTCACTAGCCAACTCAACCTCAAAGGCACTTGACTCAGGCACTAGTGGTTCTGCTGTGTGTGTTTCTGTGTGCCAGCATCATTACCCCATGTACATTCAGTTGCTGAAGGAAATGGTTCCTCCACCTAGCCAAAATACTGTGGGAGTCTGTAACCAAATCACCCTTCTCATTCTGTACTATAGTATTTCTTGGCTGGTAACCCTTCTTAGAGTTATTGATGCCCCTGTACAAGGCCCTAATATTTTTTTATCTTACTGTTAGTTTCAAGTTCCTCAATTTTAGCTTTCAGATATTTTGTTCCTGAAATGTCTGCTAGCTTCACGTCTTACATTGTTTAGATTATTTACATTGCTTTGGCTTGGATCCTTTACCCACTGCATTACAGCCTGCTTCCTTTGATCTAAAAACCTAAACATTCTTCAGCAAATCATGGTTTATGCTACTTCATTATGTGCAGACCTAGACTCTCTGTAGCTGAGGTTTTGATATTCTCTGTTCTTCCAAGCCTAATTTATATCTTTGCTATCACTTAATTTCTCCAAAGCTGCAAACCTGTTTGAAATATCAATCTGATACTGTTTTGCTAACCTCCATCTCATTCAACTTCCTGTGGTTAAACCTTTCCCCATCAAATGTCTGCGCTGCTTGTTTACTTACTGCTGATCACTTGCCTCCCAGAGTCCTCCAAAATTGGGTGAATTTGGAGGAATAAAATCACTATTTCTCTCTCTCTATTCCCCCCACCCCCCACATATAAACAGTGCTATATTTGGTCATAGTTCTGCTCATATTGCCACTTTTTTCCCCAAATGAACCCACATAATCTATCCTAGTATTTAAAAATGGGCATGTCACTGTCACTTGTGCCAAAGGTAACTTACCCATCAACTGCTGTGATGCTGTTAATTTGAAATGTGGCAAACAACGATATAACAATGGATGATTGACTTCCATAATTCTTGGTATCCAGTACTGCCATCTCAAGGAGGCACTCAATAATTGTAGACCTGCATGCAGAAGCCTCAAATGTTCATCCATTATTAGTTCTATAAGATGATGTGTAGGAGGCAATATTAGTTTATGTCTGGAATCTTGTGGAAGATGTGCATGCTGTAATCTTCCACCAACTCCAAGATAATCTTGCTTGTCAAGAAACAGGTGAAGAAGTTGCAATTGGCTGTTCGAAGAAACCTGACTCTTCTTGCAGAGGTAATTAATTTCTTAAGCATAGATCTGCTGTTGTGATATCTGAATGCAGGTATGCAATGCATCTCTTAATTTTTTGCTGGTAAGATAATTGCACTTTGCAGTCATGATGAGGTTGAAAATCTGTTGTAGAACTCTTTTAGGAAACACCAAATAATAACTTTAACTGTTGTAAACTCATGTTCTCACATTGGTTCTGAATACTCTACTAAATGAGTGGTGGGCCACTGTCTTTGATACTGATTCAGCCATTCAGGACCTTGTTACCATAACCTGCAATTCTTCAACGTCTCCAGGCTTGTGCTAATTATGTGAGATCTACTGGATTGTTTGTGGATTCAATGTGCCTCCATACATCCCATTGTCAATTCTTGTATTTGGGAGACTGTTGGCAACAAACATTTTCCACTTGCTAGCTGATGAAGCTAACCACGAAAGCATGATCGTGAAATCTTCAAATTCAGTGTAGATATAGTTTTCTCCATTAGTTGTGCTAAGAGTAAAGCTCCACTTAATTCTAACCTTGGCAGTTTAATTTTCTTGACTGGTGCAACTCCTGATTTGGAGTAAAGCAATTCAGTAGTTACTTCCCCTTGCTGATTGATTGAGCGCAAAGAGTCAGAAAATCCATGCTACTGGATTTCTGTTGACAGTCCTGTTGTCAAGACTAGTCTATCAACATTTATCTCATTCACATGTGATAGAGGCTTATATGTCTATCCCTTGTTTCAAGAGTTCTGATGGAAGTTGATCATCATGCTTGTGAAGCCACAGATTCTGAAGTAAAATCTTCTATACAACAACAGTTGGACTTATTAAGCGTGATGGACCATATATAGCAGCAATGACAGAAGAAATAATGTGTTTACTAACAGGAGTATTTCTAGGCTCTTGCAGTTTTTGAAGATAGGTTCCTTTGCTAATCAGAAACAGATCTGAAGCCATAGAAAATTCAGGTTTTGACACCTTCATTACAGTCCAGCCCAATGGGTACTTGCATCTCTCTTCAATCAGGAGGAACTGCTTCTAATATGTGGGGTTGGCCAGCACTCAACTTGCACAGGGGAAATCCTCCTAGCCCTAAGATAGTGATGCACTCTTGCTGTAATTTTTACTCAACTTTTGTGGTGTTAGGTCCACAAAGAGCATCATCAACATAAAAATTGTTCATTAATGCTTCTGATGCTAGTATCTTATGCAAGCTGCTTAAACAGCAGGTTGCTAGATAAGGTGCTGATGTGGTACCACTGGTTGCTGTTTGCCAACTCATATGTCATCAGTGTACCTTCTCCACAGAATTTGTTGCAACTTTCCATCACCCTGATGAATGTTCACCTGGCAGTACATCTTTGCTGTATCTGTAATGAGTGCAGTTTGGTGTGTTCTGAATCACAAGAGGATGGAATACATATCTTCTTGTATTGTAGGTCGTAGTAGAATTGCATCACTCAAAGAGATTCCATTACTCAAACAACATGCACTTTCAAAAACAAAATGTGTGCAGTTATACTGCTGGAATTTCTGAAAACTGCTTGATGTGGAAGGTAATAAAGTTCCTCTTGGGTGCTTCCATCTTCATTTATCTGGTTGATACGGCCTAGATCTTCATATTCTTCCATAAATTCAGAATATGCCTGATGCAAATCTGGATACTCCTGAAAATGTCTCTCTAGCAGATGAAACCATCACCTTCCTTTTCCATACAGTGTTTAACTATGGAGTGATTTTGACGCAATATACTTGTATTTGAGTTCTTGTTCTCACAACACTGAAGATGGCCATATGAGTGGCCAAAACATGTCAGCGATTAGTATGTAATAAAATTAGATTCATAAATTAAGTGCATTTGTTGGTCCTTTTAATACCAAAAATTATATGATTTCTAACTTTGGAGTGATTTTGACACATTGTTTTTTATTCTTGTTCTCACCACCCTGAAGATGGCCCCATGAGTGGCCAAAACCTGTTGGTGATTACTATGCAGTAAAATTACATTCATCAATCCAAGTGAATTTGTTGGTACCTGTAATGAATTTTGTGCTTCTTGTATTAGTTGTATCATATTTACACTTGTTATACCTGTAACATATTGTGTTACATAATATGCCTCATGCACACAGTTTCTTTGGCACAGCTAACTCAGAATAGCCATTTGCCTTATATGTCACTTTACTCTTCTCTAGCCATCCCATTCTAGAACACTGTGGAATTGTCAGTCTGTTTTTCGTTCAGGAAGGGTCTAGCATAGAGGCATACCTGGTCATTTACTTCAGAGACTTCGTGGGTTACCATGTTACCAGGCGCTGTTGCAACCCTCTACACTGCTTCCTCCTCAAGGCCCCATTATCTTTGCCCTGGGATGCCACTGAATTCTGTAGACCACGTTAATCCAGGTGATGATTTACAGGCCTTCCCATCATGTCTGTAGGTTGCAGGGCAGGCAAAGTGCCCACCCGAACACCATGTTGGCAGGTGTCATGCTGGTGGTCTCATGGGTTGAAACTCAGTAGGCCACCTGGAATTTGTATAGCCTGTCCTCCCAGTTACGTTGGTGCCTAGAGACCATGTTCCTGAGGTGCTCCTCGATCATCTTCATGTAGTATTTCACTTTACCATCCACCTGTGGATGTAAAGGTGTTGTCCTAGTTTTGCTGACCCCAGTCACACCAGGACCTCCTACATCGGCTTGGTTTCAAAGTTTTGGCCTTTCCCAGCAGATTCCTTGTCATTCCGGGCTGCAGAAGTTGGTCACCAGGGTGCCTGCCACTCTTGATGCATCTTGCTTGGGGACGTCCTAAATTTCTGGCCACTTGGTGAAGTCCATGGTGACCAGGAGGTATCCGTTTCCCCAGTCACTCTCTGGGAGGGGTCCAGCGATGTCAATGGAGATTTTCTCGAAGGATGCTCCAGTGCCTTGATTTGTGGTTCTGGGCCCTCAGCTGGTTGCACAAGTGTCATACTGATGACACCTCCCATATCATCCCTCAGGTGCAACCAGTAGTAACGCTGCCTGAGCCTGACTGTCAGTGGACTTGTTAACCCCAAGATGCACTCTGAAGAGTCCTCGGTTCATCTGTGCCACTAGTTTCCTCAACTTACTGTGAAAGATAACTATCTGATCAGTTTTCTTCTTTCCATTGGTTGACTGGCAATGATGTTCCAGCATGCTGCCTCTCACTGAAAGGGATTTTCACTGGGCCCAATAGCTCTTGTAAGTGGGGTCACTGTCACTGATGCCCCTCCTCTCGGGGCATTCTCCAGCATCTATCTCATACAGCAGCAGCAGCCCATCATTGTCATTAGCCTTCTGCTCTCTCCTTAGGGCTTGGCGGTCCCAATCATCAGGAATGAAGCAGACATCAAGTAGCTTGTCAGAAAAAGGGGGGGGGGGGCGGGGGTTAGATTATCTTGGTTATTTTTGCTTTTTTAACTATGTCTTAAGGGGGGGATTAAATAATCTTTATTTAAGGAAATGAAACAGATTAAGTTAATGAGCAACTTTGTGTTGCTTCCTTATGACCAGGGGAGCATTTAAGATTCACCTCTCAAAATCCTTTATAAAACAATAGGAACAATGAATTCTCTTTAGAAAACTGAAGCCTACGCTGCTATTTTTAT
>Ga0123352_10009347_pt1 | contig 15326 bp, 5 predicted proteins | sample TergutLab28metaG_FD_89700 | JGI IMG/M metagenome (GOLD analysis project Ga0123352, IMG submission 89700) | Labiotermes labralis P1 segment gut microbial communities from Petit-Saut dam, French Guiana - Lab288 P1 | ecosystem: Host-associated > Arthropoda: Insects > Digestive system > Gut ... | reverse complement strand
CGTGACACCCCTCTATCCGCAAAAGTTGGCACTAACTTCGCCGACCGGCGGCGGCCGCTCTGTCGGTATAGTTCGCGTGCGGACTAAGGCCACGGAGTTTAGTTTAGTTTAGTTTAGTTTAGTGTGGTCAAATGCATATGTTCCGACGGAAACATTTAAAATTCCCGCACTTTACATCAGTGGTAGTTCTGTATTCGTAAGTCTCTTATGTGTAGTAATTAGATATAACGTACTCCTCTGATTTAGTGTAACCTATATGGTAGTTACGAGGGAGTGGAGAGAAGGACGAAATAAATAAAATGGAGGAAGGCGTGAGAGATAAGAATTCCAAAGAAACGATTCCAAGTTGACTACAAGGGAAATTTGTTCATTATGAATGGTCAATTTCATAATGTAGTTTATTTACTCACAGAACAACATCAATATATAGTCAATAATAGTTTTGGCTAAATGTTTCGTTTATCATTTATCACATATTAAATGTACCTTCATATAATGAATATTGGCCTGAAGGTGGTTTGGTAAACCGAAACATGTAGCCAAAACTATGTGCTATTGTCGATATACTGATGTTGTGGTGTGACTGAATAAACTACTTTAGGAATCTTAGTAATTGACCGACTTAATGCACAAATTCGTCTTTTATAATAAGTTTATTATATTCTTCTACATGTTTAGAGCACTTTTGTGCTCATCATCAGGAGGTCAAAATTGTGTTATACAGCGTCTGGTATCATCACACTCTGTAGATGGCCGTCTGGTTCGCAGGTTGCGCACCGGACGGCCACCTACGGAGTGTGATGATGCCAGATACTGTATAATACAATGTTGACCTCCTGATGATGGGCAGAATAGTGCTCGAAACATGTAGAGGAATATGATAAACTTATTATAAAACAAGAATTTGTGCATTAAGTTGGTCAATTCCTAAGATTATACTGAGATGCACGGTCAGCAAAACATCAAAATACTTTATGAATACTGAATAACACAACGGTATGACTCCTATCACAAAAATGAGTGATCAGTTTTAGCAAACAGGCTGTTTTTACTCTAAGTGACTGCACGTAACCACACTGGAAGATACCTGAAACCTTTAAGATATACGTTAGACTAGGACAGTGTACTGTCAAAATTCAATCCTCAGTAGCAGAGCGCTGGAACATTGTCCATATAGCAGCATGTACTTGCACAATGAAAGTGTGCAAGCTTCTATAATTCGGGTTTGGTTGTCCAAATTGCCCCTGACTGATTACTTTTATATTCATACCCTGAAGGCGGTGTATTAATACCGAAACATGTCGCAGTAATTTTAATATTAATTTTACACTACTTATTTGTGCGTATTCTGGTATAATGATTAAAAAAACTTTAATTAGCCCCTGACTGTTTTGTAACCACCTTTAACCAAACGATATTTGGCGAAATTCAATGTCTGTCACACAGTCGAAGCAGCTGGTTGCGGTGACTGTAGGCTCCTTCACAAAAGGCGAACAGCGACTGTTAGCTTCGTCATGTCTCTCTTTCTGTCTGTCCGTCCGTCCGCATAGATTAACTCGGCTCCAACTGGGCGTTTTTTCATGAAATTTTGTTTATGAAGATTTTTCGATTATCTATCGCGAAAATTCTCTCTTCATTAAAATCTGACAAAAATTTTTACTTTATATGAATACCAATATTAATTTCTGATCACATCTCGCTCACTTCTTTTTAGAAAGAGAAATATTTCGGACAAACCTTGTAGGGAAAATCAAAACACGCATTTCGTGTTCAGTAAAATTATTTCCGAAAATCGTGCCGTTTATGATATAATGTGGAGAAATGTGGTAGAACCAGACACGCCACAGAAGGCAATATAAAAGGACGCATGCGCTTCCCATTCCGGGTAAATAAGGCATAGAAACACTTTCGGAATATTTATGTCTCTCTGTCTTACTACTGCAACAGTGGTTGCGCGAACACGCATCAATGTTACGTTGCACCTACATTACTTGTCTTGTGTTATTTCTGCACTGTACTGAACACTTTGTACTCTCCGAATGGAAACCAAATATTGCGATCGACTACATAACTTGTCTCAGTAATTAACCAACTTAATGCACAAATTATTGTTTTATAATAAATTTATTACAAAACAATAATTTGTGCATTAAGTTGGTTAATTACTAAGATCATACTGAGATGCACGGCCAGCAAACCATAAAAAATCAACTTTTGTCGTAGTTTCAGTGCAAATGAGTCTAGAATACTTCTTTGTGGATCACCTATTAACTAAAGATGAATAAACAGTGATTATAAGAACGTCGTTTTGCGTGCTGTTGCATTTTATTTGATATGTCTATTGACGATACGTGACGTGGCTGGGAAAGAGAGCTAATGAACCACGGAAAGAAAATCATTTTCACAGCATTTCGTAATAGTGCCAGTCGACACGACAGAATATTGCAGGAGACATAAACGTGCCGCAGAAAGAAAACTTGTAGGCACAGAAGCCTTAGAGTTTGAAATGTATTGGGGACGCCTCCTCGAAGTGAAATACATTATTCGAAGCTGGTCCTGGATGTGAATAATGTAAACAGAAGCCATTACACCCTGTGTTCTTAGAAGATCCTTTTAATGGTACTGAATAAACCCTAACTTCTTTCGGAGGCCTGAAATTGCATTGTCTGGAATGTCTGTAAAAGTACGTCATTTTCTTCGCTCAGGGTTGAAATGGTAACTTTAACAGCTGTGTGCCTCTCGCGGGACCTTTTAAAGGTATAACTGTCAATAAACCCTGTATCGGCTGGAAAGTTATGGGGCGTATTTTATTATTCTTAATCTAGTATAATAGGCGCCGACTCCGTGTGTTTCCAGCACAAAATATAAACCCTCGACATGGGTGTCGTAACCGGTTTATGTCTGTATGCCAATTGTTTCAACAAATACACATCGAATATTATATCGGTGCTCGTAAATTTATTATAAGTTGTGCGTAGTAGGAGGGTTCAAGCCTCTTCAAACTATAGTGCGTGTTATTGTTTAACAAAAATTAATATTCATGTAAAGTATGATTGAATTTACTGTATTCGCGCAAAACTAATGAAGAGTGCTGTTTACCAAAGTGCTGTGTAGGTCCATACGCTCGTTTATCGAGTTCAAGGTGGAACAGAATGAAGTGGAAAGCCAGGTCCCACTTAGATTCTGGATGGTTTGGGGCAAAATTGTGCCTCTTGTACATATTAGTAGAATTTAAATTTATGATTTTTAAGTGATCCATCCCCGTTGTGCATCATACAATCATAATGACAGGTACAGCAAAGTCAAACACAACATATGGATATTTTATTGCCAAGGACTGTATTCACATAGCGTATCTTAGGAACAGCTGCATGTTTCGTCCTTTTTCCAGGCCATCATCAGGTTGACCATATATCCTGTTGGAGGCAACTATACAATACGCAGTATTAAGTCTTTAGAATCTAACGAGATTTCGTTTTCATGTTCGTTTGAATATAAATTATTTTTAAATTTTAAATAGTTATAAAATTTATAAAAATTTAGACAGCGTAATGTTCGGAGAGGGGTATCACATTAGGGAGTATATTGTTTTACTAAGTTATTTAGCGACTGGCGAAGTGATTGAATCATGTGCGGTGTCGTAGTAATTGAACTCCTGAAGATGTTACGCAGAAACAAGCTGTCTAAATTGTTATAAATTTTATAACTATAAATGTTATAACTATTTTAAATTTCACAATAATTTATATTCAAACGAATATGAAATTTTATCGATGAAAACGAGATCTCGTTAGATACTAAAGACTTAATACTGCATCTTGTATAGTTGCCTCGAATAGGATATGTGATCAACCTGTTGGTGGCCTGGAAAGAGGCCAAAACGTGGATTTGTTCTTAAGATACGCTATGTTAATACAGCTCCTTAGCAATAAAATATCCACAAGTTGTGTTTGACTTTGCTCTACCTATCTTAAATTTATGAGGTAACTAGACGAAGACGTGGGGGTATTGGATTATAGATATTTGTACATATTAAATGTGATAGAATGTGTGGGAAAAGGATGGTGTTATTATGGTAATAATGTTTTATTTTAAGCAGATAAATTGAAGAATGTAGGAGACACTTGATTTTAGATATAAGTAGACGGGAATAGGTTTCACATTTTATTGTATTTCTTTTATTTCCTGAATCACGTTACAGAATTTCATGGGAGTACCTGTTAACAACCACGTTTTCTGCAGTGCACGTCCCTCTCATATTATTTTCAAGTTCTACATTGTTAATGAAATGTTGATCTTTAATTGCGCGTTTCTTACCATGCATTTCTTTCAGTTTTCAGTTATCGCTGTCACTTTTAGTTCCTAAGCCTACGCTACAGTTGTTTTCATTTTCTGTGTTTAGTGGCCTGCTGATCCAACAAAAAACTATTTTTAATTTCCGTCCAACGACAGTTCCGTTGTTATCAGCCAGTAGCTATCTGAGTGCTATTACTTCCTTCACATTAAGCCACTTACATTTCAGGAGCTTCTCTCTCCACCTTTGTGTATTCGTGCATTTCCACAATAGATGAGTTCCATTTTCCTTCTCCCCGCGTAGAAGACACATCCCCATCCCGTTTTCACTCCTCGCTGTTCTCATTTTCCAAATTCCCACCGTGAGACATGTTACTCTGCTGCTTTCTTTCATTTTGCAACATGATGTATATTAACCTCTTCTCTAAACATTTAACTTTTGTAGTTTAACGTAGGTAAGATGGAAGCGCGAAATGGTTAATGGAATTTTGGGTGGTTACAGCTAATTTATTTAATAAACTAGAAGAATGAGAAATTTTTGTTATGAAGATTAGAAATAACAGAATTTAAGACAACAGATGTAAGAGATAAAAGTTAGAGAAAGAGATAAGAATCAAAGTAAATAATCATTACAACATCTGAAATTATGTCTGCTTTATAAGTTATAAGGAGATGTTTGTTAATACTGGAAAAGAATGGTGATTTAGGTTTTTTGAGGGTTGTTTGACCGTGCATCTTCATCATGAATAAAGTGAAATGCCAGCTTGATGCAAAAATGTAATTTATTGAAGTTTCCTTAGCTTGACATGTTTCGGGCGCATACGCCCATCACCAGGAGCACTAGAAGGTAAGTTGCAGCATATGGTAACCGTACCGTACCGTACGCACGACATACGCAACGGCTGTCAGGACCACCGCCCATCTACAAACTCGGTACAGATAACCATATGCTGCAACTTAACTTCTAGTGCTCCTAATGATGGGCATATTCGCCCGAAACACGTCGAGCTAAGAATACATCAATAAATTACGTTGTTGCATCAAGTTGGTATTTCACTTTATTCATGGTGATTTAGGTAAAGGATATATAGAAATGCTGTTTGTATAACAACATGTAACTGTTGCTAGCCGCAGAAAAGTCGTCGTTTTAGGCAGAAGCAGCTTTCTGTGCAGTTTTACCCCGTACTACCTGTTTTATTGTATTTTATTTGTCGAATTTTCTTGAGCTTCATAACTAAGAACTGATTATTCCGCGCAGGACGAATCTGTTTAGAGGCCGAAGGAATACAGTGTCAGTTTCTGCAAGTTTATACGGATCATGAATTTTGTAGTATTATGTAACATACAAAGTTTATAATTCCGTGACAATTTGACAGTTATTCAGCGGGTTAAAATTGTCAACATTTTCACTAAGTAAACAGATGAAGAAAAGGGCCCTCAGTAACACGTGTGTACTTGGGCACTATTTTTGGTGTCAAAGCTACAAAGTGTTTCGGCATATTTACAATTGTCGGGCAGTGAAAGATTTTATCTAGTGCAAAACAGACATGATCTGCGGCCACTAATCTTCCAATTCAATTAATTTCTGAGTCTGTTTTCCCGGATTAAAGAAGCCTGAGCTTTAAGCTAATTTCCTTTATCTTGTTTGTAGGGTAAACATGCGTGGAGCTCTATATTCGCGCCCTCCACATGCCTTCGTGGCTTGCATAAATGCAGCCTTTTATTTTGTTTTTTGTTACAGTAACTTTGATGTCTCACATTATTTGTACGAGAGTCTTTCTTGCTTAACCTAAAACATCGACACATTTGAACAAAAGTACTTGTCGTCGGATTGTATCACTTCAAAGATCCGATTTTTTTAAAGTATTTCTACTACGTGGCGTTCTATTCTACACATAGAGATCTTGCTGTGTTAAATTATCACACCCATGTCACAGCCTTGCTAAAGAACGTGCTAACTTCGCACAGTGAATGCATCGTGGGGCCGTATTGCCTGTCTGTCTGTGTGCTTGTCTTCTCGCACTTTACACGACTGTCTGTTGGATTTCCGAAACTACTTAACAAATTAAATTCCGCATTGGGAATGTGGAAGAAAATGTGTTGGCGAATTTCTTGTGGAACTAGTTCGTGACAAATCCTGCAAGTAGGAAGGGTTACTGCTGTCATTAATCAAGAATTTCGCCCGAAGATTCTTTACGGTGTGCACTGAAGATTATTCTGAATCGTGTTCATCGAACTCCCGTAGCAGAATTTGTTGATTAAGATCCATTTCGCAAATAACAGTCTATTTCGAAGTGTGAAACAATGAAACACTATGAAAGAACTCTGCTAAGTGTAACAACAATCAATAGTTTAGCTTTAAACTTGTTGGAGACTAAAATAAATCTCCCTTATTTATAATAAGATTCATTTAGTACCTCACAAGAAAAGAAAATGTGCCTGCGTTAGAAAGAGAAGCCGGTGAATACTGTGCGTGCCTACTGGGGTTTGGGGCTTGTCTTCCACCAGCCTGTGCTCAGGTAGACACTGAGAGGGTTGAGGCACTAAGTTCTCTGAGTTTAGAATTAAATCTAGGGTAGGTTTAAATGCTGCCATCAGCCTATTACTACGGTGGGGGGGGGGGGTGTGGAGGTTTTCAATAATAAACGATACCAGTCACTTCTTTGTCTAAAACTATATTCTACGGTACTAACACTTGTATATAATTTCCGCATAAATTGGTTAAAGAACTCTTTGTACTCAATGTGTTCAAATTAACGCTCTTACCTCTCTGTATAATCAAAGGGTATTTAATTTAGAATTTTGTAACAAAATTAGGACTCGACTGAATTTAGTAACGAATTCAAAGTTTGTTAACAACACAACTGTTGAAGCTTACCTTGCACCAGCAGTAAACCGTGGTACATCTCAGCGTGTCGTGGTTATTTCAACAATCACTTGTATAACAATATCGAATACTGCTTATTCTTCTTCTTGTAGGTACGTACTTAGCCGGCAAATGTAGAGTCGAGTAATCGTGCCAAAAGAAAGATCTGATCAAAATTCATTTTCTGTAACTGTCATGGCGGTTTTATAGAGAGGAAAGTGCGCTTATCATCATCTTCATTTGCATACCAGACCATATACGCTCATAATCTAGGGCAAGTACAAAAATGAGGAAATTCAGTGGGTCAGTCAGGTTGTAGGCCACCATGTATGGACAAATGGAACAGTCCGATTGGAATGCGCTGAGTACCGCATAGCAAGCAAAGCCAAAGTTTCCTCGTTGCGACAACTGTAAGAAGGTTGCATGTCTGCATGGTATACTCAGAATTCGAAACGTTCTTTCCAAAATTTTAAATCTTTTCTCATTCATGACAATACTATGTAGACAAATACGACTGGTGACAGAGAAATCATTGTTGTCAGCTGAAGGAAGCAGCGGCTTTGAATCTTATCCTACAAACCCTGTGAAATGTAGGTCGAGAACAAAATAGAAGTCGTAAAGACAGTAGCAGGAGATTTTCCAAGACTGCGTTCATACAGGGAACCGATTAGCTTTCTCTGAACTGAATATTTGACTTTTAGTAAGACGAGAATTTATACTTTTCGCCTCTGCGTACAGAATACGCGTGGGGCCCATTAGACGGGTTATGGGGTTTAAAACGCCCGAAACATCTTTGCATATCCCATTCATATCTTTACAACGACGTAAATGCATATGCTTCACATTTACGTGTCCATTCCCACTTCCGAATTCTTTGTGTGATTGTGTTTAGACACCAACTTAGAGCTATCTGAACACTTTATACCGTACGGAATGTAATGGGGATGACATTTCCTTTTTTCCTGCTACACTTTGCTTCATAAAAGCTTGAGTTTTGACATTTTAAGTTAAATTATTGACGTTAAGTACTGTGCTGTTATTCTGTGGAGCGTGTATACTACTGGGGTGCTGATAAGTCCTTAGCCCGACCAGGAAGGAAACAAGCTAATGTTTCTGTCAGAATGGAGTGAATTTCCTTCGGCACCTTGCCTTGCAGTAAAAAAAACTTGACGACAGCTCGTGTCTCGATGTTGTTGAAATCGCGCGCGTCCCTGACATGCTTCCAAGCTTTTTTCCTTCCTGGTCGGGCTAAGGACTTATTAGCACCCCGGTATGTGTCTCAAACGTTTCTATGGTAAAAGGCCACACCCTCTATTGTGTGCTATTTCGCGAGCTGCAAGTGTAAAAATGACAACAAGTGGTGTACCTAACCACCAAAATTATTGTGCAAATTTTATACTATATACCCATTTTACAAATGCTGCCGCGGGCCGCATAACACAACGTGTCAGAGCGCAGGTTGTGAGCCAATTCTGTAACTAATTAGTTCGTGTCGTTAAGTGATTGCTGGGGATCAACAGTAGACATCTTGTAAGATGGTGATCTGTCGGCACCAAAACAGGTGTTGACTGACGTTAGTGACTACACTATTTGTTTATAGTTTATAGTTGATAGTTCGTATTTCATCAAACCACGAGTCTTTCACTTAAGATACATTTTTGCTGTTAATTTATGCACCACCTCAAATACCGAGAAGTGCTGTTACTCGGGAAAGCTACTTTGAAGAGAGCACAATATTCTATTGTAAAAGGTAAAGGTAAAGCAGTCCTGTTACAGGTCCGGAGAGGCCCAGAGGGTTCCAGGAAGTTAAGGTTCCCAGACTTCGTGACAACGGCACAGGATGGTGGTAGGTTGTCAGCCTTACGCACCGGTCGCCTTTACCCACAACAAATACTCTTGGTACTCATTTCTGTTAGAGGCTGAATCGACCCCCGGGTCATTGTGCGATCGGAAGGATTTTATGTCAATGAAAAATCCACTGACACTAGCTGGGATCGAGCCAGCGACCTTCGGAATTGTAGCACAGCTCCTTAACCACTGTTCTACCGCGGTCCCCCATATTGTATTATAGCGGTGATTAATGTAAGCCTTCAAATACGTAATAAAATCTAAGTTTCCGTCTCACGAAATAAATGCGTTTATGTCGCCCTAGAAAGCACATATAAACTAAGAACAGAGGAGCGGTCTAACAGATGTGCATCCTAATGATATCTCATTAAGCATCCTGACGGTGCAGAAGCAACAGGGAAGGCTGACACGAACTCTTGTGAGCAAGCACGTAACTTCTGATGTTAATCTTCCAGCGGCAAGCGCGAAGATTCTGCATCCATGTAGAGGGCTTCGCCGTACTGCTTATGCAACACCGTCACACGCAAGTGTCGGAGAAGTTGTCGCTAATGACCGGCGCTCTGAATTTCGTATGTCAGGGAAATAAATTGTGATCATTAGTAAACAACGAAATTGATTCAGTATGTTTACGTGAGACAAACTAAGGTAGTGTCTGATGTGTAGTCGTTGAAATAATATAGCGAGGTAATGAATAATTATGTTACATGCTAAGTGATTTGAAGCTCTCACAGCGACTGTAGACCGTGAAGTTCCCTCGAGTGAGCGGGTTTGCGAAAATTGTTTGGCATCCAACGTATACTGGACTGTCTGTGGCTTCTGTGTCACAGACTGGTGGGATAATTGATACAGCTCTCTGTTTTGTTTATGTGCAGTACCGGTGTCACAGAGCTACAGACACTATAGGCTGCAATTCTAAAAATTCCATCTAGGGTGTATTACATTTAAAGCCCTTCGGTATCTGAGCGTTTCCAATATTAGACCAGTTTAGAATAAAATAGGTATTTCACTGCCTATTTTACCTGAGGCAGGGATATGTACTCCCCTATCGTTCCTTGTTTGTTCTGTTTCGAACACGAGAGCATGGCCGAAGTCCAAACAGTGGATGCTTTCAAACTGCGCGTGGTATTTATATTTCTGTGTAAACTATTTTTGTAAGTACTGCAGAAAAACTATTTCAGAATAAATTTGGCGATGAAGTTTTTACACGTGGCTAATGTTTATTTTTGTTTCGTCCGTTTATTTGCTCCGGTTGTTCTGAACTCTCGCTTTATTTTAAAAACAACATACACGGAATAAACTTTAGATTTTCATGGTCATACAGTTTCATGTTGTTGTCTTATAGGCTGTGACACTTTATAGTTAATGAAGTGGCTTTCAACAATTCGGAGGAGCAAATTGCCGCTATATTCGGTGCAGAAGTTGAGGCAATATTTCCCTCCGAAAATCCGGTACTTATGTGCAAGACTCTGCTATATCATATTCTCAGAATACCTCAAATAAATTAAAGTCTGAAGTACATTTTGTCTAAAGATACATTACTGAGGATTGTAACTACTCGAATTAATTGTTTTAGAACTGATAGGGCTATTTCGTACTGCACGTCTTGTGTTCATGTTTAACATCTTAATGTGTTAGGCATATAAAGGATAAATTAAGATAGTTTTAGGTCGCATTCTCTCACGGTAAGACAGAAAAATTTCGCCAGAAAAATTTGGTGTAAACATAATCGTGTTTGATATTGTCTAGCGTATTGGGGGTTTCTTGCCTTGTTTTCGTCTTCAGTTGAAAATAGGGGAGAAGGAGTTTGACGTGTTGGGCCTTTTGCAAAGATTTAAAATAATGTCACTGGGCGCAGAGCGTAATTCAATCCCACTATATATATTTGTACCAAATTTATACACCCACCAGATTAGGAGTATGCCTACTGATTTTATATGGGGCATATAATCACCTGTTATGGATTTTTCGTACTTCATGTCGTCTTCTGTTTTTCTTCCTATATTTTTCAAATTCCCTTTTCTAGTAGTCGAACGTATTATAGATACAGACGTCCATATCTGTATGCCTCGTACTTTCGCCACACAAAATGACGTCGTGCTGAACGAATTGAAATAAATTTAAAATAAATTTTAAAACTGTTTGGATCATGGTAACGAAAAGTGGCGGGCTACTCTGAAAATGGTGCTGAACTTTGGTTCTCACAGAATGTAGGGAATTTCCTGAACATCTGAGTAACTCTTTGCGTCTGGAGGTCGTTTCCTGTAGTTAGCAGAATTTTTATGGCACACATTATGCAGTCATTTCCAGCCATCTTTGTTTCCTTTTTCGTGTATCCTGGTAATCTCGTCAACAGTCCCTGTACTCTTTCCAAATGCTGTTAATATTTTGAGGGGAAGAATTACGAAACCCTTGAAGCGAATTTGAAATAATTATGTTTATTAATGTACAACCCTAATAGAATATATTGTGACTTTCTTTTATAAGGACGGCCATTTCATTGGATTTAAGTTCCATTGTTATGCCCAGTATCGTCGTGTGACTGTTGTCTGCAAAACACTGGAGTGACTAACGCAGTATAAATGCTGCTTCGAAATTATCATCAATAGCTGTAAAATGTTTTTAACTTTTGAGCAGTTCCTGTGTGGATGAAAATTACCTCTGTATAATCTCTTAAAATATAATTTAAACACATAAAGGGGAACTGTAAGCCAGTTGTTGCTCTCCTAAATGTCTGTGTGCAATCAGTTTAAACAGAAATGTTTTCCAAAATGTAGATGTTCACAGGATCTATTAAGGTCAGAGTTTTACGTTCTACAAGGTAGAGGCGCTTTCCCACGACTTTATAAGGAACTTAAGCTTACGTTATGGTAAATATAGCTTTATTTCGAGTAAAATACGTTACGGACTGTCCATGCGGTATTTATGAATAAGTATTGACGTCTTTTTTTGAATGGAAGCATCACGATGTGCCCTCAACGTAATATAATGTTACATAGTGTACGTCAGCACAATCATTTTATTATATAAGGTAATACAAGGCTACATGTTTCGACTATAACCTAGTCATCTTCAGGCCTATATTAACAATCGTGTTAATACGATGGGTTCCCAAAGTGTGCATAGCATCTGGTAACACAATTGTTAATATAGGCCGAAGATGACTAGGTTATAGTGGAAACATGTAGCCTTGTATTACCTTATATAATAAAGTGATTGTGCTGACGTACACTATATAATATTATAGTATTGCTGTCGTTACATATCTTAGCCTGTCATTCCACCATGCTCCATGCTCATTCATCCACCTAATATCGACGCTATAAAGACTATTAAAAGTTTTGTTAAATAACACACCTAAGGGTAAATGGGCTTATAGATGTCGTGTGTGTAACTTCTCAGTACTTCTAAACTCAGGTACTGGGAAGTGTTGAACGGTCAGGTTCAATTTTCAGCCACATTCACTGGGTGGAAACAGGCCCCAGCATCCATTGACTATGGGACTGATCGAGGTGTTATGGCTATAGATGTGGGAAGTCCTCCGGCGTTCGATCTCCGGCATTACAACCCGTTTAGCCCAAACTTGGAGCACGAGGAGAAGTAGCGGAGAGTTGTAGAAGTTGCACTGAGTGTACTAGTACTAAGTAAAACAAGATTAGAAGTGTGGATACTTATTAAATAAATTGTAATTGTAATTGTAATTGTAATTCATTTCGTAAGGCGAAAAACATATTGTTACGAACTGCAGAAAAAAGTTGATCCTGCATATAAAACAGACACCAACAAACTCTACAGCCATATTCACAACAAGACTTAAAGGCGTAAATCTCTGGGAAGACGAGTCAAAAATGGTTTAGCCTATCTTGTGAATGCTTGAAGAACGTACTGACCTGTATACAAATTTTTTTCTTTTCAAATGGAGACTATATGCATTTAAAAATGCAGGCAATGTACGTATAACGTAGCATTGAGGCGCCTTTGCCTAACCATTGTTACAGTGGAAAAGCAATAAGTATGACATATTCCGAGAGTGTGATTGTAGGTGTAGGTTACTCAATTATTATACCAACTACTGCACATATATAAAATTTAAACATTAAAAACGCTCCGACATGTTTCGGTCCTAGGACCATCATAAGGGAGCCATATCGTCCTTGCTAAAGTCACACTATAAAAAGTAACATTAATATCGATGTACCATTGTGGCAACATGCCGTGCATGCTGCCACAGTACCCAACTGGTACATCGAAATTAATGTGACTTTTTATAGTGTGACTTTAGCAAGGACGATATGGCTCCCTTATGATGGTCCTAGGACCGAAACATGTCGGAGCGTTTTTAGTGTTTTAATATGTAAATTTTATAAATTTTATGTATGTGCAGTAGTTGGTATAATAATTGAGGAACTCAACAACATGCACGGTGTAACAACGAAAATAGGTGTAGGTGTTCAGCACGCAGTGCGCATAAACCATATTGTCATCTGTGTTCCGTCTGACTCTAGAAATTTTTTTTCACGCCATTTCGTAAACGTCACGCTTGTCAGAAGAAAGTTGCTGAACATAAAACGGGTGTATTGATTGTCTCTACAACTTTTGTCTGAAGCATTTCTCATTCTAATAAGAATTGGGCGAGTTAATGATCATAAATGTACAATAGCCTTCATTAAAGCGCCTTTATTTTTCTTCGATTTTAATGAAAATCTGAATTTTATCGACAGATTTTCGAAATTTATTAAAACATAAAATTTAATGTAAATTGTCCTGTGGGAGCCGAAATGTTCCATGCGGACAGACGGGCAGACATGACAAATCTAATAGACGCTCTTCGCAATTTTGCGAACGCATGTAAAAAGTAATGACACTTCTGTCATGCTTTCGTTTGTGTCCTACTGCTGCCCTATATTGTGTATTACTTTATAGTTTTGTGTGTTTTGAGGTTTTCGCGATATTAAAGAAGGTTACTGTCTTCTGGTATGTGACACCGTGATGATAGGTAATTTGTTACTGACCTATGGAGGCTTTAGTTGTCTCAGTCTTCAGAGTGACGTAAACAAAGGTAAGTTCTTGGACTACCCTGGAGATGGAGGCAAATTATTCCTCCGAAACGTCTAACAAATTACTAGTCAACACGGTTTTTTTTCCGGGAGGAAAATAAGCTTCTTTCCTATGTGGTGTTTGTAGATATATGTGTAAGATCGTAACAAACCAAGACTGCAGGTCTATGTAAGAATATCCTAACCGTCTACAATAGGTGACCCGAACAGCTCACTGCCTCCGTAATACATTTCAGACGAACAATGCTCCCCGCATAGCCGGCAGTTTTACAGCGACATTCTGCCCGCATCATAGAATATCTTTGGGTCAGGCCTTTTGAGCCAAACATTGAAACGTGGTAACTCTGAGGTTGATTAATGAAGGATTAAAAATCGTGACTGGCTTGAAATAGGGGTTGGCTGATAATTCTTATTTATAACTTCGATTAATAACGTCACGAAATGTTTAAAAAAAACACCGTTCCATGTTTTAACAGTAGACCGCTGCAGCAAAACAATTCTGCCCGGCATCAAATTACCTCCAGAATCGTATAACGTGTGTTTCCTATAAAGTACAATTTCCTGTAAGGCATGTCACTAATGCTGCACATAAAAATGTCCACCATACGCTCCTAACAGTAACAGATGTGTGCACGCATGTGCAGGTTATCTAACTCCATTCAACTAACATGCGTCCACGGCAATAGATGTAACTGTTTATGTTGTTGGCTTACATTTGTTAGGGAAAATCTACGCGCAGTAACTTCGTGTCCAGTGCGTTTCTTCACCTAATAAATGTACAGCTTTTACCACTTTGTTTGGACATCATGTCCTTCAAGAATGCCCTTTCTCTGCCGTATTTATTTTCACACTAACATTATTGCTAACATGGTGGCAGTGCGAAATCCTGAGGCTGCAGGAACGCTGGAAGGTTTATAGAAACTGTTAATAACAGAAACTTTGTTGTTTCGGAAAACAAAAATTGTTACGTGTAAGGTCATCACAAGGAAATGTAAAGACACGAAGTTTAAACGAATTCTCTAATGTCAAACATTATGTTCAACGTCTGTCTGTAATAAAGACTTCCGTTGGAGACCTAATGGATTTCCATCAACGTCTGATCCTTATGTTTTATGTGACCGTGCATCATTGTGATAACTGAAGACTAAAAAAACCAACTAGATGCCACTTATTATTTTATTGTACTTCTTATAGGCTCAACATGTTTCGGTCATTACTATGCCCATCATCAGGATCTCGCGACTATGATGTTGATTACCACATTG
>Ga0123352_10009343_pt1 | contig 15328 bp, 6 predicted proteins | sample TergutLab28metaG_FD_89700 | JGI IMG/M metagenome (GOLD analysis project Ga0123352, IMG submission 89700) | Labiotermes labralis P1 segment gut microbial communities from Petit-Saut dam, French Guiana - Lab288 P1 | ecosystem: Host-associated > Arthropoda: Insects > Digestive system > Gut ... | reverse complement strand
AGTCAAGTGTGTGGAAACACTCAAATTCGCTACCACCCAAAAATTTCCGTTCATCTCTCTCAGCGGGTAAAGTCATGCTTCTGCTGTTCTTTGATGGGCAAGGGATGATCTTACAGCACTGTGTTCCCCGTGGGCAGACAGTGAATGGCACCTATTATACAAACGTCCTGAAAACCCATTTGTGAGGAGCCATGAGGAAGAAAAGACCGGATTTGGTCAAGAAACAGTGGTTTTTGCTCCAGGATAATGCCTGGCCACATATTGCTGCTGTGGCATTGGCAGAACTGACTGAAATTGGTGGGACAGCACTACAACATCCTCCATACAGCCCGGACTTAGCGCCATGTGATTTCTGGGCATTCCCAACATTGAAAGCACAACTGTGCGGAAAGAGGTACTCTTCAGATGATGAAGTGAAAAACGCCACAGCCGCAGCGCTAAAAGGGATGTCACAAAACAATCTATTTCATGTGTTTGAATCGTTCATAAAACGCTGCAAAAAATGTATTCAATGTGAAGGCTGTTACTTTGAAAAAGAAAAAATTGTAGGGCTTGTAGAGTCATCTGATTCTGAATAAAAAAATCAGTCTTGAAACTTTTCAATCAGCCCACGTATTTTGTTCATTTGGTCACATGTAATCTGCACTTATCTGGCAGGCGGTGGGACTCAACGCTGTAGGTTATTATGCAAAATAACGGAGTCTTTATGAGAGTACCTACTTATACTTGAGAGTCATTGTTACATTTACAGGTTTTGTAATACATCAGACTTCATTTGGTAAAAAGGCAATGCCATGGCTCAGGTGGTTAGTCACTGGTCACTTACTGCACAGGTCTGTATTCAATCCCAGGCCAATCTACAGGAGATTTGTGGTGGATAAAGTGGCATTATGATAAGTTGTCCTCTAGTACTGCAGTATTGTTCAAACAATGCTCCATTCTCAAATTTCATTCACCTACCAGTGACACCACATAATCTTAACAGCTGAAAGTGTCAGTATAACCAACACTCTTCTCTCTCACTTCAGAACATAACATACTCATTCAGCATGCACCCAAATTTTTGTGAATTAGAGTGTGGCATTTCCTCATAAAAGATGCTCACAATTAGTTTTTGTGTCACACCATGCCTCACTAGTTCATGAATTACAAAGTACATTGGCTTTCCCCAAGTGTGTTGTTTGAGATTAAATTTTTGGACACCTGTGTCTAATTTTGAACGAGGTAAGAGCCATAATTTTTCCAGAATTGTAGCTCCAAGAGTAAGAACTGCTGTATTTCACTCCTGTCATTGTTAGCTGCAAGGACAACCAGACTGACACTGTGAATTACAATACATTAATCATCACTGACTTTCACAGAACAAATTAAATCCATATAGTTCACTGTCATTGATGATCACTGTTATGTTATGTTTATTGGACCGTGCATCATTGTAATAATTGAAGAATAAAAGACCAACTTGATGTCACTTGCTATTTTATTTCACTTCTTATGTGTCCGTGTTGCAGGCTGAAGCACACCTTGTTGTGCTTCAGCCTGCAACATGGACACCACTCAAACCCAGCTGCACCAAATCTCCAACACACAACAAACCGAGAACACAACAACAGATGTGGTAATTCAACAGCAAAGTTGCAAGCTCCTGATGATGGATATATTAATGTCCAAAACATGTTGAGCATATAAAAAGTGAAATAAAATAACTAGTGACATCAAGTTGGTCTTTTATTCTTCAATGATGATCACTGTGTTACATCCTAATAAGGCAGTGTTAAATTTCGAATAACGTACAATAGTGGCTTGCTTAGCTTTCTTTCTCATGTCTCCAGTTACAGTTTTGGAGCACCTTTTATGAAAAATGAATGACTTACACAGAGGTCATGTCCATGTCTCTGACCAGTATCAGCACCTAACCACTGAACACACTTTTAAAATTCAATACTGGAAACTTTCACTAAACATTGTGGGGAAATTTTAATACCAGACATACTGATCTATAACAGTCACTTCACTTACAATCATAAATGAACTCTTTCACATACAGAATTTTATGAACACATCACAAATAAGCTCAACCTTTATTGTCCAGCGTGACTCTATGCTGGCCTCTAAGTCGTGCTGGCTAATGTACTAGCATGCTCTATGTTGGTCTCTGCATGGATATTTAAACATCCATACTATGTAAGAAAAACTCCCACCAACATAGGAAACAAGTGGCATTTAAATCTGTCAACTAAAGGTTAATGGCCTGCAAACAGCAACATTGGAAATTCCGTGTACTACATCATGGATCTAGTCTTGTTGTATTACTCCTCCTTAGGCAGAAGCACTGCAGACTCTAATGCCATCTTCTTCTGAAGATAAGAAACCTACAGCCATATAAGTGTACATTTACCATAGTGACTAAGATGAAAACTTAACAGTGGGGAAGAATGGGGCAGATCCATGGTTTATGCCAAGATGTGCACAATTACACTGGCACATACAAGGATTGTGAATGATCAAATCAGACTTTGTCCAGACTGTGCAGTGAAATGCAGAATACTAACACTTGAATATCTTTCCCCACAGTCCTTGCCACAGCAACAGCTGTAATGCTGCTAGCTACTGCACTGGCACTGATCCTTGATGTAGATGTGGAGCTACTGGTGCTGGTAGGACTGCCAGTGTCAGTACTGTTCTGCATCACAGTCAGGACTCTCTGTGTATGTGGCTGGCTCACTGACAGCAGGGATGATGTCATCAACATCTTCACACCTTCCTTTACTCCCAATTTCTCACCAGAACTCTCTGATGACTGAAAAATATTTTACAATAAAGTGACGGATCCACAATACACTTCAGGTTACAATTTTATACACTTAGCAAACTTTACCTACAAATGCAGATTACTGCCTTCTGCAATGTGATACTATCTACACAACAGCAATTTGTCAGTATTTTAGAGCAACCTTCTTTCTCCATCTTTACAGTAAAACTTAACAACTGTGACCAAAGCGGGATCTTAGACTACATGATCACACAACAAACAGTTCCATAACTATGGCAGTGGGATGAACTAAATTTTACTTGGGAATTTTTACTACAGTAATTTAAAAAGTAAACATTTGGACATCAAGCAAAGATGTTCAAGTGTGAGCTTCTGTGAACATTCAATAAATTTATGGGCTCTGCAACAGGTGTGAAACTGAACAATTTGTTCTCCAACTATTAAGTTATCAAAAAGTGTCTTATGGAGATAGTTATAAACAAATGTGACAAGAATATACTTGGGAACTACAATGAAATATGCACATATAACTGACAGGATGGAGATCATTCGTTGCCATTTTAGGCCCGTACTAACTTACCGGTAGAGTTTCTTCCTCACTTCCAAGAAACCAAACAGGGCGTTGGTGTGTAGACAGTGGCTCTGACACACTTGCTGCCTTCACCTGCTGTACTGCATGAGGCTCAACAATTTGTGGGGGGTTCTCCACGACCACCATTCTTGGCAGCTCATGTGTTGCCACATTTTCAACCTCAGAAATCACTGTAGCTGAACAGGTATGTGCTGCAATATGCTCATCAGCAGTTAATACGACACAGGCTTCATTCATGTCCACCATCTCTTCAAATGACCCCTAATAATCAATGTCAACCATTAATCTTTGACCCTGGCCAAGTGTAATATAGCACAAAATTATAAAAAAAACTCCACTTTTATCAAGTACTTGTTACAGCCTATAGTGCTTAAGCACAGAGAATAGTGGCAACATATGCTTCTAAAATATTTGTTAATTAATTCATATTTAAAACATTTTTAGTAATTTTAATTAACAACATTATATTTTAACTGTATATATGCATGTCTTTAACAGAATTTGCTCTACTTGTATGCCACTGTAAATACCCCCCTGATGATGACCTTATAGAGGTCAAAACGTGCAGGAGGAACATAAGTAACAAATGATTATTTATTACTGATTGCACAATTTTTTGTCTCAAATACTGTAAAATGCTTTTTTAAATTTCAGTATTTATTTTTGCAAGAGAACTTAGAACCAAACACATTAAGTGCATTACAACTACCTCAGCTTTCAAAAATCAATAGCTTATTTTACTAAGAATGTGAGCCTTTGATAGGCTTAAAAAGTATACAAAGTGTCCAACAGAAATTTTGAATTAAACACGTCTAGGATGTGTTGAAATGTCAGTGCCCTGAGCCATGTCAATGATGGGCTGGTTCAGAATGTATACTACTGGTGAAGTCATGTGAATGTGGCAATGAATCACTGTGTTCTGTAACAGGTGAGCAACCTTTTGACTAGTTTACCAACTACCATCCTCCAAAGGATTCCATTCTTTGCAGTCAGTTATTAACCCTTCAAAAACAAAAACTTATAGACTCTACCAAATGACAAAGAAGTAAGTGCAGTCCGTAAAACAATGCACGCTGATAATATAAAAATCACATGCCGGCTGGCAGGCAGAACTTGCGGTTACACTTACACGAGTGCTGCCATGGAGCGTACTGTCTGACTTCGGGCTTTCAGGAATGGCAGCAAGTTCAGACTCTGTTTCATCAGCTTCAATTGAGTAACTGCAACACAAACCAAATTATATATTTCTAGAAGAATTCTGGCAGTAATGTCCCCAATTCATAATTTGGAGGTAACCTGTTGAAATTTCAGCTACGACACCAGTTATACCAACAAAGGTTCTCTATAGTTCTCATCCTGATAATCGTGAGAGAGTTCCTTTCAAATCCCTTCTTCCTCCTCCTCCTCATCATCATCATCATCATTATCACAGTCACTTTCACCATCACCACCATCATCACTTATCATTTGTGACCATTTAACTGCTGTAATTAATACAGTTCAATAACCAGACCAAATATTAACAAGCATAATCAAGTACAAGTTCACTCACCATCAAACATACATGCAGAAAGAGTAATAAATTTGTGATGTCTCAGAATACTGGGTGGTAAAGCGCAAATTGTTCATGAGAACAGATGCAACATTCACAACTTTGTCATATTTTTCATTCCTTCTATCTACACTGTGAAGTACAAGATCATAAACATAAGCTAACATATAAACCAAACTTTTTATTATAAACTTTTAGTCAGACTTTACCTACAAGAACAAAATACATGCTTATTAATAAGAATTTTAACATTTATACTGTTAACTTGCAAATTCTGACAGAGAAAGAAGCAGAAACACAAACACTTAGTCAGAGATGCAGGTAATTCTACAGTTAGCAACAATGTTAATATGAGATGTGAAATACCTTGACTCTGGCAGCTTGCGATCAGGATACGGCTTAGCCTTAGATTCAGACCGTAAAGTTTTCGGCCAATGGCTCTCCATGCCACTTCCAGACCAGTCCTGGGCATGAGACTTGCTTGTTTTGCAACTCACTGATACATGGGAGCCACCATCACCACTGTACAGTGGTGTTAATGGTGGTGTGTCAAACTTATCTGCTGCTCCTGTCCCTCCTCCACCTCCACCACTATGCTCCGCTTCCCCACCAAGGGATGGCTGGCTTACATCTACACAGTGTACAAAAAGATGAGATGACACAAGGGCACTATAGTGTGTTCCAAGAAACAAGTATTTGCTCTGCAGGCAAAGGTGTAAATAATGAAAAGTTCATGCTGTTTATATCCAACATGTGTTCCCAAATTACTAACATAATTTTTGAGGGAAACTGCAACTGTTCAACTCTCTCACTCTCTCCCTCTTTGTACTGTGGCACAGAGTAAGACAGTCCAGTCAGTATAATGACTATCTCTATGAAGGACTCTTTCCTCAGGAGTAGAACAGCTGGGACATACAGCTTATGCAGCTTACCAGCAGTGCTATTACCAAGAATGTACAACCTTTTCTCGTATATTTTTTTGGCACAGTGTTTAATTAAGCACATGAGCAGCTTTACCTCTTATTACATTCATTACAGGCATGCAGAATCAACTACACACCTCTGGAGCGGGTGGGAGGCGCACCCATCACTAAAGTCGCAGGAATACGGCGACAATGGTGATACTGTGCTTCCAGTGTATTGAGAACAACCTTGACAAGTGACTGCATCTGTGATGAGTAAGGCTGCTGGCTGTACTGGTACTGTGAATGTAACGTTCATTTGTAAGCATCACACACATCACATACAAGTTCTTGAATTCAGCTTGGGCAAACCTATCAAATTTTTTAAATTAGTGGAACTTCCAACCTGACATGTTCATACCCAGTTGATTATTACTCCCTCCAACTTGCTTCCAAAGGTTCTTTCAAGAAAACATGCAGACTTAGTAAGACTTAAATAAATGACAGATTTAGCTACTAGCTACTCTGGCAACAAAACATGCCAAAAGGAAATAATACAGAAATAGACCTTTGAGTTACAGCTTCAAACGGAAGCCAGAAAACTCTGCAGTTGAGAACTGGTTCTTACTTATGTTATAAACCACACTATAAATGTTAAATCTATTTACTTCACAATAACTCATACTACCCCACTAATCACAACTGAAATTCCTTCTGACTACTACATACTATTCCTAACCTCAGTGTGTCCATAAGCAAATCAGCATGCTTTCCTGAAGATTGCCATTGCAGCACACAGTACACACTGGAGGATTAGATCCCAATCCATGTGTGACAGCCTGAACATTCAACAACTCTAGATTGCTAAAAATATGTATGGTAACATTTTACAACATATTTCTAATTTATTTATTCTGACTCAACTGTTGTTTCACTTCTAATAATGAAAATTATTGTCATACTACCCTCATGACAGAGGTAGCAGGATACCCTGAAACTATGCTGTATTTCTACCAGGCGAAAATCACCACATCAAAGATAACAGCAATTTTCAAAATCAATGCCATGTGCACCTAACCTCTGACAATATTTTTAATTTCCTATCCTGCATATATAATTCTGTTTCCCTTTATGTGCTTCAATGTGCACGTCAGTTTCCGAGTTCTGATCTTGTACAGTAATAGTGTGGACATATTATTATGAATTTTCAACCAATTCTTTCATCCATCCAATGTCATCTTCCAGATTCCTTCTGTATCATGTTGATATTACACAAACATATTAAATTTGGTCTTCTCTTTATTCCACAGTTCATTTCTCTTTAATGGCCCTCACCTTGTACAGTAATACCAGCAAGGACATGAGCCAGCAGCGTCTTGAGTGTGGCTCCAGGTACCACAAGCTATAATCTGGAGTTTGACACTCAGCAGAGGGACTGTGGTATGGACAGGGACAATACTGCAGCAGAATGACACACGTGGGAAGCAGCACCCGGCCCATCAAATGGTTTTGGTCCAGTAATTGAGGCAGGTTTGCAAGGAACACATTGAAGACAGGAGATGTTCTGTTAAGCAAGAAAACTAATTTATGTAACAACTGTCAGGTTTAGTGAGAAACGAGTGTTACAACTGTGTTACTCGTCCATAAAAACTTAAGTTTATCCTTAATTTTATGAAATGTGAACCTTTCAAGCATGAAAATGTGCATCTGTGTTTACATGGTGTATTTTTTTTATTCTTTACATTATAACAAATCCATGTAACTTTTATTGATAAGACTGCCTCATGGTACTAAAAATTATTAAAGCACTTAGACAATAAGCAAAGGTACACACAAACACAGGCTACACTTTCTGTACAAAAAACAGACATGCTCAAAAAGACACGTGGTTCATTCTTCCCTACACAATGGTGAGAAAAATATATGGATTTAAAACAGAATAGGCAACAGAGAAACATGGAAAATGATGTGACCAAGAGCTCACAATATCCTCATCTAGAACTGTATGAATAATTAAATCATTGAGAATAGAATGGGCAGAAGTCAAAACACGCACAGAGGAAACAATAAATGAACAATATTTTGCTTGCAGAAATACAAAGCACAGTGCATCTGGGTCCTATACAGGCAATGCATGACACAGACAAGAACTACTACCACTGCAGTCAGCACATACAAGACCTTAAATAGCTTTGCACACAAAGAGGTATACCTACAAAAGTAATAGTTAAGATAGCAGAAAGAATGTTTCCTGACAGAGTAAGGAACTGAAAACCAGCCCATAAAAAAGTTAAACTTAATATGATTAAAGTGCTATGCCATATATCAAGAGTTGGGATATAACATTTATACCACAATGTTGTGCCTGTATTCTAAATATTTATGTATGACATCAACTTGCATTATGCTTAAAAGATATTATGAGTAAATTAATTAAAACCGCAATGTATTTTCAGAATAATTTTTAAAAGGATTAAAATCATCATTTATAGGTACCGTTTAGTGAATACCTAAAACCTTATGTTTATTGGACCGTGCATCATTGTGATAGTTGAAGAATAAAAGACCAACTTGATGTCACTTGTTATTTTATTTCACTTCTTATGTGCTCAACATGTTTTGGACATTAATGTATCCATCATCAGGAGCTTGTGACTATGCTGTTGAATTAACACACAGCCTGCTACACAGATACCACTCCAACCCAACCACACCGAAACTCCAACACACATCAAACCAAGAACAATACGACCTATGTGGTAATTCAACAGAATAGTCGCAAGCTCCTGATGATGGATATATTAATGTCTGAAACATGTTGAGCATATAAGAAGTGAAATAAAGTAGCAAGTGACATCGAGTTGGTCTTTTATTCTTCAGCTACCTAAAACCTTGTTGATGTTTATGAATACTACAATTTTTCTGCCTACATACTCATAAATAAACTATACTGTAAACAATTATTAAAAACCAATTCTTAGAAAAGGATCAAATATTTGACACATATGGTTTGTAAAAATATTTTATGTTATGACCAACCAGTTACAAGCAATTTATAACTACATTCTGTCAACTCTAAGGTCATTGTATTCAATACTACTGACTATAATACACATATGATTACTTGCTCAGTAGTTGAGTTACATGTAAAGCCCTTGAAAATAATCCCACAGCAACAAAATATGTCGAACTAGTTGCAAAGACTGAATAATAAAAGTAATCTCACGTTGTATTTGATAGTTAGCTGTTTTAATTATTCACTACTCCAACATCACATGTTCTAATGCAAAAATTTAGGTTTCATTTATTTGTTTAATGTAGCATTCTATTACAAGAATTCAAAGCACATATTAAGCAAGTCATACATATATTTAATTTTCCCTTAATGTGTTTAATAATGGTGCACAATCAGCCCTTAATATTCATCATTTATTCATTCAACAGAAGGCTCTGACTTGTTGCCAATGTAACTGGACATAAGTAATTCACAGCAAGGTATGAGGTGATTGCAGTGTTAATTAGTTGATCATTGAAGAAATTAACTTCAACAGATCATACCAAAGTGAAAAATTTGCACATCAGTTAGAACACATTACTTTTCTTTCTTCCGTTAGTTACATTTCCTTCTCTTATATGTAATTTGAAGAGTGGAGATGTTAGCATATCATACATAATTTCTTTTGCCAAATTCACTGTTAAATGCATGAGGTATACTGTTATGATCTTTCTTCCATCATTTTTAATTACTTCAGCAGACCCAATAAATTACTCTGCTCATACATTTTCAAAAGATTGTGTTAATTATTTTCCGTTTGTGGCAGTAATGCTTATTCACTGACAAATGTAAGGAAGAAAACTGTGAGATTAAATTTCTATGTTAACCCTTTAAACGCCAAATTAAATCCCATCTGCCATTTGCTAGCGTTATTAGGAGCTCACCATATTCTCCACGTCAGAAGGTTAAGGGTTAAACAATTTTCACTCTACATTTTCAGTATCAGAGAAACTTTATGATGATAGCCAATTTCTGCTTCAACCAAGTTCTACTTAAGACAGATTTTTCCCATGTTATAAAGTGCCACATGATCAAACTATGGCATTTGAGAGAGGAGTGAAGCTTGCTACTCATCTCAATCTAGTATCGAGTTTTAAGAATACACGGAGCTGTACCTCCATTCCGCCACTTGCCTTCATAGTATGACGTTTAAATTGGACACAGAGACAGTACAGCGGTCACTACATGTTCATACCTAAGTCGATATGGAGGAACATAGAAGCCCCTCTCATTCTGGTTGTATCCCAGCAGTAGGTACAGGTGACGCAGAACTATAGTCTGGGTCTTTGCCATTGACTTCTCATCACTTGGATAAGCCTGACACAAAACACAGATATATGTAAGTGACTCAGATTACAATGATCAATGGTATCTGAGAAAGAAGTGAGAACATCTACTACAAAAGAGCAGAAAAGCTTATAACCTTGTATCAGTATATGAGAATTTGTTCTTGCGCAGAATGGAAGATACCAACTGCAGCCTTCAATACTGTCAGCTATAAAGTTTACGCTGAAGTGTGAATACAGAAATGTGCGTTAACATTAAGACAGGCACAAACTGGTGCCACAGCATCAAGGTGTTAAATAACAGGACCAACAAACAGAACTTGCTGCACCAAAACCCCTTGAGATGCAGCTGCCTTCAAAATACCATCCTTCAGGAGCCATGTGATTCTGCCTGTGTTTGCACAGCTACTCAAAACATTTCTGAAAACCACCATACTATATAATTTTCTACAATACAATCTTCATATCTGCATTCACTTCTTACACAATCAGTATATTAGGGCTACCTGGTCTGATCTGGAGAGAAACTGCATTAGAAGGAACACCAGCAGATGCATTGTCTCTCTGTCAGCTTCCTCCAAGTCAATAACACGATGCAAAAAACCAACCAAGTTTCCATCATCATTGGCACTACCAGCATTCAGTAAGTGAATATGGCCATCTGTAGGTAAACCAATCAGCATCCCTCAATCAATCTACTGTAAGGGCCTCATGTGTCAGACCATCATGTACACCATAATGTAAAACCCAGCTGATATTCAACAACATATGAATCTTCTTTGTTTCTTCTGTTTATGAACGCATTAATTTGAAATTGCAAACATGGTCAGAGTGCGAAATAAACTGTGTTAATTTATTATTACTCACAAGTATAGCTTCTGAAAAATTGAGGGAAATAATGAAAGTTGTGCAAGAAGATAAGAAGTCTTCACATTCTGAATGAAATCACATTTCTGCAGTATTTGAAATATACTACAAAGAGCGCTACTTGGTGGAGAGTTAATTTGTACTGCGTGCTGACAGCACAGAACAAAAATACAGCCAAGCACTTACATTTCTTTTATAAATGACAATGCCCCCTCTTTTAAAGATGTTATCTCAAGAGGCTTAGACTTTCATGATACCTCAGACACATTTTACAGAACAAAGTACATTTGTTATAAGTTCTTGTGACTGTTAAAGTTATAGTTACACCTACCATATAGCTGAATAATTCTGCAAGATAACAGTTATTCTTACAGATGTATCAGAAAATCACATATAACAACTGTTTCTTTCTTAATAAATCTGGAATGATTAATAGTACATACAAAGTCTCTTAACAAACAGCTGGATCTAACAGAATGATGTCACATGATGATAAATATCATTATGTAAAGTTCAAACTTTCTTCCATATCACATAACCATAAGAGATGACATGTAACCATGCTCAGACAATCTAGAGAGATGGTAAACATAACATAATATATTGCTGGTCAACTGCATACTACTGAAATCATATAAAAATACTACAGCTATGTACATGCCCTTGGTATGTGCCAGTATCTAAATATTACGATATTTAATAAAATATTTTTGAAATATGCACTATAATACAAGATACTTCCATACAAATGCAAGAAATGTACTTCAGTGCTGCAATGTCACAACTGTCACCATTGCTGACTGAAATGTTCATTACATTTCAATAAATTTCAACATCTTACCTCTAAATTGTAATGATCACAGTAAACCTCTCTGCAAAAAGAGACAAAACACTATATTCCTGGTGAAATAATATGTTACAAACTATAACAATATCCAAATAACATGAAAACATATGCATCCAAAATGTCAGTCTTACAGAAGAAAATTATTCACACTCTGAACAACACACAAATCAAAACGTGAAACTCATAAAATAAACACACAAATACTCAAACATTTACTGAAAGCTGTTACAAAAGTGATGAAGCTAAATTCTATAAGCTCTTCTTGCCCACACCACAAAGTATCTTGAATATTCCTGGTACCTTTTCAACTTACTTGATGTGACTTAGAGGGCACACTTTCATTCTGTCCAGTAACCTCCGGAATAACTGGAAAAATATTCAAATATTCTGTTCTATAACACAGGCCAACTAGGCCTTATGACTGACAGGATGACAACAGACTTCTAAAACTTGAGGTTTGGACAGAAGACTAGCTGAAGATTCAAGTCTTTCAGAATGCAATACTGTGTTGATGGGCAAATGCTTCCCTCCACAACATAGGAGGTATACAAAATTCCCAACAGCAGGCTGCACAATTCAGCAAGATCACTTGTGATCCACTTACAATATTAAAAAATTATTAATATACAAGAAAAAGTTTTTTCCACATACAGAAAAATAAATTGCAATTAAGAAATTTTGTAGAAAAAGAGCAATACAATCTCACACACAGAGCTGTAATAAAAAAAAAAAAACAGACACGGTTAGAGATGTTACCTACAGCTTAAATCTCCTGCTAGAATGAGTAGGTATGGTATGGGATGACCAGAATAGTCATCACATCCCACGCTGTAAAGCACAGTTCCATCCAGACCTGATACACAATCACCCACAAAAAAAGAATAATTTATGTTTGAGTTCAGATATATAACTGTAAACATTTTGTTTTTGTTTTAAAGACATTAATTCCATGTCTGCATCAAGTTAAGTTGGAAGGACATACATCATGCAAGCAATCATAATGCAGATAAAGAAGAGATATGACGGACGACATTGCGAACATTACCATATCACAGCACGTATGACGCCAAGCCACGCTTGTTTACTACATCTACCAACTACACGCTACCTGGCACACTGTTATTGGGAGGGATTGAGCCTAGGAACTGACCAAGTCCAAACCGGGAGCTTTTCCTCTTCAGGATTGGTGCAGAATACTGACGATTGTACACTTTCTCCTTTTCTGCAATCCAACCAACCATACAAACAACATACACACAACTGCTTATACATGGGTAGGAAGTGCTTTTCTGTACCAGGGATAGCTAAAACTACAGACCTTAAAAGTCACATGTCAATCCCCAATGGATGTCTGGTCCTGTCTGAAGAACTAACTCACTATTATCAGCACAAATAAAAAATTCAAAAATGCTGCAGTAAAGAGATGTACTACAGGTTCTTTATATATCCTACTTTTTACACTTTTATGCACAGTGTTAGTGCTTCAGTGCCACAATGTAATAAAAATAGAACATTCTCATGGCAATCACTGGTATTATACTCCTGGAAAGCAAAGATTCTGGTAAGATAAAGGGGAAATGTGCTTCAGGAGAACAATAACCTCCGTTAATGCTCAGCAAGAAGCAAGTTGCCCATTTACATAAAAAAAACTTGGGTTAGGGGAACAATAACTGCTATTAATACTCATGAAACTCAAAGTCACCCATTCACATAAACAATACACAACATGTGAGACTTCAGTCAATACTGTGGTGATTATGAAGATGACCATCTTCTGGGATGTGAAACCATGCAGTTTGCTAGGTGTCCATCAACATTTCAGAGGAACCTACAGCTTCCATCATCAGGGTAGGTGATCTACCATGATAATGGAAGCATAGCATTCTACAGTACATAAACTATTACCAAGAAGATATGCTCAAACAGTAAATTGTATTCAGGAGATGCCCAGTTTTAATCTCAGCCAGGATACTGGCTAAAGTGGGTAAACTTGTCTGTGTACACACCATGAAGGCTGTAACTCCAATTCTTCACCTCAGCAGTAGATGGAGGCGAGTGGTACACTTCACGTCCTTACAGTGTTCCCTCTAAGTAAAAACTCCAGTACCCACAGAACAGGAGGCTGGGTGGGGCCGAGAGGCAGTCTGACAGTTTTGGTGAAAAGAAAATCTCTTTCACCTGCTAGAATTTGAACTCTGGACCATCCAGCCCACAGAAAGTTGCTATACCATACTGTTATACAAGCTCTGGATACTGACTCTATTGGCTACAGATTTTTTGTTGTTTTCCCATTCCTTCCAGGTCACAGGATAGTACCTTAATTTAGAACATCACCTCTTTGTTCTACATCCTTGCAAATTCATTATTCCTTATCATTCATGAAATTGTTACAGTCCTTATCATTCATCAAATTGTTACTGCACAGTCTCACTTACTGACAACTCACTAATTAAATACAAATAAGTATGTAATGTATATTGCAGGTTATGCCTTTAAATGAATCAAAAACAAAATCTGCTAGAATTTTTCCAGTTGAATCATGTCAGCATTGTGAGGCTTCAAGGTTTTCTAAATAGTGTGGCTGGCAACTCCATTCTTCTGGGTTATGCCTTCATCACAAGGGCCCAGACCCTTTAAGATGAAGGCACAATGTTTCTTGCAATGCCATAAATTGAAAACCCATTGATACAGTATCATAACCCACAACACCATAGTGCTCCATGTCAATAACCATACAAATGTTCTGGCAACTTGCAGGAAGACCAATATAAATTGGTTCATAACACAAGCTCCATTCCACTCCTCTTGACCTAAAAATGCAAATTTTAAGAAATGTTCCTTGTAAATAACCAACCTGACACACAATTTTTCATGTATGTTTATTTCTATTCTCTACATGTTTCAGGCAGTCATGTGCCCATCAGCAGGAGAATTATTGTTCCAATGCGACACAGTCTGGTATGCAGGTTAACCTGCATACCAGATGGTCACCTACAGAGTGTGACATAAACCAGGTGTCACATTGATACAATAATTCTCCTGATGATGGGCACATGGCTGCCTGAAACATGTAGAGAACAGAAATAAACATATACGAAAAATTGTGCATCAAGTTGGTTATTTACAAGGATCATACCAGGATGCACAGTCAACAAAACATAAAATTTATGAAATGTTGTTATTACTGCATTTGAACTTCTATTACCTCCATGTTCATAATTCAAAACGCATGTGACTTTTAAGGCTTGGTCTGGGGAAGTTTTGTTACTACTGCATCAATACGTACTCTATAAAAAATACAATGGAACAGGTTAGTGCTTAACACATTGCTGTCAGGCTGGTCTTTTAATTAAATACCCCCTGGTGACCGGACGTTTTAAACGCTTTTAATGTTCATTCCCATAACATTTTGCAGGCTTATCGTTCTAAAATAAGGTTCAAGAGCGGTCTGTCT
>Ga0123352_10009341_pt1 | contig 15330 bp, 10 predicted proteins | sample TergutLab28metaG_FD_89700 | JGI IMG/M metagenome (GOLD analysis project Ga0123352, IMG submission 89700) | Labiotermes labralis P1 segment gut microbial communities from Petit-Saut dam, French Guiana - Lab288 P1 | ecosystem: Host-associated > Arthropoda: Insects > Digestive system > Gut ... | reverse complement strand
TTTTCCAGTGGGCAATAGTTGGGTAATAAATAAAACTTTGAAAAATTCAAAATTGCTCGTAAAAATGTGGGGTGGGGGGGGGGGGGACTTTTAAGATTTTTAAGATACAGAAGGATGAAATGCACATTGTTTTGAACATTGTAACAGCATTGTAAATTTAAAAAACAGGATATATTTTACATTTTTTAGCACAGTCTTTGTAACAACATTGTAAAAAGCATATAGATTTTGAGCAAGTAACACAATGATCTCACTGAAGATGGTGTAACAGACACCGAAATATATAGGAGGTAAATGGTGATAAATGTATGTATTTAACATATGAAGGGCATTTTGCTGGAATAAAAGAAATGATTAACCTAACTCTATTTAGAGCAGAAGACTTCTGTAGACTAGTAAAATATACAAACCAGCATTAGAATCAAAGCCTGGCAGAGTGATATCTATAATTATTATGTTTTTATACCGCTAAAGAGTCTAATGGTACATGAACAGCGAAATGGCACTCACAATCTGTAGTTGATGCATCCCCGTCGTGTATGTAACAATGAAAATAAAAATAAAGGTAGAGTAAGTCAAAACACAACCAGTTTTATTGGATGTTAATGAAACGACATGTTTCGGCCTACTCGGCCATCATAAGGTTTGCAAAAGTTCTAAGAGACTAAATATTGTTTGTGTGTGGTGGATGTTGAGATCTCATCATCTGGCCAATAAATTAGATATGAGACATAAACTGTGTGTTAGCAGGTACCTGCAAACAATATTTAGTCTCTTAGAACTTTTGCAAACCTGATGATGGCCGAGTAGGCCGAAACATGTCGTTTCATTAACATCCAATAAAACTAGTTGTTTTTTTACTTACTTTACCTTTATTTTCATTTTCATGGCACTCACACCAACTGGGATCATAATATGAGATGAACCGAATGTCACAGTTGTGTGATGAGTGTTCCAGCTTCATATTAAGGAGGATCTGGCTTCAAATCTGAGCCTGAAATCTGACTAAGCTGTAAGATTTTCGTAATTTTCCTTAACTCCCTGCAGGTGAGTGCAGGGATTGTATGTCAAATTAAGCCACTCTCTCTTCCTTCCACATCTTTTGCAATTCAGTATATATTAGCCATCCCATCATTTTATTCCATATGTATCACCTGAGCTGTTGACAGAGACATGAACTGGACCATAAATAAATACTGCACAGGAAATGTGCATTGTAGCTAGAACTGTGCATTAAGTTTCTATTATACATGGCACACTTCTGATTTTAAACTCATTGTCGGTACCTTACACACTTCTACTCAGCACATCATCCTATTAAATATATACCCTTTTCATTTCTTTGTCTCTGGTTTCGTGGCACCCATATTTATACATATGTATTGCTTTCAAGTGTTGTAACATGAAGAGCTTCTGTACCTGTGTAATTCACACAATTAATTGAATCTACTTATTCTTTACCAGTGTGACATCAACACACAAATCTCAATGAAACTTATAGAGAATTCTTCTCTTCACGCTCTCCTCAACCCTGGTTTGCAGTTCATATTTTTAGCATAAAATTGTGGCATACCAAATCATATATGTCATAATTAGTGCCATTAGAAAATATTCAGTTTTATGCTACCAGTCACCTCCAGTCTAAGGATGTGAATTTCAATTTTATTTCAGACCATTCTCAAGCATATTTTATGTATCCACTTAAACATATATATTCAATAATTATGCACAACAACATGAAACTTAGAATGATCAGACTGTAATGGCAAGAATTAGACTGACAGTGAAGATATTTAGTGGTCATTTGTGGGGTCATCTTTGCTTCAAAATGGACAGTGTTGTCGCATTACAATTTTGTGAGCCTTCAGCACCTTATCAAAGCATGATCAATAAATTGTTCATATCCTTGTAAAGAGTGATTATACTCGTAGAATAAAATATATGTAGGGTATCTGTAGTTGGTGGGCTATGATAGTGTTGTCAGTGTAATGACTAGGTTATTAACAGGATTTCATTGCTGTTAGATTCTTGACAGGGTTGAAAGTTTTATCTACTCTCAAAAGCTTCAAAACTGACTCCAGGGCCCACCCAGTCCTCTATTTAGTGAGTAAGAGGGGCTTGTGCCCCGGCAATATAGCAGCAGGAGCGTGAAGCTGACCATGGTGAAAAATGAGTGGAGCTGTATTTCCACTCAACCATACGTTTTTACAGCATACAAATGGGCGACTATACCTTTTCATTCTGTAGTTCCATAATTCATGATTAGAATATGTATTTTTTTTAATTTTAATTTTATATTTAACAATATAAATAATGTAGGCTTATAGGTTATCTTTACAGATACATAATATATTTCATGCAGCATATTTTTAGAAAGTTTTCTGTTTGATTTGTAGTTTATGTGATAGTATTGCACTTGCTGCTTCCCTCTTTCTGCATTTTTGTTGTTGGCAGGGGATATTTATTCCTATGGTAAAATAAACACCTCCAATGAACGTATATAGACAATGATAATACTGGAAATGGAGTGTATTGCAAATACATGCAATACCTTTGAGTATAAACACCCCTAAATTTTCTGAACCATTTTTATGATAAAAATGGTTTACATGCACTGTAAATGATAGTGATACAAAGTAATAGCAAGTATTTGTCTGGTTCTATTATAGTACAATGTGCTGTCACAATGGGTAATTTTATAGGTTATAGTACTACGTGCTCTCACAAGTGATGATTTAAGAGGTTATGGTAAACTGTACTCTCACAGTGCATGATTTCAGAGCATGTTGTGTTGCATTTAATGCAATGAATATAACAAGAATGAAGTGGCAACCTGGTCTGGGGGTTTCCTAGCAGGTGGTGTATAGTCGTTAGATTACACATGTAGCTGTACTCAATAAGATCTCCCTCTGCAGTTAGACCACAGATACCTTGACTGTCAAACAAAAGGGGTCCCTCCTGCAGGAGAACATCTGCTTGCCTGATAGCTGATATAATTAAATGGCCATCTGTGCTTTTGCAGGCAACATATGATGCCACATGCCACTGACATGTACAGGGTTCGGTAAAACACATGTAGCAGGAAGACTAAGTTTAACAGCTTGGATAGACAAGATATTGCTGCTAGTTTATCATAGGTCAATCACACTGGGATACATGGCACCATAGAATGTTTTACATTTTCATGTATGAGCCACTTACATTAATCATCAAGTGTTGTATTCTCTTCCTCTCAAAACTTTATTTCTGATATCTAGCTAGCCATTTATCAAAGTGAAGATAAATAGTGACTCTAGTGGAAAATGTAACAAATGTTAGTGAGTGTAAAATGTATGGTGTTAGGTACCAAAATTTTACTTTCATATTCAAGCTTTGAAATATTTTGCATCAAAGTAGTTTTGTGGGAAATTAGTGAAGGTATAAAATTTAACTGCAAAAGAAACTATAGTAGTGAATAATAGGGAATAATATTAATGAAAAAGAACAAAATAATCTTACTCTCCAAAACATCATAATTTGGTTTTGCCTGTACCACTGGCATATGTGCACTTCATCTGCCCTGTGTTATGAACGGTCCAGAGTCAAACCTTAGACTGAATTAGTCAATAAACTTTTACAAATTGAGTCTGAATTATTCATTTTGTCAGAATTTGTGAAAAACTGAAGTTCAACAAAGCCATAATATTTAATTTTGTGTTCTGTGGACCTGAAGCTGGTGTATTTATATTTATGAGGGCAAGATACTCAAGATACTAATAGAAGCCCATTTTTTGTCCTGAAAATATTTTTTCTCTATTTGTTTTTATTATATTCAAACATTTATTGATCACCTTCAGGGGTAAGGTATTGTCAAATGAGAATGGTCATCATGAATATGAACTGCACACTGGTCAGTATAAGTATGGCACCAGCAATGTCCTACTTTAAACAAGTATCTACTTTTATCCAAAGTTGCATGCTGAATTAGTAGACACAACCTTTTCCCTAAATGATACTTTGGACTTCGAAAAACTTACATAATGTGAATAACCCTTTTGCACAGTGCATATCATCAAGAGCTTGTGATGAGAAGAAAGATGAGTGAAATTAATAATATGCATGAACTTTTCCATATTAGAAAGGCACTCTCATTGAATCATGCTTTGAATGACATGTTAGAAGGCCCATAACTGTAAAGAAACTGACAGTCCAGTAGATATACTTTAATGACAGACGACAGAAGTATTGGATTGGCCTCCTCGGCTGTTCCAGGGGATTGGAAGCCTATTCAGTGCATTGAAAGTGGTCCGGTTACTACGTTTGGGTCGCGTAGTACGAAAGTTGGACCGCTATCTGGAATACGGTGCTGCCATGTTGATATTGCTGCTCTGCTTCTATATGCTTGTTGCGCATTGGCTTGCGTGCATCTGGTACTCTATAGGACGCTCGGATGCTGATAATGGGCTCCAGTATTCGTGGCTGTGGAAACTGGCCAATGTGACGCAGTCGCCTTACTCGTATACCTTGTCCAATGACACCAACTTGCCGGAGCTCATCAACGGACCATCCCGCAAAACGATGTATGTCACTGCACTGTACTTCACCATGACATGTATGACGAGCGTTGGCTTTGGAAATGTGGCCGCAGAAACAGATAATGAGAAGATATTCACCATCTGCATGATGATAATCGCAGGTAAGGCATTTCAGACCTCATCTTATACTGTGTGTGACCATTCTTCCCTGATGTTTTATTTTAGTGTGATTTTAGTATTTTTGGTAAAAAGATGCAGAGGAAGTAATGACGTGACTGAACACAGTGTGACCAATGTGTCGTAACTCATTCTAAAAAGCCTACTTTTTTTTTAATATCAGTGGCAATTTTTACAGCTCAGCAGTATTAACCAACATCACTTAGACTGAAATACAAATAATATATAAATCTGGACCAATTTTGAATGTGTAATAATAATAATAATTATACCTGTCTTATGAAGCACTGCTGTATGCCACCATCTTCGGTCATGTGACAACCATCATTCAGCAAATGACATCAGCGACAGCCAAGTACCATGACATGCTGAATAATGTGCGAGAGTTTATGAAGTTGCACGAAGTACCAAAGGCTTTGTCAGAACGTGTTATGGACTATGTGGTATCTACATGGGCCATGACAAAGGGCCTGGACACCGACAAGGTAAATCAGGTCAGGCAAGTTTACTCTGAAACAAACTGACATTGGTTGGAGATGCTCTCTAGGTCTTTTTCTCTCTTCCACTGTCTCACTTTCTTTGCTTCTGGCCTGATTTGTCTTTAAATTAGTTTTAGATTTGCTGCTTAACATTTTAAACAGCACTCCAACCATGTTATTTTTTTCAGACATTAATTTTACCATTTATTTCAGTTTTCTTTATGCTTCTTAAAGAAATTACGCAGAATTTCATTAAACTTGAGTAGGTTACAGTGCCAGTTGTGGTAATGGTGCTTGCCTTTGTTATGATAAACTTGGATACAGTGCCAATTATGATAATGGTGCTTGCCATTGTTATGATAAACTTGGGTACAGTGCTAATTATGATAAAGGCACATGCCATTTTTGTGATAAACTTGAGTACAGTGCCAGTTGTGGTAATCGTGCTTGCCTTTTTTATGATAAACTTGGGTAGACTGACAGTTTTGGTATAGGAGCATGCCATAGTTATGATATTTGTAGTTGAATGCCTTGTAAACCAAGTAACTGATTAAAAGTTAAATACTCCTAAAGGGTCAAGAAAATGTACTGGTACATACATGAGTCATTCCGCAAGACATGGACAGCTTTCTAGGGCCAAAAATGTGGTAGCATGAGAAATGGAGTACATACATGTAACTGAAAATATTTTGTGGTGCACATAGAAATAAATATGAAAAGGGCCTGATGTTGATGATTTTTATTCTTTTCTTAGTTTAAATTCACCAATTATTTGGTCAAATATAAAAATACAGTATTCTCATGATGCAGCATTAAATATTTCAATATTTTTTGCTTGAACATACTACCACAATTCAGATTCCTGCAGACATACAATGGAGTATGTACTTCTGTGTAGAACTGTGACTCTGAATTATTTTGCACCAGATTACCCAAGAAAATTTCACTCAGATATTGCACTGACATTGAAGGTAGTGCTAATCACATTGTAATAAATAATCTTGTATAGCCATGTTGATTTGATGTCATCTATTGGCAAAGGTGGAAAATAAATCATGTAATACAATTTTGAATTTATTTTGAAACTCGGGAGCTGTAAAACATGGAACGGTCTTTGTGATTCATGAAATATACATATACATGACATCCCTGCAGCTAGACCTATCAGCAAGTATTCCTCATGACTCTAGTGTCACAATTTCTTATGCAGATTTTATGAGTACATCAACGTAATCAACAGAATAATAAGTTCTGTCTTATATGAGTAAGTGGTTTTCTGCTAATAAATTAGCTCTTAGGTTAGATAAAACAAGGCAATGACTTTTGTAATTAATAAATTGCCATGCTGTGCATTCAGTGTAAGAAAAAATGAGAACTGTATAAAAGAGGCAGTAAATTACATCATTGACAAATTTTAAAAGAATCATATTAAGCAAGTGATCTTGAAATTAAGTAGAGCACGTCACACAGTTAGATTCATTTCACATGTTAGGATTATTGACACACCGAAATTAGTTTACTGTACACATTTCCACTTCTGTAATAAGTGTGGAATAATATTTGGTGGAAATTCGTCCAGCAGTGAAAGGTTGTTTACTTTACAAAATAAAGTCATGAAAATAATGGCAGGGGCCAAATCTAGGAACTCAAATAGAAGCCACTTTAAAATATTGTATTCTAACTCTTCCATGTGAATACATATTTGCCTTTATGAACTATATTGTTAACAGTCCATCATATGCAATGTTAATGCAGTTATAAGTACTATCCTTTCTTCACAACAGTGCTTAACCTTTTGGCGCCGGAATTATTTTCTTCATTTTAGCACACTCTGTATATAAAATGTGAATAACACAGGAACCAAATAAGTTAGAATTATGAAACAAACTGCATTTTGAAGAGAAAAAAAAGGAGATTATATACCATGTTTAAAATATTCAGTCCTTGTATTTGTTGAATAAATATATAAAATGCAACTTTAGAGGTTAGCGGTGCGGTACGACCACTATAGTTGACATTAGGCGTCTAAAGGTTAATGTGCTGGCATTAGAATCGTCAACGATCTCACTCCTACTCTCCAAAGCATTACAGAAGAAAGGACAGATATAAGAAGATCCCTTCCACCTCTACTGTCACACAAACACATTCACCCACATATACATACAAACATACACACACATATGAATACATGCATACATACATACATACATACGTACGTACGTACATACATACACACACACATACATACATACACACAACACACACGTGCACACACACATACACACACATGCATACATCCGTACAGGGTACAGACACACGTGTGTATATACACACACATACAGACACACATACACACACACACATATGCATACATGTGTACATACATACATGTTCAGACATACACACACACACACACACACACGCACACACATAAGAATACATGCATACATACATACAGGCTACAGACACACATGTGTGTATATACATACACGTACAGACACACATACACACACACAAATATGCGTGCATGCATACATACATACTTACATACATATGCACACACACAGGCACACATCCATATGTGTGCACCAATTGTCTTTAGTGGATGAATTCCTGATGTTAAAAGAAAAGCCTCATAATCCCTTAGAAAATTTGTATTTATGTAGTATAAATTGTTCTTGTTTAGCTCTGATTTAGTGTTACACCTTACAAACACATTTAGTGTTACACCTTACAAACACATTTAGTGTTACACCTTACAAACACATTTAGTGTTACACCTTACAAACACATTTTTAACTCTAAACTTTTGAAGTTGTAAAAATGTTCGTCTTATATTAGTCTTATGTCACACACTGTATGACTTATTCTATATTCTGTAGACATTCTAACTTTTACTTTCATTGAATATATGTGTGTGTGTGTGTGTGTGTGTGTGTGTGTGTGTGTGTGGTGTGTGTGTGTGTGTGTTGGTGTGTGTGTGTGTGTGTGTGTATGTGGTGTGTGTGTGCATGTTGCACGTTGTTTCACATTATGTGATCAATGAAATTTCACATTATATGATCAATGAAATTTCTGTGTCAATATCTGTAAACATGTTTCTTTCTCTATGTGTATCCTTGATTTTTATCTTAGCTTATTTCATTACAATGAGACCAGTTGTGACCTGTTCAATCATTTCACCAACCAGCCTGTTAGCATTGTCTCATATCAATCTTATATAACTCAGTGAATATCTGGTTCTGCATTCTTTCTCCCCTCTTGACTCATTATTTGATTCACTTCATTGCATCTGCATTGATTTGAATCTGGAGTTAAATGGGTACACTTCTGTACGCACCACTTCTGTGTTATATAGTTATATAGCTTTTGTTTCATTGTAAATAGAAAGTAAGTCTGGGACAATTAAATCACAACCTAACAAGAAACTTAGAGCAAAGAGGACAACAATGTCACAAGTAAACCAGGTCCGTTCAGTGTATAGAAATGGTTTTACAAGTACAATGCAATAGTAAAGAGTGTGCTTCAGTTGGAGCTTGATTTTATGAATAAAAAGGTGTTTACCCCTGTGCACAAACTGGTCCTTTCACTTTTGTGTTTTTAAAATTGATGGTGTAAAGGTGCCAGAAATGTTGATATTTGATACAGTTTTATTCATCTTAACATGCACAGTTTAGCTTATATGTTAATTTTAATTTGTCACAGATGGATATAGTAAAAACGTGACTCTTTGTTTGTAATACAAAACATTATGCTGTGGTTGTAATGTACTACTTTATGTATTTGAACAAGAATCATATAATCAAGGATTGAAGTTTTTGAGTTAAAAGGGTTGTATTGCCTCGTAAATAGTTCAATTACATTTTTACATATTGTCAAAGAAGAGTGCTCGATTCTGAAGATGAAATTATCATGACCCTTTGAAACTCTGTTAACTCTTTACCAGTCTACATGGCTTAAAATCCCAAAATACTTAAATCTTCAGCAACACAACTGTCAGAACCTAAAATTTCGTATTGTACATGTATAATTTATTTATCTGATGCATGCTGTTTGGAGCATGCAGTTGTTAATTGTTTTTTTCAGGAAATCTTTGTGACTTCTAAATACTAAGTTGATGCTTCTTCCAGGTGCTCAACTATTGCCCCAAGGATATGAAAGCAGACATCTGTGTGCACTTGAATCGTAAGGTATTTAACGAACATCCGGCATTCCGTCTAGCAAGTGATGGCTGTCTGCGTGCGTTAGCAATGCATTTCACAATGAGCCATTCAGCACCTGGTGATTTGTTGTACCATACAGGAGAATCCATTGACAGCCTCTGCTTTATTGTTACTGGCTCACTTGAAGTTATTCAAGATGATGAAGTAGTGGCTATTTTAGGTTAGTGTCTTCTCCAAAGTAGACATATTTGGCACCAAGATTAATGATAATTTCGAAAGCATTATTGCCTGAAGTAAGCAAACGTAAAGGTAAAGCAATCCCATTACAGGCCTGGACAGGCCCAGAAGGTTCCAGGAAGTAAAGATTCCCAGATTTCATGACAACAGCACAGGATGGTGGTAAGGTTGTCAGCCTTACGCACCGGCCGTCTTTACCCCCAGGAAACGCTCCTGGTACTCATTTCTGTTAGAGGCTGAGTCGACCCCAGTACCATAGTCTGATCGGAAGGATATTATGTCAATGAAAAATTCACTGACTCCAGCTGGGATCAAACCAGCGACCTTCCAATTTGTAGCACAGAACCTTAACCACTGTGCTACAGCGGTCCCCTATTGCCTGAAGTTCTGGTGATAAAATACAACACAAAGCCTGAATATGTACAGAATTATTCACAACTAAATGTCACAAATTCAGGATCTCTTCCAGAGGATTTGCCTGGTCATCTGTTAAACAAACTACTGTAGTTTTGTTTGCTTTTCTTGTATGTGACTACAGGATTCATCAAACAGGAGTCAAGTAGGTATAACTGGCTCATTTATTCTTAAGACAGGCCCATGATATCTCATTCTTGAACATTTCAATGTAACATCTATATTTGATGCTTTAAAAAATCATACACCAGAATTCATAATTATATCCCATCTGCCAGACTCTTTTCACCTCCACTGGACCATATTATAATTATTGGAATTATAGAAACAGAAACAATTACCAACAAATACTTACTTGAAGTTTTTATTGCTCAAGTTTCAATACAGTTTGAAAGTGACTGCCTTCAGCCTCAATACACAATCTGAAGTGTGTGTGAATTGTGCGTATGATTTGCATCAGTTTATTAGAACTGTCCTTAATGCAGGTCATGGCACTGAAAGTGTGATGGAGTAGTGCATTTTTTCCACATTCTGCTGGCACGTCAAATCTTTCCGTGTGTCTCCCTTAACAAAATCTTGGATCCAAGGTCTGGAGTGGCCAGTGCTGTTGAGCACCATGACCACTACACTGACAAGAGCAGCTATGATTGAAATACATGTTTTAGATTGCTGTCTTCCAAAATGTGACATGTTCTATTCATTAGACGAGTATTAATTTTTTTTTTCACATTCATACCGTGCATCTTGATATTATCAAAATGTATTTATTCACCAACTGATGCACTAGTAAGTTGTCTTAAAAAAAATATTAAAATTTACATTAAAATTTACATTAAAACAGCTCCTCCATGTTTCGGTGTTACAGCTAGACCATCATTTGGGAGCGCATTAATTTGTGCTAACTAAAGTTACAGTTGTTAAATCAGTCCATTAAAATACATCGGTGTGTGGTTAATACGGTGGTGGTGTGGCTGCCAAACAGTGCAACATACAGACACCAATAAGGACCTAAAATATGCAGCCACAACACCACCGTATTAACCACACACCGACATATTTTAATGAACTCTTGTAACAACTGTAACTTTAGTAAGCACAAATTAATGTGCTCCCTGATGATGGTGTAACTAACACCAAAACATGTCAGAGCTGTTTTACTGTAAATTTTAATATCATTTTTTAAGACAACTCACTAGTGCATCAGTTGGTGAATAAATAAAACTTTGATAAGAGTACTGATATTCGCGTACACAGATAATGGGAGGGAGCAGGATCCTGTGAGACAGAAGTGTACTTCTACCAGACTACAATGTCACAACCCAGGACAATCACAGTCAGCAGAACTTCAGATCACAATAAGACATGTTTTCATGGTGTGGCTAAAAAGAGAGTGGGGGGGGGGGGGGGAAGGAGTTGCTCTGCTGTGTTGGAATTAAAAATGTAGTCATGTTTCCAACGATACTTCTTGTAAGAGATGCAGCAGTTCATTCTTCAGTAATTATAGACATCACATTTACCTCAGTATAATGCTGATAGGATGTTTTAAAACATTACATAATTCTAACTTTTCCTTACTTCTACCTCTGCAGACACAAATAAAGAATGCCTGAATGTGACCAACACATATCACTGACTATGTTTGTTTGTAGGCAGTTATTTTGCTGTGTGTGACTATTGGTTATGTACTGTAAAGCGAAGCAGTCCCTTTAGAGGCCTGCACAGGCCTAGAGGGTTCCAGGAAGTTAAGGTTCCCAGATTTCGTGACAGCAGCACAGGATGGTGGTAGGTTGTCAGCCTTACGCACCGGCCGCCTTTACCCCCAGGAAATACTCCTGGTACTAATTTCTGTTAGAGGCTGAGTCGACCCCAGGGCCATAGTGTGATCGGAAGATTTTTTTTATGGCAATAAAAAATCCACTGACACCAGCTGGGATCGAACCAGCGACCTTCCGATTTGTAGTACAACAGCTTAACCACTGTGCTACCGCTGTTGGTTATGTACTGTAGTTATTAGTATTAGGAACTTCTAATATTAGGGATATTTTTTAAAAATTTTAATACGCCTCTGAACTGAAAAAATGCGTTCTACAAACCAAGTAACCCTCCCTTAAGCCTTATTTTCCAGTGACTTGTTTACCGTTCCCACGATTATTTTTAAGGCTTCAAAATAATTACACTTTGCTTACAGTCTCACTAAACAGTTAAGTGCTTAAAAATAAACACACACATAAAAACACACATGCACATATATACATGTGTGCATGCATATACTCTATAAATAAATAAAATTACTTTATATACACACACACACACACACAAACACACACAAACAATAAAATCCCAATTTTAAATTCTAGGATTTTGAGCTGTCTGCGATATTATGCACTTTTTGTACGGTCTCAGCCAGTTGCCTTTACAACAATGTTTCCTGGATTTTAAGCAATTTTTGGGAATCCACGCAAAAATGTTAAATCAGGTTTGTAGTGTATGTGGTTGTTAGATATTGGACCCAATTCTAACGCACATAATAGCTGAGTTACGTAAAAATTTGCAAAATGGGACCCTTATGTAAGCTGGTGAGTGCCTGTATAGATTATTAAACTTTTCAAAATGCAGTTTTCTTGAGACTGGTGTTATGTCTTTATCTCTTGTGTTGAAATATGGTCCTCACAACCTTTCCCTCAAACGCCTTGAATCTATGAAAATATTGTTTTTTGGGACTGATGTCATTGTATATATAGGTATCATTGTTTTAAAGGAAACTGCCCACTGACTCTTAAGGACAGAAAATTGAATTTACTCTGAATTTCTAATATCCTTTAACCTTTTGATGCGTAATGTCAACTATAGTGGTCGTACCGCACCGCTAACCTCTAAAGTTTCATTTTATATATTTATTCAACAAATATAGATACTGAATATTTTAAACATGGTGTATACTCTCCGTTTTTACTCTTCAAAATGCAGTTTGTTTTATAATTCTAACATTTTTGGTTCGTGTATTATTCACATTTTATATACAGAATGTGCTAAAATTTAAAAAATAATTCCGGCGCCAAAAGGTTTATATGAGGAACCAATGCCATATAAAACAAGAGAAATGAGTGAATTTTTTTTTTGTTTCACCTTCAAATATTTTATAGAAATAGAGAAGAGAAAATGTCCTGAACAAACTGGTAAGAAGTATTCTGACATCAAGAATCATGATATTAAAAAATCAATGCTTTTATTTGATGCAGGAAAAGGCGATGTTTTTGGAGACTCGTTCTGGAAGGACAACGCAATTGGCCAGTCAGCTGCCAATGTTCGAGCACTGACGTATTGTGACCTACACACAATCAAACGAGACAAGCTCCTCGAGGTGCTCGATTTTTACCAGGCCTTTGCTAACTCATTTGCTCGCAATCTCATCCTCACTTACAATCTCCGTCATAGGGTAAGTGTTCTTTGGGCATTCTGTAATCAGAAAGTTCTCACTAACAACTTTATGGGAGCAAAATGACACTTTCTTCTTGTACATTGTAATCTTACATCATTTGGTACAAAAATCTTTGAAGCTGAACCTTGTAACCATGTGTGTGCAAATATGTTTTAGCTCATTTTTCGTAAAGTGGCCGATGTGCGCCGCGAAAAGGAGTTGGCAGAAAGAAGGAAGAATGATCCGCAACTTGATCAACAGCAGGATCACCTTGTGCGCAAGATTTTCTCAAAGTTTCGTCGAGACCGCTCACAGGCACAACAGCAGCCCCCAGCACAACAAACACAGTCACCTGCAGGTTGGACTTTGATGGCAGCTGCTTTCAGTTCACTCACACAGCATGTCTTGAAGCTCAGACTTCTGAATAGAGTAACAAACTGGTTTAATAAAGCATTTGTCTGTAAATTAAAATATCCGAGGTCAAATGAAACAAAAAAAAATTTGACAGTAACCTTATACATATTTTTACCATTTGACTTTCATTTAGAAACAGGTTAAATAATAAGTCAAATACAAAATCCTTACAGCATTGGCTATGAATGTTCCTGGGGTGTGATGCCTATTGCCATGGTAGATACTAATACTAGTACATACTGATGAATTATTTATCTACCCTTACAATGAAGGAAGTATGTTTCTCTGAAATTACAGTACATATCTGCCAGAATACAGGGTGTCACATCCCATAGGATGGCTCTCTTAACACTAAAGTAATCTAAATGTATTGAATTTTTAACTTCACCATTTTGTTTGTCTACTCTTAGTCATGTGAGCGAGAACTTGGGTTGGTACCGTACAACATGGGAAATAGCAAGGAAGGATGAATACGTGATAGCTATTATATATACTAGAGTTTTCATTAGGTTTATTTTCCCAAAAGGTTATTATATATGAATTTGAGAACAACAAGATTGAGAGGAAGACCAAAAAATAGATGGCAAAATTAGGTGAGAGAGGATGGAAGAATAGTTGGTGGAGAAGGGTGGCAGGAAAAAGTAGATAACAGAGAGGAATGGAAGAAGCTCCTGAGAACGGCAAGGAATCGTCGCATTCTGCACATGCCAATGGAATTAATGAATTAGGTTTGTTTTGACAGTACTGTGAAATCAAATAGATAAGAAGGTCATGTATCTGTGACTGAACTTATTTGCTCTTGATACATCTCAGAGGTAGGCATGGGGAATTAAAGTGGTAAAAGCATATCTGTGATCATTTTTCGTGCGTGAGCTTCATAAAAATCTATGACTGCTATGAAAGGCTAAGTAAATTGGAACATTTCCCAGGCAGTTGTGAAAAATCAAAAGTTTCACATAAGGGATAGAAATGTGCCTGCTCATACATACATATTGCAAAAGAAATTAAGTGACATAAATGTAAATCCGTTTGATATTTAACTTCTTATTCATTCACGACAGTGGGGAATCCTTATATGGAGTTCAGGTCTAGCAGGTCTGCTGGTCCTGCCTAAGCTCCAGATCAGGATTTACTACTGACTGACATTCAAGTTCTTACATATTCTGGATAAAATTTTTCGACTTTGATTTTTTTGTTGTTGTTTTTTAATCATCATATTTTCCTTGTAGTGTTCTATTTAGAGATGCTGTCAGTTGCTAAGATTACATAATTTCAATGGTAGATGAGTGACAGACCGCCTCTGTGGTCAGAGTTTCTGGCTACAGATACAGAGGTCCCGGGTTCGATCCCCGGCGCTACCAGATTTTCTGAGTAGTAGTGGGTCTGGAACTGGGTCCACTCAGCTTCGTGAGCCTCGTGAGGTCAATTGAGGAGCTACTTGAATGAAAAAAGTAGCGGCTCCAGGTCTAGAAAACAGAGATTAACGGCTGTGGGGACCCGTTGCGCTGACCACG
>Ga0123352_10009337_pt1 | contig 15333 bp, 10 predicted proteins | sample TergutLab28metaG_FD_89700 | JGI IMG/M metagenome (GOLD analysis project Ga0123352, IMG submission 89700) | Labiotermes labralis P1 segment gut microbial communities from Petit-Saut dam, French Guiana - Lab288 P1 | ecosystem: Host-associated > Arthropoda: Insects > Digestive system > Gut ... | reverse complement strand
GGCTGGTCTTTTAATTAAATACCCCCTGGTGACCGGACATTTTAAACGCTTTTAATGTTCATTCCCATAACATTTTGCAGGCTTATCGTTCTAAAATAAGGTTCAAGAGCGGTCTGTCTGCTTGTAACTTGAGATCCAAACATCCTGTATGTAGCTGACGATGACCTTGAAGCGATCAGTGTGTCAGACCAGCTCGAAAACGCGCGTGTTGGACGTCATGTAAGAAAACGCAGAAATGTGGGGCCTGTCAGCAACGCGTGGGTGAGCAATCATGCATTTGTGCGTGAGCCGACGGCCATGTGTTAATGGCCATTCGGCCATTTAAAGGGCTCACTGCAAGACATATATATATATGTCGTTCGACGGCTAAGGGTTAACTTAGTGGAACAGTATTTTTCTAACCACTCACATTGGAAGTTATAAACATGTGGCTTCTTACTCAGTCCAGGTCTGTTCGTTGTAATGGAAAGTCAAGACACATAACAACAATAAATAACCACAAACAAAGAAAAATTAACATGTGCAACACTTGTGCTTTCTTTGATGGTTTGTATGACATTCAGTCACTAGTTCATTGATAGGATGGCTGTTCTCCTGACATGGAACGTGGGTAGAGGTGGGGAGGTTTATTTGTGGTAGGTTGTCAGGGCTCTTGAGGTATGCCTTTCAGCCTTGACATTATTTTAAAATACTGTGAATAAAAGATCTTACAATATAGATAAAAGCATGTTCACGTAGTGCTATGGGCACATCACAAAGGGCAGATGGGTGCATGTGTGCCCATATGCACTGGTTTGGTGACCCTCTTGGCTGCTTGGTAGGGTATGTTGTGAGGTCTTTCCTGAAAGTGTTGTGGTCAGCAGGATGCTCTTGCCTGCTTGTCTAAGGAGAGGTGGTGTGCCGGAAGCATTGTGTGCAAAGAATTGATTGTCCTGCTCGACAGTGCCCGATTTATAGAGCAGCAACTAACAGAACATTGTAAAATGTTGCTTTCTCTCCTGTGTTGGTCTCCTGATCTTGTACTTCATGGATCCCCCCCCCCCCCTTCCCCATGATGGCTGTTGCTGCAAATTTGCATAAGAGGTTGTTCAAGTGTATTCAAAAATTGCATTGTAGGCAGTCACATGTGGTGGCTTCTAGAAATGGTTGCAGTAATTGTACAAATATTTCCAAAAGTATGTGACTACAGGTAAATATTAGTTCAAAGGTTACCTGTTTGTAAGAACTTCTTAGTGCCATTGGATTCACCATATACCCTGCATCCTGGATTGTTAGAAAGCTGCAGTGCAGATGTACAAATCACGAAATTTATTATGCTTGCATGTGCATGCACCTGTGTGCCCCTAACACATGCACAAAACACATCTGTTTCACTCATTATTCCTCCACCCCACCCCCCACCAAAGGTAGTTTTGAGAAAGATCTTCAAGTTAAAAAAATACATTTATTGATATTTTCAGAAACAGAAACCTTGTGTACCAAGAGCTGGAGTGTGGAGACCATTAAATTTTTATTCTGGTGGAAACTTGAAGTCTTGGATAGTTCTCAATTTAGACCGTTACACCAGAGAGGATGCACTGAGGTGAGTCTGAACAGACTGTGGTAGAAATATTACTACTGTGATTACATGAGAGAATTGTGATGTGATTAGTGAAATGCTGTTGATACATAATTAAAAGTATTGGGAAAATGAAGGGTGGAAATTATAATTTCGAGGAAAGTAGCATTAATATCATCTACTGATGAAATTAATGCTACTTTACACATGACGTAATGATGACTCATCATCATGTGATATTTGCTTATGCTGCCATAAGTACTCCTCTTGCATGTAGGGTGTTCCAAATGTATTGCCTCCATGTATATGTCCCTTTTCCCAGACAAAGTATTGAGACAAAACACAAAATACGAGTACAGTGCAGAGTATGTTCATTGTTTCTGTACCTCATTTTCCCGCAGTCTCCACATTTGATACAGTGCAGCCAGCATAACCATTTTTTTTAAGCTGTTGCTTTAGAACTCTTCAGGCTGTTCTTGAAACCATTTTACCATAGGAGCTTGAACTTCTTCATTACATATGAAATGAATCCTTTTGAGATATTTCATAAGAGCTGTTAACAACCAGGAGTCAGGCAGTGCCAAATACAGGCTCTAGGGAGGATGTGGGACAAGTTTAGATCAGAAGCATCTCACGTAGCACTAGTGTGAGGTCTGGCATCGTGTTTATGAAGCATCAGCCTTTTTCACCAATGAACATGGTTCATTTGTTGTTTTAGCCTCTTTGAGTTTTTCATGTATGTCTCAGAGTTGATTTAGTACCTTTGACCGTTTACTCCTGGAAAAAAATACCTGTGAAATCCTGGAAAGTGGGGCATTGCATTTTCCAGTAGAAGGTTAGGCGTTGAATTTTTTCTTTCTCGGAGAATTGGGGTGATGGTATACTAGTCATTGGATTTTCAGTTTCGGAGTGTAGTGGCGTACTCAAGTCTCATTACCTAAGACAGCGCTGTGCAGAAAATCATCTCACTCACTCTGGTCACTAGGAAGAAATTGTTGACATACTTCCATTCTTGATGTCTTCATGTTAGGCATAAGCTGATGTGGCACCCATTGAGCACACACTACTTTATAAACCATACCTGCAGTAATTTCATTGACATTAGCTAAACCAATGTTTAACTTTTCCATTCTGGCTGTTTGCAAAATTAAATTTTCATAAATGATTTTGTCAGCTTTTTGCCTGTTTCAAATTGTGAGTTACAGTAACAGGCCTTTTGAACTGCAGGTGGTTGTTCAGGCCTATGTTTCCACCACTCTCCCTTGATTTTCTCACCCAACAATGCACAGTATATCCACATTATCTTCACAAAAAGCTAATAATCACCAGTGAATTCCAGTGGGAATTTTCATTTTGATGCATCAGAAACTCAGTAACTGCTCCTTGTTTGTTGCACTTTAATGCAGTTCAAAATGAGTCATCCATCACTGTGTTTACCAGGCTGTATCCATTGCAAACCTGAGCTTAAGGAACAGTGAACAAGTTGGCACCAAGTCCACTTCAAGGCCACACTGTTTGCATGAGGTACCATCATGGAGGCATTACTTACTGAATCCCCCCTGTGTGTGTGTGTATACTCTTTCTCTCCTGTATTATATATGTCTTCCTTCACATGTTAATCTATACCTCATTCTTGGTATCCCCAGTGGTCACTTTTTCGCCATTGTTCGTTTTTGGCACTTGAAAACTAATCTTAGTTTTTAATGAGATCTTCTTCTGTTGTCATCTGTTGAAAGAATGCATTTTGGAGTCTTCATTGGACTTGGTCGTACAGTGCTTATACTGCCAGATCTACCTTAATATCTTGATTTTGGATGTTACTGTCCCTTGTATTTAGCCAGGATAGCATAGTGAATATAGTGACTAGGCCGTAGGCTGGACAATCAAGGAATCGTTCAATTTCCAGCAGGATCATGAGATTTTTCTGTCCTTAAAATGTCCAGACTAACTCGGGGACCCATGCAGCCTCCTTTTTGATGGGGACTTAGGGCTTATTCTTCAGCAAACAGCAACCAAGGCATAAAGCTGACCACTGCTTGAACTAGTACCAAGGTTAATAATGAATGGTGCTATGCCTCTGCCACTTCATGTATTTTGGTGACATTCACAGGGACAGTTACTTCATTATGTCTATCCCTTATTGTTGGTTAATACTTAGTAAAAGCTTGATCTCATTGAATTTACAGGCTTACAAAACTAGAAATAGGATTTTTTGAAAGTTTAAATTAAAATGATTAATTTAATTGACAAAGTATCCAAGTCTGGCAGATACAAGAGATGTAAAAATTGCGTCTTAAATTTTAACACACCCACTAAGAGACAAAGTTGTATTACTGTGTTTCCCATGGTATGTAATGAAACAAAAGAAAACACATGCAAGAAATAAAATATATTAGCACCAGGAAGAAATTTAAAATGTTTCCCTTTCTTGTGTAGTAAAGGTATTGAATGTAAGAGTTCAAGAGAAAATTTCAGACGGAATTAGTGGCACTGGGAAATATGCTAATATTCTTAACGATAATGATCATAACGTAGATATTTCAAAGACAGGTACAATATTATTATTATGTATATAATTTATGCTGACATACAGTGTGAAAGCTGTGGCATTAACAAAGACATAAGTAGATTCAGGGAAGAGAAATGAAGTTATGTGAAGTATTAAATTGTGAACAAGAAGGGATAAAATCCAAAGGAAGGGCAGTAGGCGAGTTCTGAAAATAGAAACATCAAAAAAGAAGTTGCTCAAATTAAGGATGAATTGGCTATCCCATTACAGGCCTGGAGAGGCCCTTACAACTCCAGGTGGTTGAAGCTCCCAGAATTTCTAGACATTCGGCACATGAAGGTGGTAAGGTTGTCAGAGCCATAGGCACTGGCCTCCTTTACTCCCCCCCCCAGAAGATATTCCTTGTACTCATTTCTGTTAGAGGCTGAATCATCCCCAGGGCCATAGTGTGGCCAGACAAAAATTTCCAAGTTCTGCATCAAGACTGAAGTGTTGCAGTACTTAAAGCAGCAGCTGATAGAGTTCTTTGTGGTGTGTCAGTAGAGCGCCAGCCTATGTGCCAATGAAAATTGTTTCTAAGAACCTCTGTTCCTTTAGAATAATCACTGGACTGGTTTCATTTGAACAGTCCTTATGTACAGGACTGATGGTTAAAATTGAAGATGCTATATCTGTGCACTCTGTGAACCTGAAGAATGTTTGAACAAGAAGTTCTACAAGCATTTATTAATCGTGCTTTTCTTCAGAGTTCTGTATATGTTAGATGAGAATTTAAAGAAATATGTTACTACTTGCATCATTTAGTGATCCTGTTTCTTTGCATAGTTTGTATTAGTGTTGTTGCCAGTTATGTTTGCTCCACATGGCCTCACAGTTTTGCACTGTTGTCATATGTGTATTTGGTAGCATATAAACATACTTACCTACTCCATGGTGCAGAGTCCTTCTTGAGAAGCTAACTGGTTTGCAGCTGGTCAAGAAATTCCCCGCATTTCACGGAACCCGAAGGTTTATTACCGCTCTCACAAGCGCCCGCCACCTGTCTCTATCCTGGGCCCACCCAATCCAGTCCATATACCTACATCCCACCTCCTGGAGATCCATCTTAACCCCCCCCCATCTATGCCTAAGTCTCCCCAGTCATGTAAACATACTTCATTTGGAATTTGTAGTTATGTTGTGACATATTTTCATATTGTGTTGGTAAGGCCTGTCAGCTATTTCATCAGTTTATAGTGAAGCAACTCAAAGTGAAATATGTGTTTTGTGCATCTGATATGTTGTTTTACATTAAAAGTTAGGAATATTCATTAAGTAGCATTCATGTTGTTATAAGCTCAGAAGTTTTGTCCTTCCACCGTGGTGGTATTTTTCAAGGCAGAAAATTAAAAAAAATGCAGTGAAATGGTTATGAGTGGCATTCTTTGCTTGGCATTTTCATGAGAATCTGTGCTGTGACTAAACAGTACACATATGGACGAGCAAAATATGATTGATAATGTGAAGTTTGTTTCATTTGTGTAACAAGGAAAGCAAGCAAAGAGATTATATACAGAGTTGAATGAAATTACTTGGAAATGCACAATGATAAGAGTATGAAAGGTTAAGAAGTGTGGTATTGTCTTTATTATTACCATCAACTACTATGTGATTGCTGATTAAAATTTGTAGGCGTTTCGGAGACGAAATGCAGAAGATGGGAAGGAATTTAGGAATGGACATTGGACCTCCATTATCTCCATACACTATGCGTGAACCAGCACGTGATACACGTGAATTGGAAGAGTTCTTCAAGACGATGAAATCTAAGGAAATTGATATGGTGGTTGTAGTGGTTCCAGATAAAGGAAACTGTTATGGTAAGATGCTCAGCATGTTAATAAAGTACTCTTCACCCCTGCAGAAAGGCTAGCAGAAATTGCAAATGAGTTATGCAATTTAATGTTACAGGTGTTTGCATAACTCTCTTCTAACCTGTTATCCCCACATTTTTTAATTGCCCATATGGATTATAGTTGGATGGTATTTCTTTACAATTCATTGCTTCACTTAAGCTTGCGCAGTGTAATTATAAAAACATCTGACAGAAAATTGAATTAAAATTTATGATAGCAACAAGGCTGTAAAAGTGTACAGTATGCTTAAACATTTGTGTTCACTTTATGATGGCCTGTGGATGTAGAGCTGCTCACTGATCTGAATAATTAATGGAACTGTGTTGACTCCCCTATCTTATTATAAGCTGAAATCAAATTCACACATTGCTAATTATATTTGCTGATACTGTTGGAATTTAAGAGAAGTTAAAAGTGTGTTTTTAATGAATAAACAATCAATATCAAATCTCACAGAAATCCTTTTGCTGGTTCCCAGGTTGTTGTATATGTGCAGATTAGCAGCCAGATTGTGATTGTAATGGACACTCCATGGGGTTGCACACAATTTTAAAGGCAATGAAACCTCTGTTGTACACAAGTTTGTTTTAAAAGTCAGTACATATATATCGTATTGTTTCTTCTCTGTGATTATTTACAGTTGCAGTTTTGTGTGGTGTCAGGTATTGACACAGTCCCACTTGACACTTCACCCAATTAGGAATTGTTGCTGTGCACTTTCCATGACTGAACACACTAAAGAGTGCAGTTTGTTGCATGTTGTAGTTATTGCTGTTTATGCCATGGTAATGTAGTTTCTAGATGCATTGTTTGGTGTTCTTTCATCAGACAATAAGGTTTTCTCTTGTCAGATTTCTCAGTAAGATAGGTTATAAAAGCCAGTGGGATTACTTTGTCCCAGTAAGTTACAACAGAATGCAACCATTCAGCATGTTCATGTCAAAGTACCTAGAAAAAAGACTTTTTTTTGTTCAGCGGAACATGTGTGGTTAGATCAGGTTACACAAATGCATTATAAGGCAATGATTATTTCCTGATTCTTCATCTGAAACACAGGGTTGCCTAACAGTCTCACACAAAGTTAAACACATCCTGTGACTAGGGCAGATGTGTTTGTATCTGTCATGGCTAGATGAATAAAGAAAATTAACCAGCTGATAAAGTAATTTTATGTGTATTTTATACTGGTTTAATTATTGACATGGCAAGAGTTCCCTTCAAGTTAGATATTTTTAAGAAACAAGTCATTAAAAGTTATATGGTACTGTTCAAGTCGTGTGTGTTCATGTTGGAAGGAGAGGTACAGTAATATCCAAAATACTGAAATTAACTTGTTGCACTGAGCATGCTAATTTTAAATAAAAGGTACTGTAAACGCAGAAGAAACATTAACTGCACTATGGTACAGAAATTCTGTGTCTCAAGGCATATGGTAGGTTGCTGGGGAAAACCTGAAGAATTGTTGTTAAATGGATCAGATTCAGCCTGACAAGTATTTTGTCGGTCCAAACAGGGGAATTTCAATGCCTCAGATGAAATATTTCCACAGTTTGTGCTAGAAAAATGTAAAATTCGCATTCCCATTGCAAGCCAAAAAATACAAATGAATGGATTGGAACTTGCTACATCCCTGAAGATTCCACAGTAAGATTTATATGTCCTAAAGGATTAGCTGTATGTCACAGAATTACATTAGTGCTAAAGCTTCCCACAGACTTCCTTGATGAAGTAATGTTGTACCAGCACCATGAAAGTAATCTGTACCAAATTTCCTCCCAGCAAAAATAGGTAACACATAAAACCCACTCTTTTATTATATACTGACCAACTGTATCAAGTGATCAAAATGAGGACTCATACAAACAACAGGACATGAAATGCTCAGAATAACTGTGATGTTTTCTTTTCTGGCTGATGGAAGGAACTGACATCATTTGTTATTCTAATTGTAGAATCTGGAAGAAAAAATTCTTGGTGGATATATATTTAAATATAAAAAGAAAAGGTGGTTGGTATAAGAACACATGGTGAAGTGGCTGAGAGAAGTCTGGGACAGAAGACTGGGTGCCCTTTTGTATAGGGTTTGGATGGTGATGACTGCTTTCAGGCTAAGGATCCAGTTGTAGATCAGCAGGATCAGAAGGATGGAGAAGATTAGTTGGACCAATCATGTGAAAAATGAAGAAGTGTTACAAAGAGTCACGGAAGAAAGAAACATCCTATGTACATTAAAATGATGAGGAGGAAGAAGAAGAAGAAGAAGATGTAAACAGCTACTGGATGACCTTAAGGAAGTGAGAAGATGCTGGAAATTGAAAGAGGAGCACGAGATCACACTCTCTGTGGAACTCATGTTGGAAGAGGCTGTGGACCTGTCACAAGATGGTGACAGGTCCTATATTTTACAGTTGGAAGTACTAGAGTCTGCCTCCAAGATAACCCCACCTCATAAGTGTACGTGAGACCCATAAGTCAAACCTCCCAAAAACAGTTCATTGTGCTAAAAATTGGAACCTGGTATAAATTTTACATATTATCAAGATTATAACTTTTATGTGAAAATTCTGGCGTGTTACACAGTGTCATTGGGTAAGTAGTTCCTGACATTTTGAAGTGCTTCATCTTCAGGTTCAGGTAGTCCAAGAAGAGACTCTGTCTGCTGGAGCCTGAAGATAATGACACTAAGTCCATTAAAACATTGTGAACTGCTTAGGCAACAAGACTGTGTAACATCCGTAAGACCTGAACCTTCTTCAATACTGCTGCATGAACCTGAAATCTTTCTTGTATAACATTTTGTTCACTCTGGTTCATATTTAGTGAAGTTCCAGAGAACAAATTTTGTTTCTGCACAGTGGGATTACCATAGCAATAATGGATTTCTGTGTACAATACACAATCAAGGTCAGTGACATGGAGAGTATCAAAGAATGCACTTGAGAAATGTGTGTTGGGCGCACACTTTTCCAGTATTGTTTTTTTTTATGAGAAATACACTTGTCCTCACCTGTTCCAGCAAAGGTTAAACAAGTTGCAGAACTGACTGTTGGAGTGTTAACTCAGTGCCTAAAAGCAAAAACAATGCAGCGTATGAATCCGTCGACTTGTTCTAACATTCTTCTGAAAGTCAATTCAAAACTGAATGGAGTGAACCATGCATTAGCAGCTGTATCAAAGTAAGTATTATTTAATACATGGTTAACTGAATATTACATACTTACTTTATAAAACATGTTAATACTCGTGTACAGTAATTACAAAAGAAAACAATGTAGGTACACATTAATGGGTGTAAATGGAGCTGTTATTTTATTTCAACCTTATATCAGCCATGCAGGACCTTTATCAGGGAATGTACACTTACACAAGTTCTCTGTGAAATTGATACGGGTTACGTAGTATGGGCTATTACATTACTGATTGCTGTTAAAATTTAAAACTTCAGAGCCTTTTCTTATGACCACTTACATTTCTGTATAACTTAGCTGTATTTTATTAAAATATATACATTCATTATTGACATGTACCTTGTTAAAATATTTACCATTTTGTCAGTGTATTTTCCTAATCATAGTACAGCTAGGTTAATGCCCTAAATTGAAATTTCATGCCTGTTCAGAGGTGACATATAGACGTGCTTTCTTCACTCATTTTCTACAGTGATTCAAAATTTTACTCTGTCCTTTCAGAAACTGTCAGCCTTCATGTGCCTAATCAAGAGTATAAAGATCTTTCTTTGTATCAGTTTGACTTTAAACATTGCAATGGTCCCGCTAGCTGTGCTTTGGTGTCTAATGCCATCAATTGGAATAGTGGTATGTTGAATTGAAGCCTTGTGTGCAGCATAATTTATAGCGAAAACATATTTGCGTGGAATATTTTACACACATTTTTATGATATGACAAGGCGTATCACTTTGATGCAGGATCCAACTGTTTTTTCACATATCTCTTATCACAACTGTGTGAACTTTGACCACATTTTTATATTTCTTTGACATTGCTTGATTTCTGCTGCACTCCTCATCTTCTAGTGATTCTTGGGCACTGTTTAACTTAATTTTACCAATTGTACACAGCAGATTTTTAAGAGCTTCATCTCTGTAAATCATGTTGAGGCTTACAGGAGATTCAACTTCTAATATCTCTTGTTTGTGAAAGAACTTGTTGTTTGCCTGCTGTTCAAACTGAGATATGGCATTGAGCACTTGCAGTACACTGTCACTCCATGGCCAGCTGTGGCACAGTGACATGTCTCAACCTGTTTCAACTTGCTCCACAGATAGCACACAGGCTACCCATACTTATTCTGGAAGCACAGTTATCTCATTGTGACTGAATTCCAGAAACATTTTGATCCTTCCATGTACATTCATACATTTCCACATAATTGTGTTGGCCCTTGTTCATAAAACAAGATTTTTTTTTTATAGCTTACAACTTTATTTTTAAATCTCACATTGTTTGTGAATAACAGAAATGAAATAACATTTCTCTGTTCTTAGGCCTGCATGCTTGCGAAGGCCTGTAATGATTGTTGGAGCTGATGTGACCCATCCTGCGCCAGATCAAAATGATATACCGTCTGTTGCTGCTGTAAGTATGGACATGTACATTTTGTTTCTTGAGTTGTGTTCATCAGGTTTATTTGTGCATCATTACTGAAGTTTTCTGTTCTTTTACTAAGAAGCTGGTTTGTCACAAGTTGGATTCCTTAGTTCAACAGTTATTTGGATATCATATCAGAAGAAGCAATTAATGAATTAATTTGCTTTTAAAGGCTTATAACAAAATTCGGCCAAACAGAAACGTCTGAAAATCTTTTAGTACATTTCAATCCTTGAAGCATAGTTGTTAAGTATGTACAGTGTCCTTCAGCTTTAAGTAACTGCATTTTGCCCAGAGTATATCTGTGTACTTGCTACAGTTCTCACAGAAAAATAGCAATTGCTTCCCTTTACAACATTCAATGGTTGGCATTTATAGTGGAGACTTACTTTGTTCACTGTGAGGTAGGAACTGAACATCACACATTATTTAGGTGAAATTCATGATTCACAAGTTGCTATATTGGAGTGTGCTATATATTTATTCATGTCCTGTTACAGATTTTATTATTTAACCCATTGTTTTGACCTTTAATCCCTTGATACCAGCTGTAGTCATCTTTGATGACTACAAGTTCATCATGTGTTACCAAAGTCAGTCACATTTTGTACCTACACAGCATATAATTTAATCTGTTCATGTCCTCATATCTCTACTGATACTACATATTTGATAGCATAGCTTAGTAGATAAGACTTTACTTTTGATGTTATCGGTATGTCCATTTCAAGCATTATTTGCTTTAGTGGTAATAATTGGATAGTCATTTTCAAAGATAGTTATCAGTTCCTATGAAGCTGCTCTGTTTATTATTCTGTCCATATCACAGACTTTTCAGGGAAAGAAACAAAGTATGCTTGTAGACAAAAGCACAGAGCTGCAGTTGAGTATGTGAATGGTAACTTAATCTCAGGCACAACCAAAGTTATTCTGCTTCTATAAAAGTTTCACTTTTCCATTTGGAGTGACAGTTTATAATGTGCTATACATGCTGATTTTTGTTCTGCCACCTCAAGGCATTTTATAAACCATTTACATTCAATTTCAGTATTTGTACCTTAATAGGCATCAGAAATGTTTGTTCTATATACCAGTGACTTTAAATTCTGTAATATATATGGAGTGTGCATTTAAAGAATTCATAATGTTTAAGTGCTGTTCCATATGTAAATAGGCATCCATAAGCGAACATTTATGTAAGGAGAAAGCATTGGACAATCTGAATATTTCAGGTGGGTGTCTAGAGACAGTAGCAAAAACCACACTAGTGATGTATAGTTGAAATGCTTGCTCTGAGGAGGGGTTGCATGGTATGCACAAAAACAGAAGGAAGATAGGTACAAGACTTTATTGCATACAGCATGACATCAGGTTGTGCTTTGAAGCAGGTCATACAAATCTTTCCTTAGCAGGTTGTTGAAAATACCTTAATACACTTACAGCGTTCTGTTACTGCTTTCTGTATTACCATATTGACGTGAATGGAAGACAAGAATTTTTCCTTAAGTTTGGTGCTTAAATATGTAAGGTCTTAAATTTGCATATGAAACGCCAAATCAGACCATGCCAAGCCAGACTGAGGCTGGCATGCTAAATTGTCTTGTATAGACAAAAGAGGGAATAGAGCATGCCATAGTGGTATTCGTTTAGATTTTTGAGCTTCCTAAGGAATTTGTTATTTCGTTAAAATGTCAGGATACATACAAAACAGCACCACAAGCCCAACCTGCTCATTGAATGACACCAGATTTAAACTGATGGTGAGTAACTGCACCAAAAAAACAGATACTTGCAATGCAGCAATTTCATTGTTATAGAAGCAAATGTGCAAAGCTGAAGCAACAAAAGAGAAGCCAGTAAACACCAATTCCACCCATAAATCTTTATTAGGCCTCAAACTTAATTATTTCCAAGAATTAGAATGGGAAACCATTGAGTTTGTGCAGTTGAAAAGAAACTCTGGCATGCCGGTTACATATGAACCAATAAAATATAAAGCTTGGGAACTTGCTGAATCACACAACATCAAGCAGCATTATTTCAGTGACAGCACAGGTTGGTGTGTGCATTCGATGCAGAGGAACAGGTTCACTGTTTGTAGAAGAACTTCACTTTCCGTACATTGCCAGCACACTTCAAGGAGACACTTGTTACTTTTCAGCACTATGAGATTGGACTTCATAAAAAGAACAGTTACCTCCTGAGCCAAAAGGGAAATGCCAATGAAACACCATTGTATTTTCATGTGTCATCCAATTGTACTGTCAATGACGGGGCAAAATCTGTGGTCATTCAAGTATCAGGTTGTGAAAAGATGCATGTAACTGTCATGTAGATGGTATTAGCAGATGGTAGTGAGTTGCCACCTCATAAAACAGTGCCCAAGGAGCAACTGCCTAGAGGAATCTTTGTCAGGTGCCCACCTGAAGTTTGGATGACTAGTGAACTTATGAAGGATTGGTTGTAAGTGGTGTGGAACAGTAGGCCAGGGGTGTTCTTGAGAAAACAGGGGATGTTGGTCTTGAATGCATTTAAGAGACATTTAACATCAGAAATAAAAGCTGCAGTTACCATTTGTTCCATGAGCACAGATCTTGTGGTCATACTTGGGGTATTACCTCGGAGCTGCAAGTGGTAGATGTGGTAAAAGAACCATTCAAGAACCACCTAAAGCAGCAGTATAGTGAGAGGCTGTTTTTAGAGGACCTTGCTTTGGCCCCAGCTGGAAGAATCAAGAAGCCTATTGTGATTCCTCTTTCTCAGTAGATCATCATGGCATGATGACAGCATGTCTCATCATGTCTCACCAGAAGTGACTGCAAAGAGTTCACCAAGTATTGTATGTCCATTGCGGTGGATGGAACTGACGATGGTGCACTATGTAATTACAGTAAAGGGACAAGGAATGTTAGCAGCAGGTGTGAGGAAGGTGAAAGCACTGACTGTGAAGATGAAGATGGAGAGAGTGGCCCTGATTGCTAAAGATAGATAGATTCTCACACATTTTGAATTATTAACTGTATGAAATTTATAGTAAAATATGTTTTCTTGGCAGACATTTGTTTAGGAGTGGTCGTCTTTGATTTGGATAAATATATTTTCCCATGGCAGGTGTGTTTTATTTGGGGGTGGTCATGTTAGATTAGAGTTGTCTTGTATTCAGATAAATGTGGTAATTTTTATCAATACAAAATGTCTTGGCTGCCTAAATAAATGTGATCTTTTTCTCGACAATTATAGATACAAGAGCCACAGTGCTGCAAACTCAGAACGTTAACTTATGTGCAAATAGGCTAGAGTACACTGCCACAAAGATTGAACTTACAGTAATGGGAGTTTCATATCAACAGGTGGCTAGTTTATCTTGCATAAATATGAAATCACAATGCCACATTGTTTGAAACTACATTAACATGAGTTGACAGTAACAAACTGCAAGTGTGTGTTTTATATTTGGAGTGCCACACTAAAAAAGGGCATCATTTATAATAAAATTCTACCTTAGCCTAATACACTTTAAATTTCTGCACTGAAATTCCATGCTAGTTTGGGTTTACAGCAACCTTAATAAACCATTTATTGACAAACTATATAAAACTTGTAAAATATGCGCAGTCTAAATCTACATGCATTATTGATTACAATGAGTTCTTTGCTCTCCGATTCTGCATTTTTTTGTATTTTTAAAGCAGTTGTTGCAAAGTATTACATTTTTGGACAAAAGTATGACTATGAAAATGTGCTCCATCCATATGTGAAGGTTCTTTTTAAATTTGCTGTGCTGTCATTTCCTTGGCAACTTTGCAAGTTGATGCTTAATTGTATGTATTTGCCAAAACAGAAATTACTGAGTCTGCAGGAGACATTCACAGTAGTGCAGAGATTAATGTTTTTATGCACTGTGTTGGTAACAACTTACCTTTAGAGAGTAAGTTATTTGAAAATGGTAACAGGTCTACCTCAGTGCTCACCCAGAATAGGTTGTCATGTCTTTTGAATCAGGCTACATCTTCTAATGCCTTGGGTTAAAATGAAACAGATATTCAGCCATTCTGCTTACATGAATTCCTTGTAATGACATTGCACTGTCAAGAATGGTAACATGGGTTTTATTACCTGCGGTAATCAGGGAATATACCTGCAGATTAAAAATTTAAAATTACATGACTACTCATAGACAACAAACAAGTGATTTGCCAGTGTAAAGTAACTGCAGAAACTAGTTTGCCCTAAAATGGCATAGCAGTCAGAAAAGTACAATAAAAGTTGCAATATCTGTCATCTCCAGGATGAAAGGGTTGCTAGTTGTACCACGTATTAGAACATCACATGTAATGTGTGTATTAGTGTACCTAGAGACCTGGCAGACAGATATACCCTCCAATTTGTCACCTGGAATTCTGTTCTGGTTTTCCTGTTACACTCTATTGCCTAATCTGCATTATTTACTTACTGCGGACACGAGCGTGTGTGTGTGTGTGTGTGTGCGCACGCTTGCGTGTATGCAGATGTGCAAGAGAGAGATCTAAAAATGAGGCACCATAATTTCACCCTTAACCTTTTGGCGCTGGAATTATTTTTTTAATTTTAGCGCACCCTTTATATAAAATGTGAATAATACAGGAACCAAATACGTTAGCATTATGAAACAAACTGCATTTTGAAGAGAAAAAAAAACGGAGAGTATATACCATGTTTAAAATATTCAGTACCTATATTTGTTGAATAAATATATAAAATGCAACTTTGGAGGTTAGCGGTGC
>Ga0123352_10009335_pt1 | contig 15333 bp, 11 predicted proteins | sample TergutLab28metaG_FD_89700 | JGI IMG/M metagenome (GOLD analysis project Ga0123352, IMG submission 89700) | Labiotermes labralis P1 segment gut microbial communities from Petit-Saut dam, French Guiana - Lab288 P1 | ecosystem: Host-associated > Arthropoda: Insects > Digestive system > Gut ... | reverse complement strand
TGCAGAGTCCTTCTTGAGAAGCTAACTGGTTTGCAGCTAGTCAAGAAATTCCCCGCATTTCACGGAACCCGAAGGTTCATTACCGCACTCACAAGCGTCCGCCACCTGTCTCTATCCTGGACCCGCCCCATCCTGTCCATAATCCCACATCCCACCTCCTGGAGATCCATCCTAATATTATCCACCCATCTACGCCTAGGCCTCCCCAGTGATCTCTTTCCCTCTGGCTTCCCCACCAAGATTATTTGGGAATATTAGTACAGGCGTTTCGCAGGCAGAATAATTCTCTGAAAACTTTGGCACACATATGCCAAACCACAAACAACTACTTTACGCAACACAGACAAATATTATAGGGAGCCTCCGGCTATATGGGAAAGATGACAGGCAAAATTTTTTTATTTCCGAAACGTCCTATACGAAGACACCAATGCGAGGTTAATATCATTGTAAGGTCAACAGATATGAATGTGCCTTCTAATAACATTACTGCAAGTAAATTGTATGTTTGATTACCAAAATAATTTTACCAATTGGAAGTAACAAGGACACTGTTAATGATGAATGATTATGATGAAAGAAACGTATGTGATGTAGAAGAAGCAGCAGAAGAACTGCGGAGTGAAGTTTGATTTTTTTGTGGGAACAAGGACAATGGCAGAAGATTGATTATAGACGTCTTCAATTCTCTGACATTGTAATGGCCTTCGGGCACCTTCTACGTAGTGTCGTGACAATAAGAGTCGAAAGTAAAAATTGTGCTGACGACTCCTATGGTAAAGAACGGGAGAGAAGAGAGAAGGACACTCACAAAAGAAGAATGAAAAGTTGGCAGTCTATCTTTAAGAGTAAGCGATCGTCTTGGGAGAAAAGAAATAGCAAGTTTTATAAAACCGAAAACGATGTAACGAGATTAGGGGGTTCAAAATCTCATTAACATCTCCTTCTTTACTTACGTTTGACAGAATTCAATTCAGTAGCTGAACACATGACGTGAATAAACCTGTGCAGATATTGAAGTATAATGCGATGTGAAGTCACGTACCGCGTTAGGCGGGATGGTGCCCTTGTTTCGGATGCTCTCAGATATGATCCAGGCCTTTACAGTGTTACAGGCCGGTGCGCATACCACTTTGCGTAGCAGACGGCAAGTGTTGAAGCACGGTGATCAGTAAGGCCAGTGTAAACCTATATTATACTGTAACATTAATAAAAATGCAGCTTGTTCACTGTGGATTCACGTAGACTAAACATTAAGGTGATTCGTCACTTAAAGAGAAGTTGTCAGGTAATACTGAAACATACTTTACTGCATTTTTACTCCTATTTCATTTCTCTCTTTACTAGAAACGCATGATCATACATAAACGTGTTACATAATACTTATCGTAGTTTAAAATTAAAAATTCTACACAAATTTGTAGTTATTTACTAACCTAGACCAGTGTTTCTCAAAATTTGTGAGACCGTGGCCCAGTAAATTCTTGTTCATAAGACGAGGGAACAGTCCCGACAGATTACTCGTAAATATATTTCCATTTCTTTAAGTTCATACATTAAACTAACATAATTATTAATAATTAATTATAGCATATTCATAAAGATTATTAGTACACTTATGTATACGGTGTGGCATGTTTACAAATATAAAATTACATTTAAATTAGTTATCAATCACTGGACTACTGAAATCTTGTAGCATATTGTAGTTTCCTCAGGCCAACATCTGGGTCTGAGTTTTTCGACACATTCACGAATATTTTTCTCCTCAGAATATTTCCACCATAAAACATTTGTTCATGAAAATTGTTTCGAGAATTAAAATGACAAATTCCAGGAGAAATTCTCGCGGCCCGGTATAATTGATTCCAGGGCCCGGTAGTTGAAAAACACAGATTTAGACAGTTATTGGTTAATCTACATTGTTCTTAATTGCATAATATTAGTTTAAGAAACAAAAATATGATAAAAAACAAAGTTTAACATTGAGAAAGTGAGCGTTTTTAATAATTTACAAACATTTCTGTTTCGCAGATATGTTCAGTCTTGTACATTTCTGTCATAAGACTCTATTTGCAGCATTTCATCTATGCTGTAGCCGGCGTTCTTTTATCTGTAGCAAGCGTGACAGTGACAAGTGTCACCGTCTACTTAAATCGGAAATATCATCTTTGTAATAATCCAGGGTGCAACAATAAGGGTAGTATGGAAAGTGATGGCAAAGAAGCTAATTGACATGATCGATTTCTCTCCTGACGTAAATGTATTGCATTCAATTCCAATTACTTTTTTGAGCATTTTTCTTAGAGATGTATATTTTTTAATTTTAATTTTCTTAAGCGTAGAGAAGAAAACCAACTAGATGCTACTGAAAGTTTTATTGCAATTTTAATCTGCTCAACATATTTTGGGCACTTATATGGCCATCATCAGGGGCTCGAGACTACACTTGTGTTGTTACTGCATGTGGTGTTTAATTCCTTGGTTGCTGGTGGTCGGCGGTCAGGAGCAGGACACCAGGTTATGCGTCCGGGATGAGGAAAAATTTTCGAACAATTTCTCTCATCCCGGACGCACAGCCTGCTGCCCTGCTTCTGACCACCGACCACCAGCAACCAAGGCAATACACACCATTTGCAGTAACAACACAAGTATAGCCTCGAGCTCCTGGTGATGGGCATATAATTGCCCGAAACATGTTGAGCAGATTATAAGTGCAATAAACCATTCAGCAGCATCCAGTTGGTTTCCTTCTCTTGGCTTATACAACGACGCACGGACAAACATACATCAAATTTAATTTTCTTCTTTTTTTTGCTTTTGTGACTATTTTAAGCCCCTCTTTTGCTTTTTCTTCTATTTCATTAGAGCAAAGATTTTTGTTCTGTTGGATACAAGAGACCTATATAATTCAAATGTAAAGTAAGTTGCGAAAATGGAGGAATCCTGAGATTGCGGAAGTGAGGTTTGTTTGATCATAAATGGAAGAGAGTACAAACTGCAAAAAAGAAAACAAACAGAAGGTTCGAAATGAAATCAAGAGTTGACAGTACAGAAATGTAAATTTAAATTGGAGGCAACGTGTTTGCACAATGGACAGATTGGGTTCAGCACAATCAAGTGCAGGCGTGCTGACACAGGAGAGAAAAGGAAATACGCTTGAAGACCAAAAAGTGGAAGGGAAGGAAACTTAACTGCTGAAACAATTAGAGATTTTCAAATCATAAGAGCTTGATGTCACTCAAATATATTCATCATAGTTTTGAACAGAATTGCAAAACTCGAGCTTCTGAGATTGTTTTCATTCCAGAATTGAATTTTCGTAACGTTTCTAGCAATGTCAAAGCCAGCCATGTCAACGAAGTGTAACAAGTCTTCGAAAAGGAGAAGAAAGATGACATTTTATATCATCAATTTCATCTTCATGAACAGTTATGGTTTAGTTCCACTAAGAACTCTTCTAACTGAGCTTCAAGTTGCTTCCGTTTCATCCATCTTTCTTTTGGTCTCTCCATATCACTGTGTTCCTCAGATGATGCTGTAGAGCCAGCAGTAGGAAACAAACTTTCATTTTCGCTACGTGCTTCCTCCATTCATTTTGACACTGAAAGATGATTTCAAATATGTTTGAGAACTATAAATTTGTATTTATTGGGTTGTGAAGCCTGTTTAAACCCAACCCTAAAGAGATCATCTGCACTGACATGTATTATTTTTGTGTATCTTAAGTTTGAAATTCAAAATTTATAACCATATAAAATGACTGTATCCGGTGTGATTTTATGTACATTACAGTAAGAATGAATTCGTACTTCTCAGAGAACACTTCGAGCTTAAATTAGAAAGACCAATCTTTTAATGCTGTATGATGAAATAATGATCCTTTGTTACACGGACCACACAGAACACGTCAATAAAATATGTGGAAAAAATTCAGATGTTTTAACTTGAAAAATAGCTGTGTAAGTTGCTATCACTGGAATTAAGATGTTTTAACTTGAAAAATAGCTGTGTAATTTGGCATAACTGGAATTCAGATGTTTTAACTTGAAAAATAGCTGTGTAAGTTGGTATCACTGGAATTCAAATGTTTTAACTTGAAAAATAACTGTGTAAGTTGGTATCACTGGAATTCAGATGTTTTAATGTGAAAAATAGCTGTGTAAGTTGGTATCACTGGAATTCAAATGTTTTAACTTGAAAAATAGCTATGTAAGTTGGTATCACTGGAATTAAAATGTTTTTACGTGAAAAATAGCTGTGTAAGTTGGTATCACTGGAATTCAAATGTTTTAACTTGAAAAATAGCTGTGTAAGTTGGTATCACTGGAATTCAAATGTTTTAACTTGAAAAGTAGCTGTATAAGTTGGTATCACTGGGATTCAAATGTTTTAACTTGAAAAATAGCTGTATAAGTTGGTATCACTGGAATTCAGATGTTTTTACTTGAAAAATAGCTGTGTAAGTTGGTATCACTGGAATTCAGATGTTTTAACTTGAAAAATAGCTGTGTAAGTTTGTATCACTGGATTTCAAATAATACGTTAAAAGCCACTGGAGAAAGACCGTTGTCCATGTCTCTCCGAACTTCAGATAACATTCATGTTTCCACTCCAAACATGATAGTAAATGCAGGGTATTCCTTCCAATGTTTAATGCCCATCTACCAAAAGGCATATCATTATATCCCTCAAGAAATAACCATTCTAAATCTCACAGGACTTCCTTTAATGATCCCCTGTGTGGAGATATAGTACTACTGTGTAATCGTTAACTGAGTGTCCAAATGAATAAGTAACTCCATATGGCGTAGGATATACGAGGGTTTGCTTCTAAGTCGTTAACCCGATCTACTTCCCGATGTGGTGGGACAGAATCGAGAGTGTCTTTGGAAAGACGAGTCAGTTAATGTGCCGAATTGCAAGTCTTTTCTTGTTACAGAGGCTGAAATGAAGCATGTAAGGCGACTCGCGCGATTTCAACAACATGGAGACGCGAGCTGTAATCAACTTTTTTTTCCTGCAAGGCACTGCGCCGAAGGAAATTCACGCCATTCTGATAGAAACACGAGGGGAACATAGAGCGAATTTCGAAACGTCAATATAATTTTTTACTAGTAAAAAAGTTACTTTGGACAGTTCAAATAAATCGCTTTAAAACCAGCCCAAAACCAAGTTGAATTAACTTTAAGTTTCTAATAATCTTGAAAAAATTCAGTTGTTTAGGAGATGATCTATTGCAATGCAAAACGTGTCTGGGTACCTGACCCCAGACTCAAGAAAATATTTATTACAAATTCTGAAAAAAAAATCTCATCAAGAATTATACTTCAAACAATAATCGCAAACGCAGTCGTTCCTACATGTTAGTGCCCTAGCAGTTTCTGTACGTTATGTTTCAAAGTTCTGTTTAACACAAGTACTTATTTCCGTTATTTTATGTTTTCTTGTACCGTGAGTTTTTTTTTTTTACAAGGAGATATTGTAGACCAACAAAGTTCACCTTTGTTAAATTTAATTCAATTTTAATTTTCAAAATATTTCTAAAAACACACGTTTCGAACCAGAGGTTCCATTTCCAGGAAGACAGTCGTAATAAGTACAAGAAAGGTATAATACATTTATACATGTATGGAACAAGCTCTTCCACTTGCAAAACTGCTGTATTGTTGTTTACTCCTACTCTGATATACAGAGTGTAACATATATATAGATGTATATTATACCTTACCTGTACTGGTTACAACTGTCAGTCTGAAGATGAACCCTTGGGTTCGAAATATGTTCACGTAGAATTTTTTATATATATAAAAAGCCTTTCAGAGCTTTATGTCATTTCAATCCAGTCACAGGGACTAATAAGTAATATAATTTTAACCTAAATTATTAAACTTGCACTAAAAGTAACACTTCACCAATCAGCGTCTCTTTGCTTCTGCTACAATAATGTGTACACGTTTTGTAATGTACTTACAATAGCACTGTCTCTGCTTGCATATTAACACTTACACTAGCACTGTCTGTGTTCATAAACTGATGGTTACTCTAGCACTGTGTCTGCTGGCACATTAACTCTTACACTAGCACTGTCTCTGCTCTTACACTGATAGTTACTCTAGCACTGTCTCTGCTTTCATATTAACACTTACACTAGCACTGTCTGTGCTCATAAACTGATGGTTATTCTAGCACTGTGTCTGCTTGCACATTAACTCTTACACTAGCACTGTCTCTGCTCTTACACTGATAGTTATTCTAGCACTGTCTTTGCTTGCAAATTAACACTGACTCTAGCACTGTCTATGCTTTTAGACTGTTAGATAGTTACTCTAATACTGTCTCTGCTTGTACGTTAATATTTACACTAGCACAGTCTCTGCTTGCACATTAACACTTACACTAGCACTGTCTCTGCTCTTACAATGATAGTTACTCTAGCACTGTCTCTACTTGCAAAATAACACTTACACTAGCATTGTCTCTGCTCTTACACTGATAGTTACTCTAGCACTGTCTCTGCTTGCATATTAACACTTACTCTAACACTGTCTTTGCTTGCACAATAACACTTAAACTAGCACTGTCTCTGGTCTTACATTGATAGTTACTCTAGCACTGTGTCTACTTGCACAATAACACTTACACTAGCATTGTCTCTGCTCTTACAATGATAGTTACTCTAGCACTGTGTCTACTTGCACAATAACACTTACACTAGCACTGTCTCTGCTCTTACAATGATAGTTACTCTAGCACTGTGTCTACTTGCACAATAACACTTACACTAGCATTGTCTCTGCTCTTACACTGATAGTTACTCTAGCACTGTCTCTGCTTGCATATTAACACTTACTCTAACACTGTCTTTGCTTGCACAATAACACTTACACTGCACTGTCTCTGGTCTTACATTGATAGTTACTCTAGCACTGTCTCTGTTGTTACACTGATAGTTACTCTAGCACTGTCTCTGCTTACACATTAACACTTACACTAGCACTGTCTGTGCTCTTACACTGATAGTTACTCTAGCACTGTCTCTGCTTGCATATTAACACTTACTCTAACACTGTCTTTGCTTGCACAATAACACTTACACTAGCACTGTCTCTGGTCTTACACTGATAGTTACTCTAGCACTGTCTCTGCTTCCACATTAACACTTACACTAACACTGTCTCTGCTCTTACAATGATAGTTACTCTAGCACAGTCTCTATTTACACATTAACACTTACACTAGCATTGTCTGTGCTCTTACACTGATAGTTAATCTAGCACTGTCTCTGCTTGCATATTAACACTTACTCTAGCACTGTCTCTGCTTCCACATTAAAACTTAAACCAACACTCTCTCTGGTCTTACACTAACACTTATGTTAGCACTCTCTCTGCTTTTGCACTGTCACTTAAACTAACTCAAAAGGTTTCCCACCTGCAGTATCCTGCAAAATGTATCGTCAAGTTAAAAATGAAATTAAGCTTAACAAATGTGTATTTTTTGGTCTATTTTATCTTTTTATTTCCATCTTAAGCATTAAATTCATCGCGCATGTCATTTTTACGTCTGGGCGTACAATCATTAACCCTAGTGTTAAAACTGTGGAAACTTTGTGACATTTTAAGTTGTCTCTGTGATAAATGTAAATATTATGACATAGGGTAATAAGGCGCCGTCTAGTTTGGTATATGACTGTCAAAAGTTTTAAGAACTTGCTACCTCCACTTTTAGGGAGGATGTTATTATTCATGACGTATTTAATTATGAGTTTTAGTTTCCCTTTCTTCACCAGTTCGTATCTTTTACATCCAAGAATCCTTCTCCACACATTTATTCAAGAATTTTCACTTTGCTGAAAGGAACTTCGTAACGTCATAACGTTGTGACGCGTGAAGATTTTCTGCTTAGTACCTGTCACTCTACTTTCTTTCCTTTGGTGTAAAGGACACTTTAAATCCTTGGTGATATACTCAGTTGTTTGCGTGAAAAGGAGCTCTTTTCCTTTCTCCCCCCTGCAGAGCGAAGTACGAATCATCCGCTTCAGTTCCTGCCGGTTATTCCAGACTGTATTCGGACCAAGTTACACGATCTGTTCCTCTAATGTTGCGGAAGGCTGATTACATCTTGTGTTATGCTTGTAGGTGCTGGCAACCGCAAGGATTCTGAAAGAGACTGCAAGAATAAGGCAAGTGTCATCAGTTTGGGTAGACTGCGTTTGGAATGTGATGGCACTCGCGCAGAAACCAGATTTCGTCTTTCGACGAAAGGGACGAGTCCATTTAAATCGGCTGGGGGACGTCAGTCCAGTCGACTACTGGCAGCCGAGGTGTGCGCATCAGCGGTAGTAATGCTGGATACACCATGTTCCGAGGTAGTGTGAAGAGTACTGGCTACCCACTGTATTCGTCAGTTTCCCCTTCATTTCCCCTACCGTGCGTCACCGTGTGCCATCACATTTCAACTGGAGTCTATTGGTGGAGCAGCTGATATTTAATAGAATATATTGCAGAGAGGATTTTTTTAAATTTGAAATATATATATATATATAGCTTGTATTTTGGATTAGAGCGGCCGGAACGTGGCGTTGAACACTCACCTCATCTAAAGCCAAGGCTAAGAAAGCGTATACTTTTACATCTACTCTCTCTTTGTGTTTCCATGACCTGTTGTAGGGTGAACTTTGCATATACATCTATATATACAGTACATAGAAATAGATATATGTATATACACAAACACGTGTGTTTTTGTGTGCTTTTACCGCTAATGTATATATGTATTTAATATTGTTATATTTTAAATTCCCTGTTAATGTCATATATCAATGGGACATACGTTTAAGGAATTCAGATTTAGGGAATACTGAATACTTCAACTAGTTCATTCACAAAACATTGGGTTAGACCATGGAATATGAGGTGAGGTAAATTCAGTCAAAAACACGACTATGAATATATGGCTAAATGATGGTGTTTATTTGCAATGGAAAGCTACATGTTTCGGCGTATAGCGGCCATCTTCAGGCTTTGACAACTTTCTTGCTATAAGAGTTTTATATAATATATATTACTGCATGGAATAAAGAGAGAGCAGCGCAAATTATAGGGAAGTTCGAAAAGTTAAGTAGTTGCTTCTTACCAAAACAGAACGGTACACTTCAGAGCATAGAATGAGTAAAAAATGAGCCATCCCCGTTGTGTGTATATAAAAATAGATGTGGGTATCAGTCAATAACACAACAATATCTAAAAGAGACATTTAATAAAGGATGAAGTAAACTACATGTTTCGGCCCAATGTGGCCATCGTCAGGTTTACATCCGCTAAAGCAATACCACCATACTTGCGGATGTAAACCTGACGATGGTCACAATGGGCCGAAACATGTAGTTTACTTCATCCTTTATTAAACATCTTTTTTAGATATTGTTGTGTTTTTGACTGATACCCACAACTAATTTTTGCATAGAATGAGGATTAAATCGAGAATTCAGCCGCTAACTCCTGTGTGTGTGAGTATTGAGGGCGGAGTTGAATATGTCACTGTAGCTGGTCACGTGACATGCGGCCACAAAGGAATTCATTCACTCATCCTCACATCACGTCCGTAATTCAGTGGCTAACACTTGTGCTGGCCACAGGAATTTATTGAGTGCATGTTGAACATACGTACGGTCTATACTTAACTAATGAGCTTGTTATAATTACGGAGTAATTACGACTGGCACCGATTGAAAAATCAATTGCAGTAAGTAAGTAAGTAAAAGGTGAAGGTAAAGTGATCCAGTTACAGGCCCGGTGTGGCCCAGAAGGTTGGTAGAGGTATAGTTCTACTGTTCCATGACCGCGGCACTAGAAGGGAGTGAGTGGTCAGCAGCACGCCCCGGCCGCACTTTACCCCCGGGAAGGATCCGGTATCCATTTTACAGGAGGCTGGGTGGGCCCCAGGGCCGCTCAGGACGGGGTGAATATCTCGTCCTCACTGGGATTATTTTTATTTTATCTCTAGTAACACAGTTCAGTTCAAATCGAAATAAGGGCTATTTATAGACTGCCTGAAAATCATTTGCGCACTTGGATGCTGCGGTTAAATATAGGTAATCGTAGAAATGGAACTAAAGTCTTTTGAGAACGCGAACACGTCACTTACACTGAAACTCCGCGTACTATTGCTCTATGTCATATACCACATCGTCGTCATCATATTTAACCTTTTGACGCCTAACGTCAACTATAGTTGACGTACCGCACCGCTAAACTCCAAAGTTCCATTTTACATATTTATTCAACAAATATTGGTACTGAATATTTTAAACACGGTGTAAACTCTCCGTTTTTTCTCTTCAAAATGCATTTTGTTTCATAATTCTAACGTATTTGACTCCTGTATTATTAATATTTTATATACAGGGTGTGCTAAATTAAAAAAATAATTCCTGCGCCAAAAGGTTAATGTCCATCAATGTGAGCCTAGGACGGTCAGGTAGTTGCCGACAAGGTCTCGTCCACGCTTGTGGCACATCAATTTCCATCTGGATCTCAGTAAGAAATCCATGAAATCATGTAAGGTCAGGTCTGTACGCTGTTGAATTCTGAAGATAACGACATTTGCTACCACCCATAATATTGCACCGTGTCTTTTGGGAGGCCATATATTAAACTGAGGACGGAGTACCGAGTCATGTGGTGTACGGGATGGAATCGTTCGCAACTTCCTTGCAAGTAGGTTTATCGTGTACTGCCATATCGTTCGGGCTTCGCCACAGGCAATCAATCTATGTTCCAAAGTATCAGTCGCTGTACATCTCCGACAGGTGTCCGAGGGTACCATACTGATACCGGGTAGCCGTACATTGGTGGGAATTATGTCATGTATGATGCGATACCATAGACATCTCGTATTTTCTGGAACTGGGGCATCATTCATGGGTTTCCATATGCAAACCAAGTCTATAATGGGCCAGAGTTTTTAGACATGCAGTTCATGGAATCCAGCCGCAGCTTGTATATTTGTTAGGAGGGCTGTGTAGAGTGGTCTCATAGGTTTTCGGGTGTTCAGAGGTTCCTCTCACAGGCTCGTATGCCGATTCGATGTTGTATCCATAGAGATGGTCGAATTTCGTTGGTATCCTCTTTTTTCGTGGAAGATTCGGTGTTCTTCCATTTAGTCACCAATTCGTGAGCCAGTCTGCAGTGAAAGTATCTGTTCTTCGTTCTTGCTTCTCCATTCGCAGCATGAAACGTGTCATACATTTTGCCATTATATGTATCAGAGCTCTGGCCCCTAAATCTTTGGGCCGTTGTCACGTGGATAACGGGAATCTGAAGATAGTGCCATTCCGTACGAACCATGATATGGCTGTGTTCATCTGTCGGACGAAGTCTGCAGGGGGGTGGAGGAGGGGGAGGGATTTGTGTTGTGACCCATGCACGAGTTAAGAGGAAATACTTTATATAACGGATTCTATGTTCGAGATTTAGCGTTCTATGGTAAGCTTCTTGAAATTGTGCGCGAAATTTCGCTGTCAACATCGCCCAAGAATTAGCTGCGGATCCCTGTATGTTCTTCGTCATATGGAATCCTAGGAGTTTTATATCATCGTGGTATGTAATGTCCATTACGGGCGTTGATTTTTTTTCTAGGATCCAAGGGCAATAGCCCGTGATTTATTTGCATTGGTGCGTATACCAGTAGCAAGGATATAGTCGTGTAGTACCATCTTGATGGTGTCTATCTCGTCTGGTTACGTAACAATTATCGTTATAACATCGGCTTATGCAATGGCCATCGTTTTGGTGCTATTATGACTGATGTATAATCCATTAAGCTTCTTGTCTAGGTTTATGAGAAGAAGATTTATGCCCAAGGCAAAAGGTAACATACTGAGAGGGCAACATTTTCGCACTCCACTTAGTATCACGATCGGTGTAGATTTGTGGCCATTTAGTGTTAGTGTTGAGGTGGCATCGGCGTAGATCTTTTGTAGCCTTGAGCAGAAGTTGTCACCTACCACATATTCCCGTAAGATCTTGAAGAGGAAGGTATGTGACATTTTTTCGAAGGCGTCCTTGAAATCAATCGATAATAAACATATTGGTTTGTTAGTTTCCTCGTCGTAAGATATTATATCCCGCAAAGTGGCAACTGCATCGAAAATTGTTTGAACATTTCGCCCACAATATTGGTTATGATGCAGTATATCTTTCATCCATGGACGCAGGCGGTTTGCTATGATTCTAGTAATTTTTAGTCTGTGTTGAGAATGGTGAGGGGTCTATAGTTTTCAGGACTTACTGGGGCAACCTTTTTTGGTAGACACACAATGTGGCCGTATTTTTGCGCGTCAGACTCTGCTCCTTGCATGTACATATTGTTTACGATGTCTAGCGTATCATTCTTGACGACGTCCCACATCTGTTTAAAGAATTCGTGGCATATTCCGTCTGGACGGGGTGACTTGTGACGTTTCCACTTCTTCACGGCCTCGAGAAATTCTTCCATGGTGATGGGGTGGTCTAGTTCAGTATTTGCGTCTCCCGGAATTCTCGGCTTAACACAGGACGCCAGCTTTTGAAAAATACGCTTGTCCATCTGGTGATGACTGTAATTTGTTTCCAGGAAGTTCGTGAATATTCGCATTATATCGTCCTTTTCAACCTGGAGGTTTCCTTGTGCGTCAAGTGCATGCCTTACTAGAAGTGTTTTTGACGCTTGCGTGAGCGTATATTGTGGAAGGTGGTGAGGTCTTCGCCTTGAATATTGTCATTTTCAACCGTGTCCATTAGCACACCTCTCATATATTTACTGTCCAAGCGTAATATTTTTGTTTTCAGCCGTCGTATAGTAAATCAACAGTTTCCGTCCCGGGGAGGGGGGGGGGGATGGATCGTACTGCATGGTGAATCGCTGCATAGTAAAATTCTTCCATGTCTCTCCTGTCACTATTCCTCGATGCACCCTCACACTGGAAGATCTGTCGTATCCTTGACTTAACATGCCGATACCACCATGAAGTCTTGTTGGGATAATATTTTTCTGTCATTTTCCATTTGCTCCAGAGTAGCATTAGCGTGTCATGAAATGTGTTATCCTCCAAAAGGGAGATATCCATTTTCCATAATCGTGTGTTTCGCAGACTGGTCTGATGTGGGTATGTCAGACGCACTGCAACGGCAAAGTGGTCAGTAAATGGGGTTACAATTGTTTAAGCTCCCTGCTTGCGTTTTCTTAGTGGGTCCGTTAGATATATTTTGTCACTTCTTGTGGCACCGTCGTTCGTGTAGTGTGTGTGTATGTAGGGTGTTGGGGGTGTGATTCCCATACATCATGAAGGACTAAACACACTATTGTGGGTGACAGAGCTTTGCTTAAACTTTTGGCGCCGCAATTATTTTTTTAAATTTTAGCACACCCTGTATATAAAATGTGAATATTACAGGAACTAAATACGTTAGAATTATGAAACAAACTGCATTTTGAAGAGAAAAATCGGAGAGTATACACCGTGTTTAAAATATTCGGTACCTATATTTGTTGAATAAATATATAAAATGAAACTTTAGAGGTTAGCGATGCGGTACGTCAAATATAGTTGACGTTAGGCGTCTAAAGGTTAAATTAGACGTGCCAGTACAGTCCGACGGAGAGGTACCGCAATTAAAATCGCCCGCTATGAATATGTCTCTTGAACTTGCAGGAATTAGATTCGTGGGTGAAGAAAGTTTCGCGTTATTTTCTTTTCTCTGCTCCTGATGGGGCGTAAATATTCATTATCCATGTGTCTTTGAAGTGTCTTGCTATCGTTCTACCGGATGGTAGGCGTTTGATGTTACTTAGAGACAGCCCTTCTTTTAGTAGTATTGCAGTAACTCTTTTATCGATGCCTTCATTAACTAATGTTTCGTAACCACAGAGGGGGGTGAAATCGTTGTTAGTTACTTCCTGTAATAGCGCAATGTCTATGTCCTGTCGTAATAAAAAGTTGTTCAACATTTGAATCTTCAAGGGTGAGGAGATCCAATTAAAGTTGAGATTTGCGATTTTGTAGGTAAGGTAAAGCAGTCCTGTTACACGCCTGGACAGGTCCAGAGGATACCAAGAAGTTAAGGCTCTCAGATTCCGTGACAACAGCACAGGATGGTGGTAGGTTGTCAGTCTTAAGCACCGGCCGCCTTTACCCCCAGGAAATATTCCTGGTACTCATTCTGTTAGAGGCTGAGTCGACCCCAGGGCCATAGTGCGATCGGAATGCGATTTTTTAGGTACATAGCATAATTACATTCGTAAGATGCAAGGTTTGCAGCTGTACTGTTAAGTTTTACTGGGCATTTTCAGTCTCTACTGATTTCTTGTCCTTTCGTGTACCGTCAGAACATCTCTGTCTACTTTTGATTTTCTTTGTGCGTTTGGGGTTTGTCGTCTGGGTAATCTGAGTAGTCCCGACATCTGTTATGTTGTCATCGCTCTCCTTGTCTTCTTGTTTGTCATATTTAGTTTGTTTTGATTTTTCGCGTTTCTTTCCTTTTTGTTATGGTCACGTTCATCGTCAGATTCAGTGGAAATAAGGTCACACCACTTCGTTGTGTTGGGCCATGTTGCATGTGTGTCGGGTGGGGTCAAACGTGGTTCTTCATCCAACTTAACGATGTTGTCTGTCGTATTTGTATCATCAGATAGGGACAATACCTCGTCTGCCGTGGTGCATAGGTGGTGTTTCACGCTCATGGGGTCTTGTTTGTTGTGTGCACCTTGATCAAGCGACGGTCATTGAAATTCGATGATTTGACGCGTCTCTCCGTTTGAGGATAGAGAAACGTCATTAGTGCCACTGTTGCCGACCGATGGAGCCTTCTCAGTACCATTTTTGACCGTATTTGTCCATGAATTCGCGTCATGGCTGGTTTTTTGACTTTCTGACACTTTCCTAAGCGGGTAATCATTTATTTGGTGGCCCTGCTCACTGCATCAGTAACATGCCATTGGTTGTCCCTCATATGATATTAGAACACGGTGGCCGTCTACCGTTATGTGCGACGGAATGTTTCCTTATACAGGGTGGGGCAAAATATCCTCCATACTTTCAGTAGGGCATTGTGAAGGGAGGGAAGGCCTTAGAAGGGTGGGGTTGGGCTCGAAAGGTGCAGGTAGTTGGGAAGTTGCCGTTAAAACACTCCTCAGTCGTAAAGATGGTGTGGTCCAACGAGCAGCGCGCATTTGCCGTCGAAACCTACATTTCGCAAAGTCACTCTATCGTAGCGGTGCAGCGTGCGTTCCGTACTCGCTACCAAATCCCCCCTCGGGACCGAGTACCGGACCGAAAATCCATTCTGTTGT